>ERZ1034920.735-NODE-735-length-24047-cov-22.066355_pt1 | contig 24047 bp, 8 predicted proteins | sample MGYA00520688_ERZ1034920 | MGnify/ENA primary metagenome ERZ1034920 (study PRJEB33766, sample SAMN09781785) | gut metagenome | biome: gut microbiome | host: Homo sapiens | place: Madagascar | study: EMG produced TPA metagenomics assembly of the PRJNA485056 data set...
CAATTCAGCAGAATGGTAAGCAGGGAAATGAAACGCAGGCAAAGCCGCTTTTACCCTTCCGGCAGGCCCCCTTTGGTGCCTGCCGCCACCACCTTTTCCCCGGAGCAGGGGGCACTATGGGCGCTGGGCAGAGAGGCCACATGGGACATTGCCCGAAGGGCAATCCACCACCCTTTGAACCCTCTGAATCTTCTGAATCCTCAGAACCTGCTTGCCGACAGGCCGGTCAAATTGAAGAACCTTTCGCTCTCAGGATGCAGGAAAACCGCTCCCTGAATGCCTCCAGATTTCCCTTATCCCCGGGGCAGTAAATGGCAAAGACGATGTCATCGAAATAAAAGCGATACCCTTCCTCCACCAGCACCTTATAGAAATCAGAAGCCACCTCATCAGCCGGATTCAGGAAGACACCGCAGCCCCAGGCGCCCAGGGTGAGGGTTTTGTAACCCTTTGCCGCCGCCAGGGCAAGGATGTGCCCGATCCGCATTCTCCGACGGGCAGCGATTTCCTCTGTATCTATCCTGCCTGCCGGCCCCCGCAGATCGATGGCCGGCGCCGTGATGACAGCAGTCTTTCGCGGCGGGCCGAAAAGGGAACCGTCGGCCTTTCGGAAGATTTCTACAAAAGGAGAAAGAAGGATATACTCAGAACCGTATATACTTTGCCGCCGCCGGTTCTCCTCATAATAGGCCATTCCCTTTTTGCCTGTAAGGGACGCATAGAGTGTACTCTCCCGGCAGAGAGCCTCTTCCTGGGAAGACGCGCCGTAAAGATACCCGCCGCCGGGGGTAAAGGCGTTGGCAAAATTCAGCACCGCTTCTCCGGGAACATCAAAGGTCTCCCCTTCTGTTACGGAAATACGTCCCTGTCGGACAGGGAAATCACCGGAATCCATCATTACTTTCAATGCCTCCAGCGCTTCCATTTCATAGATTTCTGCCTGATGAAGAAGGAATAGGGGATGGGAAAAAGGAAAAATCTTTCCCGCTGTCTCATAGCATCCGTTCTGGATGATTTTTTCATTTTCTTTGGCAATCTCTGCATTGCGTATTCTTGTATTCATGGTGTTCCTTTGAGGGATAGACGAAGACTGGCAGACGGTTAGACATCAGACTGTCAGACGTTAGATGGCAGATGGTAATGACAGACAACAGGGGACCTTACTGCCTTGTGCTGATAAATACTGAAGAGGCGTGAAGCGGCTTACATACTCATCGCCGCGGTAGCGGCGATACCACCACCCTCTGAACCCTTTGAACCTTCTGAACCCTCTGAACCCGGGGCCGCAAGACCCCTATTCAATCCAATCCTTATATTTTTCCAAAAGCTTGCTGCAGGCCATTTCGCTGGCGTGATAGGCGTCCTCAAAGGAAGCACCCTTATAGGGGTTCACAATGCCGCCGTCGCAGCCGGCGTAGGTGGAGAGAAGGGAAATCTTACTGTCCACGTCACCGCCCATGGTATTGAAAAGGCGGGGATCCTGGGGATTATCCATGAGGAAGATGTAGTTGAACCGGTCATAAGTGCTCCACTCCACCGGCAGAGGCTTCTTATTGGTGAAAGGGATGCCGTGAAGAGCCAGTACATCCCGACCCTCCTGGCAAAGCGGCGCCCCTTCCTTCTCGAAGCGGGCGGAGGACACATAAATCTTTTCCGAAAGCCCGGCCTTCTGCACCAGATGCTTCATAATAAACTCAGCCATCGGCGGTTCGCCGCTTCCGGTATGGGAAATAAACAGAAGCTTAATCATCATGACTATACACCTTCCTATTCCTACCACAGGGGATATTTATCTCTATTATACCTTTTTTTCGTAAAAAGCCGGTAAAGAAATAAAGCCCCCTCCCGCCGCAGGCGCGGCGATACGGTTTTCCTTCCGCAAAGCGGCAGTCCACCACCCTCTGAACCCGGGGCCGCCCTGCGGCCCCTCCTGCTATAGATAAAATAATATAACGTTAATAAAAAAGTTGTATAATGTCAACCTGTGGGCCCGGTCATTTTTTTATGCAGAATATATAAAAAACAAAATGTTGTACAAAGCCACATAATATCGTATTTTTATAAATAATTCATTATTTAAGATAATAAAAGACATGCGGGGCCGGTTGAAAATCGGGGGGTGGTAAAACGGAGCGTCATTGCATATACAAGCGGGAACATCTAGAGTAATATGAAATATATATCTATAATCAGCAGTAAGGGAGGGACTTTGAAGCACGGCAGGCTGGCAGGATGCATGGGGTGTTTCAAAAAAATTTCCGCAGTCCGGAGATTTGATTTTTTAAAACCGGAAGCGGAAGGGGATCAGTGCGTTGATTATTGCCAACGGGAACCTGCCGTTTTCACGGGAAAATAATGAATCGTATCTATAAAGTTATTTTCAATAGATCCCTGGGACTGTACCAGGTCGTTTCTGAAATTGCAAGGAACCATGGAAGAGCTTCTTCCCGCGCAGAGCGTGGCAGGAAGTCTCTTGTGGTTCCTTTTGTTTTGTCCTCTCTTCCGGGGCTCACCGTCAGTGCTTTGGCGGAATAAACGGGGACAGGAAATTCTGCTGCTGAAGACGGGTTATCCGGCGCTGCTACGGTTCGTGTCCCCGTTACAGGGAAGCGGCACGGAAAAAATGAAAATGGAGAAGGGTTACTATATGAAGCGAATGAACAGTGATAAAAAGAATAGGACAATGGGCCTGGCCCTGGCTTTCCTGCTGGCCCTGCCGCTGGCGGCAGAAGCGGCGCCGGAGCCGTCCACCATCGATGTAAAAGGCCTGCCGGACTCCGGCAGTATCCTCAATGAACTGGAGCCGGAGCGCCGCATCACGCCGTGGCAGGCAAAGCCGGAAATCGACACGAAGGTTCCTGCTGTAGAGCAGGGGAGCCGGGATCTCAAGGCTCACATCGACCGGCTGGAGTATCTCTGCGACGAACTTGATGTGAAAGCGATTTTAAAAGACGAAATGCAGCCCTGCCTGGGCAGGGAAATGGACTTTGCCGCCATGCAGGACGTTGCCCGGAAGGTCACGGAGAGTCTGCGCCGCCATGGCTATATGACCGCCGTGGCTTATGTACCGGCGCAGGATATTTCCGACAATACCCTGAAAATCAAGGTCATTATCGGCCGCATCGGCGATTTGCGGATAGACAATACCTCTTCCCTCATGGATGACCGGCTGCTTTCCTATATCAAAAATATCCGTCCCGGCCATCTCATCAAGTCACAGCCCCTGGAGAAGACGCTGCTGACACTGAATGATATTCCGGGCATCAAGGTCACCGCCTCCATGCAGCCGGGCAGACGCCATGGTTCGGCTGATCTTCTGCTCAAGGTTTTTGACCTGGAACGGCAGGGGGGCTACCTGTCCTACGACAGCTACGGCAGCAAATCCACGGGGCGCAACCGCTTCGGCATGGAATACCACTACAACAACCTGACGAAGGTGGGCGACCGGATTTCGCTGTCCGGCATGACGAGCACCCACGACCTTCACAATTTCCAGATGAGCTACAGCGTGCCGGTAGGAAACGACGGCGCCAGCCTGCACCTGACCGCAGGCCATATGAACTACGAGCTTGGCGGGCAGTATGACTACCTTGACGCCGACGGTCTCATGAATACCTACGAGCTTGGCATTTCCGTTCCCATGCGCCGTACCTACAGGGAGTCCCATTTCTACTCCATCAACCTGCGCCATCGCGACATCCACGACTACATCCTGTCCGGGGCCTACGGCACGGAGAAAACATCCGACAGCATGGAAGGCGATATTTATGGCTATTACCGGGATGACCTCAATTCGTTCTCCTACACCCTGGGCCATGTGGCCGGCAATCTGCACATAAAGCGCAATGATTATTCCGCACCTGACGCCGTCGGCAATTATCATAAGTCCCTGGCGAATTTTTACTACATCCATGAAATAGACCCCAGCTGGCAGCTGCACGTCTCCATGAGCGGCCAGTATGGCTGGACGCCGCTGGATTCCTCCGAGCAGTTCTACATCAGCGGCCCTGACGCTGTCCGTGCCTTCCCGCAGGGGGAAGCAGGCGGCAGGAGCGGCCTTTTGGGCACCCTGGAGCTGCGCCGCATGCTCGGCAGTTCAGGCCTCACAGCCACAGCCTTTGTGGATGCGGGACGCATCATGGACGATGAGACGAATGATCTTGCCGGCGCAGGCCTGGGCCTCATCTACCAGAAGTCGCGGGACTGGTACGGTAAATTAGACTGGTCCGCGCCTCTTGGAAGCCATTACTCCGAGAGCCTTGGCAGGAATGTTCACAATACGGTATGGCTGCGGCTTGTCAAACAGTTCTGATAGCACTTTCATCCAAAGGAATACAGAAATAGCAAGGATAGGAAATAGATAGCGAGGCAGCAATGATGAAAAAGCAGGATATAAAAAAATTGCAGCGCATGATTGCCCTGACCTTATCACTGGTGGGCGGTCTTTATCCCATGGCATGGGCAGCACCTGATGTGAACGCTTTGCCGACCGATGAGAAGGATATAACTCATGCGGCGGTTGCAAGTGATACAGCAAAGCATGTCATGACCATCACACAGGAAAAAGGGCAGCGCAAGGCTTTTATCAGCTGGGGCACCTTCGACATCGGCAGGGACGCCACGGTCAATATCAAGCAGTACAGCGGAGCTGACCTGCTCGTCAATGCCGTGCGCGGCAACAAGATGTCTGAAATCGCCGGCAAGCTCAATGCCACAGGCAACGTGGCCCTCATTAACCCGAACGGCGTCATCTTCATGAACGGTGCACAGGTCAATGTGGGAGGCCTTGGTGTCTATGCCACCGGCTACGATGCGACGAATAAACAATTCCTCGCCAGTGGCGGCAAAGAAGGAAAAATTGAAATCCAGAGCGGTGCGGTTATCAATGCCGGTGTCAAAGCGGTGCTGGCAAACCTGCAGTCGCTCAATATTGATCCCAAGGACTATGCCATCGCCATTGACACCACCGGGGAAGACGGCTATACCAACCGCATCCATCTTGTGGCTGATGGCAATGTAGAAATCCAAACCGGTTCCACACTCACCGCCAAGGATTATACCTATATCGGCACCAACGCTTCCGTTGGCGCTGAGGGCTTCAATGTGGGCGTCGGTGCTTCCGGCATGAGCGGCAAGATCTACATCCGCTCCGACCGCGATGCCGACGACTACGGCAGTGTCATCATCACGCACGGCGAGAACAGCAGCAAGCCCGTCATGCAGAGCGCTGGCGGCGTCAGCATCTACACCAATGCAGACCAGGTTGATGGCGATAGTACGAAACCGGGGGTCAATGCTGCTGTCAGCCGCACGGAATCCGGCGATGGCGCCACGGTGACATACTACACCAAGCACGACTACAAGAATATTCCGACCTTTGACATCGATGGCTCTGCCTATACAGACGGCACCAGTGTGTCCGTAGACGGCCCGGGCATAACGGCCGATCAGCTGAGCAATGAAGAAAATGCCAAGAATAAAATCAGCACGTCCTATGGGGGCAATGGCGGGACAACCGTTACGACCTCCCTCCTGGTCAACAATATCGACCAGCTGCAGGACATTGAAGATGAAAATACAGGCAATCTTGACGGCCGCTATGTGCCGGGCCGTGATATCAACGCCACGGACGATGAACACTCCTATATCGATGACGGCGTTCTCTACACGAAGAATTCGGACGGCAGCGTGAAAAAGTGGTCTACCGCAGACGGCGTAGAGATTACCGGCACCAAGGCGGACAACAATCTGTCAAAGACCGTCAACGGCACCACCATTGGCTATTCGAAGGATGAGAATAAAGCGACCACCGCACTGACTGATGGTACCACTCTCTCCAACAGCAATGGCACAGTGGGCGCAGAGAATACGCAGTGGAGCACGACAAAGGACACGTCGACTGTCACCGACAAAACGGCGGGCAGCACGTATACCATCCAGTCAGACAAGAAGAGTGTCGTCGATCAAGACGGACGGACTTCCAACACGGCGGCAAAGACTGTTACAGACAAGGATAATACCTATACCGCCGACATCGGCGGGCATACCGTCACCCATACAAGCGATAACAGTGTCACCAACACCAATTCCAACACTGTCACCAAAGCGGCAGGCACGTCGGATGTTGGATATACCGCCACGATTACCGATGGTACGGACACTGCCGCAGGCACATCCGGCACCATTGCGATCAATGACATCACCTATCAGGTGACGAATGGCAGTGTCGGGGATACGGTCACCTATAAGAGCAGCTCCGTCACCACCGGTACAAAGACCGTCACGACAAATGGCGTTTCCACGAACGTTGCTCAGGATGGGACAGGTACAAATAGTGTCAAAAAGGGAACCATCGCAGGCGATACAATCACCGTAAACGGGACAACCACGACTGTCAACAATGAAACGACATCCTATCAGATTACCACTAATAATGATGTTGTTACTTATACAAATACGAAGGGGACAAGTGCGTCGATTTCGGGAACAAAGGTTACCACAGGCGAAGTGTCGGCTGATACCGGCACAGGCACCGTTGCAAAAGGGGATACCACTGCGGTCATCACAAGTGATACGGCCGGCAGGGTCACATACAATGGCCGGGACTATGCGGTTGCTGATGACACAGTAACCACGACAGACAGTAAAACAGGGAAGCCCATCATAGTTACCGGTGAGGACGCAGAGAACGTTCTTGGCATTTTTTCTAGTGCAAAGACGGATTTGTCAAATGCGAAGAGCATTTACAGCAGCTACCTGACAGACGCTGCCAAAGCGCAAAACCTGACCGGTAAGCTGGATGCAGCCATCAAGATGCTGAATGAGGTAACGGAAAAATCTACCGCAGCTGAAACAGTGCTGAAAAATTTTGGCAATGCAGCCGTACAGCTAAAGAATGACACCCCTTTGTTCAGCACAGCAAAGGCTGCCCTGAATAATGCAACCACAGCCCTGGAGCAGTACAATGCCCTGCAGCAGGCAATCAGCAGCAACACGAAATTGGAACCAACCCTCAAGCAGGCTTACGATGAATTCCAGAGCACGCACCTTGACGATACAGAAATCAAAAACATCCACTCGGACAAGTGGAATGACGGCAAGGGATTCGATCCCATCGGCGACATCACGAAGCCCTTTACCGGCACCATCGATGGCTTCAGCGGTGAGAAGACCTTTGGCATCAGCAACCTCACAATCAACCGCCGCGATGAAGACAATGTGGGTCTGGTCGGTGTAGCAGATAAGTCTAGCAATCACTCTGCCGAATTTGTGAACCTTTATCTCGGTGGTGTTTCTATCACAGGCAAAAACAATGTCGGCGCAATGGCCGGTACACTGAAGAACGGTTCCCATATCAGCTGGTCCAATGCATCCGGCACCGTGACCGGCACGGGTGAGAGTATCGGCGGCCTTGTCGGCCTCGTTGACAACAGCTCCATGTGGGATGTTTCCAATAGTGCGACAGTCAAAGGCGGAACAAAAGCCGGCGGCATTGCCGGAACGCTCCGGAATAACAGCACCATCACCGATGTGCGCAACTTCGGCGACATCTCCGGTACCGAAGATGTGGGCGGCATTGCAGGCTATGTGGAGAACGGCACCATCACCGGCTCGGGAAGCGCCATCTACAACTATGCCAATACCTACAACACCGGCAAGGTGACAGGTACGACCGATACCGGCGGCATCGTGGGCCATGCCAAAGGCATCTACATGTACGGCGTGTTCAACACCAATGAGGATACCCCGCTGTCCAAGACGAGCCAGCTGATTATTGATGATGATAACAAAATGATTTCGCGCGGCAATGGCACGACAAGTGAGGCCGGGACAAGCATCACGGCCGAGGGCCTGCAGAGCAACTACGGCAGAGTCACCGGCGTCACCAATACCGGCGGCCTTGTGGGCTATCTGGAAGACGCACCGGATTTCAAAAAGACAGTCACCAATATCAATATCAGCTCGACCACGACGACGGATGCTGACGGGAAGACCACCAAAGAAGCGGTCAAAGATGCCCCCATCACGAACAATGTCATCGATACCAGCTACAATGCCGGCAATATCAAAGGTACAGGCGATAACACCGGCGGCCTTGTGGGCCAGATGACAGGCGGCACGCTGTCAAACGTTTACAATGCCGATAATAATACGGTGCTCCGTGAGCAGGGTACGATACCCGATGCTGTAAAGAATGCCAAGATAGAAGATACCAGTGACCATTCCAAAATCTATGCTTACAACAGCACTGCAAAGGTGTCGGACAGTAATCAGGATTTGACACAGTATTACAGCTTCTTCACCGTAGATGACAGCGGCAGTCGCACCTATTATTATTTCCTTCCTGTGAAGACGACAAGCGGCACCACTCAGAAGGGCGCCGGCGGCATCTATGTCACCGCAGATGGCAAGGCAGCCGAATCACTGCCATCTACGAAAGAGCGCTATTACTTTAACCGTACATTCAACAAAGACGCCAATGTCACCGGCACGGGCAAGAATACCGGCGGCCTTGTGGGCAGCATGACAACCACATCTGGAACGACGGCTGTGAAATACAGCGCCGGCTCCGTCATCGATTCGGCCTACAACGCCGGCAGGATAACAGGCAGTTCGACGGATACGATAACGACAGGTGGATTAGTTGGTTCAAAAGACGATGCATCCCTCATCAAGGACAGTTTCTATGTTACGGGGAAAGACGCAGCCAATGGCAATACGTATTCGAATGTCAGCACAGCTGTGGGCACCTCGAGCGCGCAGGACAAAAATATTGTAAATACCGATGCCCTGGACGTCACAGGTTCCAAGAAGAAATACTATGTCAGCCATGACAGCACGCGCACGAATTTCCCCGGCGTCCAGCAGAAGACCGATACCGATAAGGATTCGTCCACCATATATTACGAATACACCAGCGGTACGAATGGCTCATTCTACACCGATGGTACGGGCTCTATCGACAGTATTAACAAAATCTATCCGATTAAGACGGAAGAGACGAAGGATTCCGCTACGGGCAAGACTACCTATACATCCAGCCGTTCCAAAACAGCAGCCTATACCAAACAGGCCGATGGAACATTCCAAGATATTAGTGGGAATACTTACACAGCCACCTATGACACCGCAACGCGGCAGATTGTCCTGACGCCGGTGAGCGGTTCGTCAAGTACGGCTGCGACAGTGGTACTCAATGCGGTCCTGGCAGCCCGCACGGCCAATGAGACCTGGACCATTTACGAAGACCAGACGCGTCCGCTCCTCACGGCTTTCCTGAACAAGGCGTCCCTGAGCCGCAATTTCAGCTACGACGGCACCACCCACAACCTCAAGACCGACGATGTGGCAAACCTCTACGGCCGTGCCGACTTCGACGGTGACGCCGGCAAGGATGTGCAGCTGTCCAACTACCAGCTTTCCAGCAACGGTGTCTCCAGCGAGTACACCTACGACAACACCTCCATCTGGTCGCCGCAGCACGGCTATTTCATGGACCCCGAATCCACGCTGGTCATCAATCCGGTGAACATGAGCGCCAACCTCTACGGCACCCGTGTCTACGGCGATATCTTCAACACCCGCGGCTACTATGTCTGCGTGCCGTATACAGCAGACGGCAAGAAACAGTATTCCTTCTACAAGCCGGTAGATGATAGCGGCAAAGAAGGGTATACGCTTCTTAAAGATACTGATACCGATAAGGCGTTGACAGATTTCTTTGGCAAATATGAGCAAACGGAAGATGGCTTGTTGAAGCTTGCAGAGGAAAAAGGCTTCTACGTCCTGGAACTCAACGGTTTCATCAATGGCGAAGGGGTCAACAATCTTGGCAATCTGATTACGGGACTGGTGTCCACTTTGTCAAACTCCAACTCCACAACCACGACGTCCGGCAGCAATCTGCAGCACCTCTTCAGCAGCGTCACCGCCGATACCTATCTGGACGCAGGCATCTACAATGTTACGAATGCCCAGATCACCGGCCTCACCGCGACAAACCAGAACTACACCATCAACTACGGCGGCACGCTGACCGTCAAGCAGGCCGAGCTTTACTACACCTACGACGGCAGTCGTGAGTACGGCGCGCAGAATAAAGACGGTGAGCATACCTACACCCTGGTAGGCGTCGATTCCGATACGCCTGATAACGGCAAGTATACCAGCACCCATGGCTTCCTGAAGAGCTGGAACCTCACCGACAAGACCATCACCATCAAGAATGATGACGGTACAGAGACGACTATAGCCAATCCGTATGTGAATTTCTTCAAACAGAATGGAGATACCTACGAGATCAATCAGGACAATATCGGCGTTACAGGCTACACGGCAGAGAATACGACTACAACCACCGACGTCACAACAGGGAAGAGCACCACAGAGACATCAAAGGATGACACGAAATCTGCTTCCCTGGATGATATCTATACGCATATGACGGGTACCGTCAGTGAAATGAGCATCAATAAGCCCGGCGCAGACAGCACGACCACTTCCAAAGTCATCGGCAGCTACGATGGTGGTGCGGTAAACGACGGCATGTACACCCATGTTCTGGTCGACAAAGACGGCAACCCCATCGGCTACAAGGTGACTTCCTTTGCTTCCAGTAATAAGGACGCAGACGGCACCATCCAGCTTTACTTCAAGACGGCTTCTGATACCAAAACAGATGCCGACAAAAACATGCAGGCCGCCGTGGACAAGTTCAACCGGAACTACAAGCTGGTCTGGAAAGAAGGCGGCACATACGACAAAGCATATACCATTGGTAATCCGAAGGGCTCAACGGACGCCAAAGATGCCGGCATCAAGACGGAGACAAACGGTCTGACCGTCAAAGACAGCACTTTTACCATCCTGCCTAAGACCGCCACCGTCACGATTACGGGCCACCGCCAGTATGGCGACACGATGAGTACGAAATCGGATACTCCGTATTCGACTACTGTCGGCAATATAACTGCCGGCTTGAGCAATGAGGCTAAAGAGTACAATATCAACATTGATGGCCTGGCGAACAGTGACACGACGGATATCCTGGATAAGGGTAAGACGACGACGTTATTGGAGAAAATCGATCAGGCAGGTGGAAATGCTGCTGATGCAGCAGCGCAGATCAACAAATATACGAATGTCAGGCGTGATGCTACTGGGGCGGCTGAAGCCCAGAATATCAATGATTTTACGAAGAGTAAAGTCTCTGTCGTAAATGATGTCGTGACAGACAACAAGGCGACGAATCAGATGAAAGTCAAGTCAACCACGACAGGTGAGGGCGACAAAGCAACAACGACATACGACAATCCTGATTCCATCCTCACGTCCAACAACTACGACTACATCCTGCAGGACGGCACCCATCAGCTCAAGATCACGCCGGTGGACATCCATGTCAAGGTTGAGGGCAGCAAGACCTACGGCGACTTCACCTCCCAGGCGGCCACCGACTATACGGCCAGTGTCTCGGGCGGCGTGACATTTGATGGGCAGAAGACCGGCAAGGTTACACTGAAGACCGGCGAGGTGGCGGATGTCGTCATTGCCAACAAGCTGGATGAGAAGAGCAATGCTGATACATATAAGAATAAGTATACGTATTCTTCGTCCAACCCAGCCAATACAAAAGGTGTCTTCACGATTTCGCTGAGTAATGATTCAGTGGAAAACGCCAATCAGAAGGAATATGTCGCAGACAACTACGACCTTTCCTTTGATACGACCTATACCATAGAAAAGGCAGACCTCTATTACACTTATGATGGAGAACGCAGCTATGGTGCGGACAATTCTTCCGGAACACATAGGTATACGTTAGTCGGCATTGATTCGGATTCCAGTACAAGAACGGTTCAAGGCTATCTGAAATCATGGGATACTGATGTTTTGAAGTCAACTGCAGACAGAACGTTGGATAACAATCGTCTGCAAGTAACGAATGCAAATTATGGCATGACCGCTAGAGCTGTCCAGGAGGCCGATACCGATAACGCTGTTAAGGCAGGAAATGTCACGTCACCGACAGAAATTCGTTCCATCGGCAATGATAAAGAAAATGGATATTCGCATGTTATCGTCGATAGTAATGGAACGATTCTCTCTTACACAGTGGATAGTCTGGATAGACAGCTGGCTGGTACGTCGGATAGCACGTTGGCAAAGAATTATAATCTCATCTGGAAAAAGGCGGGCAGTTATAATGTGGCTGCACAGGAGCGTACATCAAGTGATGCACCAATCCAACAGGGAAAACAGGATATTGCTGTCCAAAACAGTTCATATCGGATTGACCCGTTGGAACTGACAGTCAGTGTTACAGGACAGCGTAATTATGGCAATACCATGAGCACAAAGTATACAACAGATGGGACGAGTGAACCCGGTCAGTATCATATTACTGCGGAAGGGCTTGCTTTGGGAGATTCTTTGTCGGATATCCTCAAGCCATCATATGTAGAGAAAATGCTTTCCTCTATCGAAAATGGCACACCAAAAGGAAAAGACGCGCCTACGCATGAGAACAGCAATGGCGAGACTGGCAGAATCAGCAAGTACACCGATGTCAAGCGCAATGCAGATGACAAGTCGAAAATCGACAGCTACAGCCTCAACGTCGGCAGCAAGGACACCGGCAGCACTATCACACTGGCTTCTGATGTCACGGCAAAAAATGGAGATAAGGTTACTTCCTTCAAGCATGCCGACAGCAAGAAGCCTGGCTTCAATGTGCTGGACGACAACAACTACGATTATGTCATCATCGATGGCAAGCATACGCTGACCATCAACCCTGTCGACCTGACTGTCGATGTCAAAGGCGAGAGCACCTATGGTAAGGCGGGGACTACGTATACGGTTACAGATAACAAGGGGGTCAAGAATAACGAGCGGCCGACTGTCGGTGACGTTACAAAGTCGCATATTGGAGATAAGTCGGCTGCTGGCAGTTATACGACGATCTGGCAGGATAAGACCGGCGCAGGCAAATCGTCGGCAGCGGATGGTGTCAAAGGCAAGTACCTGACCACCGCCGAGCGCCGTTCCGATAATGCTGATGATTTCGCTGGAAAAGAGACTGATGACGGCATCCGCACAGTCCAGCTCAAAGCGGGCAAGAATACAGATGGCAGCGGTCTTTCCACCTTCAACTCCAACAACTACAATATCACCTACCGCACGACGCAGGTCGTCAATCCCGAGAAGCTCACTGTCACCATCGATGGCACGAAGGTCTATGGCAGTCAGCCGACTGTCCTGACTCCGGGCAATATGAAGATGAAGATCACGTCTGGCAAACTGGCCGATGGCGACAGCCTTGCGGGCCTGACCATAGGGAATAATATGGGACAGCTCACCGATGTCGGTACCTATTACCACAACTGGTCGATGTATGCGGGCGGCAATATTCCTGCGGAAATCTATACCTATAAGGATGTGGATGGGCAGACTCATATCGGTGATTCGACGGCGAATTCCGGGATTACTGGCGTGAGAGCTACTGATCCGACGACATTCGATTTTAATAACTACGATGTCGATTTCCAGTCGACCTATGAAGTTACGAAGCGTCTGCTCAAGCTTGATGTTACGAGCACTTCGGTTTATGGCGATACAGGCTATACCTATATGGCTACAACTTTGACGCCGACGGGCAGTACAGAAGAGGGACTGGTCAAAGGCCAGAAGTTCAAACCAACGGATATTAAGGTGTCGGATGATATCAATGAAAAGACGGATGCCGGCACGTATGACATCAAGGCAGTATCGGCGGACAGTCTCAAGGATGCGGGCAATACCGGATTCAAGAGCAGCAACTATGCTATCAGCCTGAACAAGGGCACGCATACGGTCGAGAAGCGCACGGTCCGCGCGACGGTTTCCGGCTCGCAGGTCTACGGCGAAAAAGCTCCGACAAAGGGAGAGGCATACGATATCGCCTTTGAGATAGCGGGCGGCACGGGTGTCAATGCACACGAAGGTCTTGTCAATAATCAGACCATCGCCAACAGTCAGGTCACGGTGAATAACTCCGTCGGCGTGACGAATGATGTCGGCACCTATACGACATCGCAGTCGGGCGTCGGCGCGTCGATTGCCTATGGCAAGAATCCGGAAAGCGTCGGTGGTCAAAATCAGGGTATCGACGGCATCGCGGTGTCGGACGGTACTGGTGATAATGCCTTTCTGAACAAGAACTACAACATTGTCCTGAAACAGGGCAGCTATGAAGTCACAAAGCGTCCTGTCACGTTCTTGACGACGGGTAGCCGCACATATGGTGAGGGGAATGATACAGTCACGGATTATGCTGTGCAGACGAATATTGCTGACAGAGAGGGCCTGACCGGCCGCAATGCCAATACCGTCACAGCAAATATGGTAACTGTTGTCAATCATACTGAACGCTTGACCGATGCTGGCACCTATGGCACAGCGTCGGATTCGGCTAAGCAAGTGCTGGATATCGATGAGTCAGTGCAGAAAATCCTTGGCGATGACTACAAGAACTACGCGATTACCTATCAGGATAATTTCACCATCAATCCGCGCACGGTGCGTGTCACAATCGACGGGGCATCCACCTACGGCGATGCGGCGCGGGCGGCTGGCAAGGACTTCCAGACGATTGCCTTTGAAAAGGCCGGTGCGGATGGCGTAGAAGGTCTTGTCGGCGGGCAGACTATCGACAAGAGCCAGGTCACAGTCCAGACCAAAGGCATTGGCGAAACGACCGATGCCGACACCTACCATCTGTCGCAGGAGGAGGGCAAGCCAGGCATCAGCGGCATTGCGGTTACGGATGGCAATGGCTTCAAGAACAATAACTATCATATTGTCATCGAGGATGGCAGTACCTATACCATCAAACCGCGTGACCTGAAAATCACAATTGAGGGCAGGAAAACGTATGGCGATCCGACTAGCTTGATCGGCAAGGATTATACCGTCTCGCAGTCGGGGCTCCAGAACAATGAGACGATTGACTTTGGCAGTGCCACTGTCGTGCACAGCGAAGAGACGAATGACCGCTTCAGCAATGCAGGAACATACCTCTCCAGTGATGGCAAGGGCATCCTTGGCTTTGATGACAGCACCCTGCATGGCGCTGGCTTCAAGCTTGGCAATTACAAACTGAGCTACGACACGGAATATGTCATCGACAAGCGTCCTGTTGACGTCTACATGGAGAGCCGCCGCATGTCGGGCTCGCCGAGTGCGATGCGTATGGATGACCCCATGCGGATGAGCAATGTGCCTCAGGAGCATCAGGGCCGTTTCCTCTCAGATATGCAGGTCATCGACACCGCTCCGCAGGTCATTGCAGCCGGCGACTACCCGGGCTTTGACGGCAGGGGCTATCTGGATTTGCGTTTTGCGGGAGACATCTATCGCAACTACGATATTCACCGTCATACAATCTACCACATCCTGCCGGACCGCATGATGAAGCCAAGCGTGTACCATGCCCTGCAGCCGGTGCGCCGCCCGATTCTTGATGTCATGTACTTCAAGGTGGACGGCAGCGAAGGCATTAACCGCTGGGCCGGTACGGAGAAGCCTTCCGATGAGGGGGCAGTCATCCTCAATAAGGATGTGACGAAAAGCATTGCAGCGGCGCCGGACATGACAAAGAAATCGGACTTGCCCGTGGAGTCTGGGCAGGAACTTCTGAAGGAAGAAGTTGCCCAAGCTGTGCCGGTGGTCTATACGGATGGTAGGAAACAGGATATTCGCGGCCGTTATCATATTGCCTATGAAAAGGATCATGTCGTAGTTTCTCCTACTTCAGACGCCGTCTCGGTTCCCTCGTTGAAGGAGGAGCCTGTCAATCAGGAAAACCGCAAGGTCATGCGCGTTCCCTATGAGGGCGGTGAAGGCGAGTACCATGTGGCCTATGCCAATGGCATCGTGCAGGTTTATCCGCTGAACGAAAGGGCTTATCGCCTTGTACAGGCTAAAGGCAAAGACGAACAGTTTCTGCTGCAGAACAGTCTCACCTCAGCGGTACGAGAACTGGGCGCTTCGCTGGAGGATATTGACGTAGTCTACATCTACACAAAGTAGCAGCCCTATCCTTCGCCATAGTCTCATGACGGTGCTTACCATTCCGGCGGCTCCCCCTTTGGTGGCTGGCGCCACCACCTTTCCCCAAAGGGAAGCATGTCACTGGATTCTCAGTCGCCTTCGGCTCCCTACAGCACGGCTATCACCGACTCACGATAATTTGCGCGTCGCTTTGCTCCTACAAATTATGTTCGCTGGTGTGACTCCAGTTCCTTTGCCACCCCGCAAGCGGGGGCACAACAACCCGCTTGAAACATAACGAAGCTTATGAGAAAAAGAGAAAGCGTAGAGAGGCTTATTCTGCCCCCTGAATAGGGGTGGCAAGCGAACGAAATTTGTAGGGAGCCGTAGGCGACTGAAAATTTCGTGAGACGCTTCCCTTTGGGTAAGTCCGGCGCAGCCGGATAGGGGGTGGCCACGATAGTGGCCAATTTCGCAGGATGGTTAGCGGAGGATTGACGGGCAAAGCAGGCCGCCTTTCGGCGGTCAGGATAATCGTGGAGTATCATCTCTATGCTCCACCCCGTACACCCTATGGCCCCTCAAGGGGCAACAAGGGATTGCGACAGGAATAATGAAGAGTCATGGGTGGTGATTGGCATTCCGGCGGTTCCCCCCTTTGGTGGCTGGCGCCACCACCTTTCCCCCGCAAGCGGGGGCACAACAACCCGCTTGAAACATAACGAAGCTTATGAGAAAAAGAGAAAGCGTAGAGGCTTATTCTGCCCCCTGAATAGGGGGAAGTCCCGCGAAGCCGGATAGGGGGTGGCCACCGCAGGTGGCCAATTTCGCAGGATGGTTAGCGGAGAGATGACAGGCAAAGCAGGCCGCCGATTGGCGGTCAGGATAATCGTGGAGTATCATCTCTATGCTCTGCCTCGTACACCCTATGGCCCCTCAAGGGGCAACAAGAGATTGCGGCAGGAAAAATGAAGAATCATGTGTGGTGATTACCATTGCGGCGGTATCCCCTTTTGGTGCCTGCGGCACCACCTTTCCCCCTGTTCAGGGGCACTATGGGTGCGGGGCATTGTGCCACATGATTTTATTGCCGCCAAAGGCGGCAATCCACAACCCTCAGCGGACAAAGGCCGCTGTCAAACCTAAGAACCCTCCAGCCCGAAAGGGCCGGTCAATCCTAAAAACCTTTTTCACAACCTTTCTGCACAGTCTGCGGCGAAGCCGCGTCCTTCTGTGCCCCGGGCCGCGAAGGGGCCTTATGTCTCATATTTCCTGCCTATCATTCCATACAGGCAGGATATGACTCTTTGTTATCGTATAGATTTTTTTATTAGACGGAATTATAATATTAGTATAGACCTTACTACCATGAGTAAATAGACGCTTATAAATTTATGGGGGGGGGTAAACGATATGGATATAGAAATGGCAGATCTGCTCCGTAAGATGGTGGATGAGGCTCCCTTTGGCATGTATGTGCTGGATGTGGAGCGGAAGATTGTTTTCTGGAGTCTGGGAGCAGAGCAGATTACCGGATACACCAGTGAGGAGATGCTGGGAAAGCATTGTTTCAATGGCGGCCTGGATCATATCGATGACACGGGGCTTCATCTGTGTCATGATTTCTGCCCCATGATGGCTACGATTTTTGACGGCCGGTCCCGGGAGCAGGCTGTTTTCCTGCGGAACAGGGCGGGAAAGCGGGTGCCGGTTCTGGTGCACACGGAGCCTCTTTTCAGCGGGGACAAGACCCTGGGAGCCATCGAATATTTCAGAGTTTTACCGGAAAGTGAGTATCCTGTACCGAAGGAGCGGTGATAAATCTTGGCAGGGGTAGATGTGGCAGGCACGCTGCTTTCGCAGTTGACGGAGAACCTGCCTGGCGGGATTCTTATTTACCGCGATGATGGGACGAAGGAAATTTTATATGCCAATCCCTGGCTGATTCGTGTTTTCGGCTGCTCTTCCTTTGAGGATTTCATGGAAACCACCGGCGGTTCTTTCATGTCTCTGGTGCATCCGGAGGACCGGGGCCGGGTGGAGAAGGATATCCGGGATCAGATCGCCGGCAGTCCTGAAAAGCTGGATTTTGTGAATTACCGCATCGTCCGCAGTGACGGTTCTGTGCGGCGGGTGGAGGAGTTCGGCCACCGGGTGTTTGTGCCCGGCGTGGGAGCCATGTTTTATGTGTTCTTCCTGGACAATGACACGAAGTACAAGATTTATGATATTGACTCTTTGACCGGCCTTCCGGGGAAGACGCGGTTCATGCAGCATGCGGCTATGACCATGGCCATGGCGTCCCTGGATCCGAAGTCGCCGCCGCTGGCTTTTCTCTATGTGAATATCCACAATTTCAATTTCTACAATCTGCGAAACGGCAGTGAGAAGGGAAACCAGTTCCTTATCCGGATGGCGGAGGTGCTTCGGAAGCATTTCCCCAACAGTCTGGTGTCCCGTTTCACCGATGACCATTTTGTGGTGCTTTCGTCGCTCCGTTCAGTGGAGGCGCTGATTCCTTCCATTACCGGTCAGATTCATGCGCTTTACGATGCCAGCCATCTGGATGTGAAGTTTGGTATTTACCGGGTGGAGGATCTTCATGTGCCCGTGGAAAGCGCCTGCGGCATGGCCCAGATGGCCTGTGACAGTATCAAGGAGCTGCCTGACCAGCATATCTGCTTCTACACCAGTGAAATGAATGAGAAGAAGCTCCTTAAGAGCTACATCATTAATCATTTTCAGGAAGCTATGGAGAAGCGGTGGCTCCGGGTCTATTTCCAACCGGTCATCCGTACCGTGTCCGGCACCCTGGCCAGTGTGGAAGCCCTGTCCCGGTGGGTGGATCCAAGCCGCGGCATGATTTCACCGGGCCTTTTCATCCCGATTCTGGAGGAAAGCCGGCAGATTAAGAAACTGGATCTCTACGTGCTGGAGGAAGTGTGCCGCCTTTACAGGGATCAGGTGGATCATGGCAAAACGGTGATTCCTACGTCTTTCAACCTGTCCCGCCAGGATTTCTTCCAGGGTTCTATTTATGAAGATGTGGAGGAAATCCGGAAACGGTACCAGGTGCCCCGGGATATGCTTTACGTGGAGGTCACGGAAAGCGCCTTCGTCCATGAAGGAGACATCATCCGCCGGGAAATCGACCGGTTCCGCAAAGCGGGCTATGAGGTGTGGATGGACGATTTCGGCAGCGGCTACTCTTCCCTGAATACACTGAAGGACTACTGCTTCGATGAAATCAAGATCGACATGGCCTTCCTGTCGAAATTTACGGAAAAGTCAAAGGATATTATCAAAGCCATTGTCCGAATGGCCAAGGAAATCGGCACGCACACCCTGGTGGAAGGGGTGGAGACGGAGGAGCAGATGAAGTTTGTCCGTTCCATCGGCTGCGAACTCATCCAGGGCTACTACTATGGAAAACCCATGCCCTTTGCGGAGTTCAAGCATGTTCGAAGAGAAATGGGGTGGAATGTGGAAACGCCGGCCCTGCGCCGTTACTATGGCGTCATCGGCAGCGTGGATTTCCTTACCGATAAAGCCATGGCGGTGGCGGAGTTTACAAGGAACCATCTTCATTACCTCTTTGCCAATGAGGAATTTCTGCGGACCCTGCGGTCTGCCGGTATAGATGACCTTACCCGCTCCGAATCCTATATCAATGGGGCGGCATCACCGGTGAGCAAGAATATCCGGAATTTCATGGAAGACATTGCCATTTCGCACACCGATAAATCCATGACCTATACGGAAAACGGCCAGTATATGAAGCTGGACACCAAGTTCATGGCTGTCAACGGCCCGAATCACCTGGCAGTGCTTTATCTCAACAACATTACCATCAAGGACACGGTCACTACCGGGAAAGCACTGGACTGGGTGACAAGAAATATCTTCTACCTCTACCAGACCGTATCTCTGGTGGATCCTGAAAATAATACGGCCATCCCCCTGGTGAACAATACGCCCTATAGGGAATATTTCTTCCAGCGCCGCGCGGGCATCCATGAAATGGTGTGTCAGTATGCAGCCACCATCATCCATCCCGACGACAGGAAACGGTTCCTGGAATTCAATGACCTTTCCAGCATTCTGGAGAGGGTGAAGAAAGACCCCTTCGGTACCATCATCGGCTGCTTCCGCACCCTGGGCAACGATAAGAAATACCACTGGGACATCCACTCCATCCTGCCGGTGAGAAGGAAAGGAAAGATATACCTCCTCTACACGGTCAGGAATTCGCCGCTGGATGAAAAGGAATTTAGGAAACCCCTCCTGAGGCTCCTCAGCAGCCTTCCCGGCGATACATAAAAGACCCCTGTGAATCCATTCACAGGGGTTTTTGCGTGGGGGGGAGAGGGCCGCGAAATGGAGCGGGGGTGGACGAGGGTAAGAATAGAGATGATAGGCTAAGGGAAAGCAGGCCGCCTTTCGGCGGTCAGGACAAAAATGAGTGCCATGCCGTTGCTCCACCCCGTATACCCTTTGCCACTACGTGGCGTTCCCCTCAAGGGGCAACAAGGGATTGCGGCGGGAAAAAATGAAGAGTCATTGGCGGTGATTACCATTGCGGCGGTTCCCCCCCCTTTGGTGGCTGGCGCCACCACCTTTCCCCAAAGGGAAGCATGTCACTGGATTCTCAGTCGCCTTCGGCTCCCTACGAATCCAGTTCCTTTGCCACCCCGCAAGCGGGGGAACTATGGGCGCGGAGCATTTCTGCCGACAAGCGGCTATATACGCATTGCCCGAAGGGCAATCCACAACCCTCAGCGGACAAAGGCCGCTGTCAAACCTGAGAACCCTCCGGCCCGACAGGCCGGTCAATCCTAAGAACCTTTTTACACAACCTGCGGCGAAGCCGCGGCCCCCTTTATTTATCCATCCACTCCTTGCAGATGGCCAGCATAGGTTCTCTGAAGTCCTTATAGCTCATGAAGGAGAGTTTGTAGGTGTAGAGGAAGGTGTGGAAGCGGGTGTTTGGCACTGTGATGATGGTGTGGACGGACCAGTGGTATTTCCCGTCTTCGCCCAAAGTGCGGAAGACGCTGGTGGCGGTGCCGTAGGGGTCGTTTCTAAGGAGGCGGTAGAGGTGCTTCCTGTCGATGAAGGAGCGGTACCGGGGGAGGTCTTCCGGGTGGATCTGGGTTTCAAAGGCTTTTTCCAGGGCGTGGATGCCCTTTTTCTTTTCCGGCAGGTACTGGCGGAAGGGAGTGCTGGAGATGATGGGGGTGGCGGTATCGTGGGCCAGGTCCAGGACGGTGATGTTCTGGTAGAGGTAGTACAGGTTCCGTAGGATACCGTCCAGATGGTTCACTTCCTGCTGGCCCTGGTTGATGGTGATGTTGGAGAGGTGGACCTGGAAGAGGTGGCGGTCTTCTCCTGCCAGGGTGGAGAGGTGCCGGCCTTCCAGGTTCATGTACCGGTCATTTTTCGGATAGGTAATGGACTGGGCGCTGCCGGAGCGGAGGATGTTGTCAAAGAAGGCGTGGATGTTCTGGGCCAGGGAGGAGTACCTGCTGTTCAGCGCATTTTCCGAATGGTGGGGTGTGGGACTGCCGCCGGAGGCCAGGGCCTGGCGGAATTTATGGTTGGTAAAGAGGTAGCTCAGCTTTCCTTTGTCCAGCTCTATGAGGGCCATGGATTCATCGGTGAGGAAATCCACTTTCCCCAGAGGGTCGTAGTAATTCTTCAAGGCCCGGTCTTCCAGAATCCATCCCCTTTCGCGGACGCAGGTTTCCAGGTCCGAAAGGGGCATGGGCTTCCCGTAGTACCAGCCCTGGATTTTTTCGCAGCCGATGGAGCGGACGAACTGCCGCTGCTCTTCTGTTTCCACCCCTTCCACCAGGGTATGGATACCGATGTCCTTGGCCATGCGTACGGTAGATTTGATAATGTCCTTCGCCTTTTCCGTGAAACTGGAGAGGAAGGCCATGTCGATCTTGATTTCATCGAAATGGTAGTCCTTCAGCACATTCAGGGAGGAGTAGCCGCTGCCGAAGTCGTCCATCCACATTTCATAGCCGGCGTCCCGGAATTTGTCAATCTGGGTGCTGATGCTGACGCCGTCCTTCACGAAGACGCTTTCCGTGATTTCCACGTGAATCATATGATGGGGCACCCGGTATTTCTTCACGATGGCGTCCACTTCTTCAAAAATGGAGCCGCTGTAGAAATCGATGCGGGATAGGTTGAAGGAAATGGGAATCACCGGAAGTCCCTTGTCTACCCGGCTCCGATAGGTACGGCAGATTTCCTCCAGCACATAGAGGTCCAGCTTCTGGATCTGCCGGCTTTCCTCCAGGGCGGGGATGAAATCGGCAGGGGAGAGGAGGCCGTACACCGGGTCAATCCATCGGGAAAGGGCTTCGGCGCTGGCCAGGGTGCCGGAGATAGAACGGATGACGGGCTGCAGGTAGACTTTGATGTACTTCTTGTCCATGGCTTCCTGCAGGTGCTCCATGACGTAACTCTTGATGAAGGCTTTCTTGCCGATTTTTTCGGTGTAGGCCTGCAGATGGAGCTGGTAGGAGTCTTTGATGCTGTCCGCCGCTGTCTTGGCCAGGTCGCAGGCAATTGACGGTTTCATGGAGGCGTCAGCAATGACGTAAAGACCGAATTTCACTGCCAGGTCCACATCCTCCCTGAGGGCCATGATTTTCCGGTAAGCCTTGTCAATCTGCCCTTCTACACCCGCTCTTTTCGTAAGGATGGCGAAATGGTCATCGGAAAAACGGGAGATGAGGGCGCCGGGGAAATAGGACTTCAGAATGTCGGCGGTCTGCTTCAGGAACTCATTGCCCCGCTGACTGGAGTAGAGAAGATTGTACATGCGGAAATTGCGGATATTCATGTACAGCATGACCGTCCGCTTCTGGTCGGGGATGGAAAGAAGAAGGGACGCTTCTTTCAGGAAACGGGTCTGCCCCGGAAGGCCTGTAATGCCGTCGATGTCGTGGAGCACATACCGGGCGTCGCTGTCCAGGAAGAACACGTAAAACACGGGCCCCAGATCCGGTACTTCGATACGGTGGCCGAACTCCTCCACCGTTTTTATTTCTCCGCTTTTTGTAATGATGCGGTAATTGACATAGTCAAACACATCGGAGCCGGAGGAAATCTGCTGCTCGATGTCCTTCTCCACCTTATGGATGTCGTCGGAATGGACCAGTTTCTTAAAGGAACCGCCGGTGGCTTCCATGAAATCGTCCATGTCGTGACAGCCGAATAAACGGATGAGCCAGGCATTGGCATAAAGGATTTCTTCCTTTTCATCTGCTCTATATACAAGAATACCTCCCGGCATGCCGTCCATGGCATGGGCCAGAATGGAAGTATAGCTGGATGACTCTATCGTCATAAAAACTCCTTAATGAATACGGTGAATAAAAATACAGGCAGGTCAGGCTTCTCAAGGCCTGCAGACAATGGAAGGAAATAAAAAGCATACACATGAAATGCAATTCCTTCGCAGATGGTACTATTATAAATGGTTTCGCAAATAAAGGCTACAGGGGTATATATATCATTTTTAGTGAAATATATATTTAAATCATAGTAAATAAAAAGGGGCGGGTAAAAAGGGGCGGGCAGAGAGAAATAAAAAACCAAAGAGGCAGCTGCATAAGATTGTGAATGTATATGCATTCTGTGAGAGGAAGATTAAAGGACTGCCCGCTGTCTGCTTGCCGCTTGCCACTGGGGACGGAGTGTCATGGCGGTGACTGCCATTGAGGCTTTTCCCCCTTTGGTGCCTGCGGCACCACCTTTCCCCCGCACGCGGGGGGAACAACAACCCGCTTGAAACATAACGCAGCTTATGAGATAAAGAGAAAGCGTAGAGAGGCCTATTCTGCCCCCTGAATAGGGGTGGCAAGCGAACTTGGTTCGTAGGGGAGCGAAGCGACCTGAGAACCAAGTGAGACGCTTCCCTTTGGGTAAGTCCCGCGAAGCGGGATAGGGGGGTGCGCCCGGCATGGGTGTAATCTAATGGGTGAAAGTCCCTAGTG
>ERZ1034920.737-NODE-737-length-24019-cov-9.556251_pt1 | contig 24019 bp, 17 predicted proteins | sample MGYA00520688_ERZ1034920 | MGnify/ENA primary metagenome ERZ1034920 (study PRJEB33766, sample SAMN09781785) | gut metagenome | biome: gut microbiome | host: Homo sapiens | place: Madagascar | study: EMG produced TPA metagenomics assembly of the PRJNA485056 data set...
GGAGTGGCCCGCTTTTAAAGCGAAACGTGGCCCACTATTGAGTTGACATATACACCGAGCACCGTGGAGAGCTTGCGCTCCCGGTACCCGTTGCGCCGGTTCCCCTCGCCGCAGAGCTCGTCGGCCTGCCAGTCCATTATCTGATTCACCGCGCGCTCCAGCTCGCGCCTCATCATCTCGACCAGGTCGATCGTGCCGTCCTCCCTGAGCGGCAGGTCCCGCATCGCTCCCTTTTCCTGTAAAGTGTCCATGGCGGCCGTTGCCTTTCTCTCGAATCTTACATTCCGCAAAATGTGATTCTAGGCAATGGCCGCTGTTGTCTCAAAGCAGCCCGTGACACCAACTTTCGGCACGCGATCCGTCTGGGGACAAAACGTGCGATTATTCGCATGGTCGAGGCCTCGTAAAGACGGTGTGGGACTCAAAATTGCAAACCATCGTCAAAAATGTCCAATTCCCTGACGCCCAGCGATGGTTTGAGGGGTTTTTGGACCCGCTGATCGCGAATAATCGTTCATTCTGTCCAAGGGGCCAAAACCAACGACTATTCGCGGACTCGTTTGATTTTGCCTGTACGTGGGGAGCGCAGGTCTTGTTAAAGCGCTGGCTTGTAAGATGCTAAGAGAATTACGCTGGCGTTTGCTTCTGTGTGCTTCTGTGTGCTTTTGTGCGCTGACGTTTGCTTCTATAGGGCATACTGCGACGTTGCCCGTGCATTTCTTCTTGCCTCTTTTCAACTTGCCTCGCTGCAGCACGACGCCGCGGCTCCCCGTTTCTTGTGGGGCGGGGCGTTTGCTTGCGGGGCTGACGAGGTCTTTCGCTATAATGGGCCGCATGACTAAGAAACCGAAAAAGATACGCTTGGATGAGCTGCTGGTGGAGCAGGGGGTGTTCCCCGACGCCGGCACCGTGCTGCGCGCCGTTTTGGCGCACGAGGTGAAGGTGGACGATGTGTACGTCACCAGCGCGGCCATCAAGGTTGCGCCCGATGCCGACATCGTGGTGAAGGGCCGCAAGAAGTTCGTCTCGCGCGGCGGGCACAAGCTGCAGGGCGCGCTCGATGCGTTCGGGCAGGACGTCTCGGGCATGCGCTGCATGGACATCGGCAGCTCGACGGGCGGATTCTCCGATTGCCTTCTGCAGGCCGGCGCCGGCAGCGTGGCGTGCGTGGACGTGAACTACGGGCAGCTGGCGTGGAAGCTGCGTCAAGACCCGCGCGTGGCGGTGTTCGAGCGCACCAACATCAAGCTGGCGGACCCCGTCGAGCTGGGTGCGCCGTTCGACTTGCTGGTGGCCGATCTCAGCTTCATCGGCCTGGCGGCCCTGGCGCCTACGTTTGTGCGCTTCGCGCAGGCGGGCACCATCTTCATCGGCCTGATCAAGCCCCAGTTCGAAAGCCAGCACGACGAAACCGATCACGGCATCGTGCGCGACGAGGCCGTGCGCCTGCGTACGGTCGACGAGGTGCGCGCGGCATTGGAAGCCGCCGGCTTCGAATGCACGGGCGTCACCGAAAGCCCCATCACCGGCCACGAAGGCAACGTGGAGTACCTGGTCCGCGCGATTTTTCAGGGGTAGCAATCTGTCTATACGCGGTATACGGCGATGCCCGTGAAGTTGAATATGCGCTTGCCGTTGTCGTGTAACGCCACATATGCGCGGTCGGTCGTCCCATCGTTGTTCACGATGGGCGCATAGTATTTGTGGCGATAGAGATGCGATGGATGCTTCATCTGACGTTCGTCGATAAGCGGCAGCTGATAGGCAACGAAGGGCGCCCCCGTGTTGCGCGGCGCGGCAAGGTTGCCCTCGCCTTTGCCGAACAGGATGTCCGTGAGCGTATTCTTCTTGCCGTAGTCAAGGTACATGTTGACCAGCTGATCTTGCGTGAGAACGCAATGACCTGAGGAATCTCTCATGAGCTGCTTTTGCGTCAGGCCGCCGTCCTTGGTCGTGTGCACGTTCGCAGCGTTGGCGGCGATTTGCACCTGATGCCCCGGCACCTGGTAGTAGCGGATGTTATCGGCCCGTTTCACCAGCTTTTGCGCGGTGGCCATCGCCGCAACCTCGTTGGCGACGCCCGTCGCGGTGCCGTCGGCATCGTCATCTTCGGCAAGCAAGTTCAGCGCCGTCTCGGGCAGCGTGGCGGTTCCGAACAGGCCCTTCCAAAAGCCCAACCACTCGGCAAGCTCGGTCTTCTTCTCGGGGTCGTCTTTGATGGCCAGGTAGTGCTCGTTGAGGCAAAACGTCGAATAGTTGACGAGCGCCATGAAGTTCGACAGCACTGAGCTTTGGAAGTTGGCGCGCATCTCGTATCCGTGGTGCTCCCACTTGTAGCTCAGCACCATGAGCTCGTCGAACGCGCCGAACAGGTTCTTGTTCGTGCCGGTGTAGCACTGCATGATCTCATTGCCCAGGACGCCGGCCATGTCGTAAACGTATCTGCCGCACACCTGGTAGCGGGGGTTCGAGTACAGGTTCTCGGCGAACTCTTTGCGGCGGGCTTCCTTCTCGCTTCCATCGGGCAGCGCGTCGATGGATTCCACCATGCTGTTGAGCTTCGAGAGGTCCCATCGCATCTCGGCGGAGAACTTGCTAAGGTAATTGTTCACCTGCAGGTAGCAGGCCTGCTTGTCGAATTGGGCTATGACCTGCGCGATCTTGCGCTCGATGTCGTCGAGCTGCCCTTGGATCTCGGTAAGCTTCGCAATGATCTGCGCCGATTCGTCGTTGCCGCCGAACACCAGCTCGAGCAGAGACGAGCTTCCGTACTCGAAGGCGCGCCCCGCCGTCTGCTCGCCGATGAATTTCAAGCCGGCGATCAACAGATCGATGGCCTCGATCGCGACGTCGGCTTCGGGGGCAGGGTCTTCCGCGCCCAGCGCGGCCACGTCTTGTTGGAAGTCCTCGGCGGGCTGATCATTGGATGGCACGTCGGGCTCGCCGTCGTTTTCCAGGGGTTCCCCGGGCGTGAAGGACAGCAAGTTCTCGTCGTTGTCATCGTCGGCCGTATCCTCCGTGTCGATGGTGGGGCCGCCTGCGGTCTCGTCTGCGTAGGCGGTTTGCGGGGCGAAGGGGTTGATGGAGGCGGCGGTTGCGGAGGCGGTGCCGCTGCCGGCGGGCGCTTTCGCCTGCTGGGTGGTTGCGGCGCCGGTCAGGGCGGCGATGGCGTCTTCCCAGGCGGCATCGTCGTTCGCGGCCTCGAGCAGCGTGCCGTGGCGCTGCTCGGCGGCCCCTTCGTCGCCGGTGATGGTCACGCGCGCGCCGCCGGCTCCTTCGCCGGACACCTGGGCCTCGAAGGGCGCGTCGACGTCGCCCACGGAGCTGTTCGCGTTGATGACCAGGTCGGCGCACGAATCGCCCAGCGTGGCCCGTCCGATGCGCGCGCCGTTGTGTGCGACGGCGTCGCTTTTGCCGACGACGATGAGATGGTCGATCGACCCTTCGATATCGGCGGTCTTGATCGAGCCGAGGCTCAATACGCTGATGGTCGCGTCAGGTTGGATGGAAACGACGCCGTCGGAGTTCACGCCGTCGACGTTGAGCATGCGCAGCGTTCCCGTCACGATGACAGGGGACCCAAGCGGCGCCAACGTCAGGCAGCAGGGATCGGGGTTTTCGCCATCGCGATAGCAGAGCGCTATGGTGCCGTCGGCAAGGTTCGGGACCAGGGAAAGCGCCGCGCCCGAGAACGCGGTTCCCGCGGCGTCGCCGTTGATGAAGAAGCGCTGGCCATCTACGTGCAGCGTTACCTGGTCGGACTCGCCTGAGGAAGCGCCGCCTCCGTTGTTGTCCGCGCTGCATCCGAGCGAGGTGACGCCGGTGAAACCGAGCGCGCACGAGCCGATGAGCACGGCGGACGTTTTGATCATGGTGCGACGGGTGAGGCCGTTTCCGGCGGGTCGAGCGTCGAAGCTTGTCATAGGGACTCCTCCCCGAAGGTGAAAACGTTGTGCACATGATATGACACGCGCGATCGTTTTCGGAAGGGGAAGGCCCGCCTTTTTCGGCGGCGGATGGCGGTGGCTGGGCGGGCGCGAAGATGGGTGGCGTTGCCTTTGCCCGATCGTTCGCGTTCCCCGGTGTTGGGCAGCGGCGAACGGCGACCCGTCCGTCGCCATGTTTCCACCTTCGAACGATGCTGTTTCCAGTTGGTTAAGCGCAGCGGCGGAAATAATCGCGTAACACGCGGCCTGCACACTGAATGCGGGCCGCTTACGTTTTCAGGCGGCCTTATCATCCAGACGAAGGACCGCATATGAACGCTGAACTTACCGAACAAGCCGAGGCAGCCCGCGAAACCGGGGCGGCCGCTGGTTTCACCGGCGCGCAATGCGCGAACGAAACGGCCGATTGCACGCATGCCGCACCCGAGGCAGCCGCAGCGCACACGCCTGGCCTGTACCGATCCAGCTACGAACACGACGCGTGCGGCATCGGCGCGCTGGCCCACCTGAAGGGCCAGCGCAGCCATGCCATGCTCGACGACGCGCTTTCCGTGCTCGTGAACCTTGAGCACCGCGGCGGCACCGGCTTGGAGCGCAACACCGGCGATGGCGCCGGCGTGCTGTTCCAGATTCCGCACCGCTTCTTCCGCAAGGAAGCCCAGAAGGAGGGCCAGCTGCTGCCCGACGAGGGCGATTACGGCGTGGCCATGCTCTTCTTCCCGCACGATGACCCCACGGGCGTGCGCGACGCGAAGCGCACGTTCGAGGAGGGGTGCGCGAAGTTCGGCATCCCGCTGATGTTCTGGCGCGAGGTGCCCGTCGACCCGCACGACCTCGGTTCCACCGCACAGGCGTGCATGCCCACCATCTTGCAGGCGTTCCTGCGCCGCCCCGCCGACGTTGACGCAGGTCAGGCGTTCGAGCGCAAGCTGTACGTGTGCCGCCGCACCATCGAGCGCGCCGCCGACGCCAACCCGGCGCTTGCGGGCAAGATCTTCTACGTGTGCTCAATGTCGTCGCGCACCATCGTATATAAGGGCATGTTGGTGGCCACGCAGATGCGCCGCTTCTTCACCGACCTCAACGACGCGGCGGTGGAGACCAGCCTGGCGCTCGTGCATTCGCGCTATTCCACGAACACCACGCCCAGCTGGGAGCGCGCGCACCCGAACCGCTACATCATCCACAACGGCGAGATCAACACGCTGCGCGGCAACATCAGCTGGACGCGCGCCCGCGAGCCGAAGCTGTACAGCCCGGCGCTAGGCGATGACCTGCGACAAGTGCTGCCGATTATCAACCGTGAGGGTTCGGACTCGGCCATTTTGGACAACGTGCTGGAGTTCCTCACCATGAACGGCCGCCCGCTCGACCGCGCCGTCACCATGATGATCCCCGAGCCGTGGGATCACAACGACCGCATCTCCGACAAGCGCCGCGCCTACGACGCGTACCAGTCCATGCTCATGGAGCCGTGGGATGGCCCGGCGGCCATCGCGTTCACCGACGGCCGCATGCTCGGCGCCGCGCTCGACCGCAACGGCTTGCGCCCGGCGCGCTACTACGTCACCCGTGACGACTGGCTGATCCTGTCGTCGGAGGTCGGCACCATCGATGTCGACCCGGCCAACGTGCTGCAGGCTGGCTGCCTGGGCCCCGGCGAGATGCTCGAGGTGGACCCGAGCCAAGGCCGCGTCATCTGGAACGACGAGATCCGCAACCGTTACGCCAACGAGAAGCCGTACCGCGATTGGCTGGACGAGGAGACGCTGGCGGTCGACGACCTGGAAGCCCCGGCGCCCGGCAAGCTGCCCGCAGAGCGCGACGCGAACGTGGGCTTCACGCGCCGTTTGGCGAAGCTGGGCTACCATTACGACGACGTGCAGGAGCTGGTGCGCCCCATGGCCGAGCAGGGCAAGGTGCCCCTGGCGTCCATGGGCACCGACGCCCCGCTGGCGTGCCTGTCGAAGCGCCAGCGCAGCTTCTTCGATTACTTCAACCAGCTGTTCGCCCAGGTCACGAACCCGCCGATCGATGCGTTGCGCGAAAGCTTCGTCACCAGCAGCATGCTTTACGTCGGCAATCACGGCAACATGCTCGAGGACTGCCGCGACACGTGCCGCCTGGTGCGCCTGGAAAGCCCCATGCTCACGCACGACGAGTTCGATCGCCTGTGCGCCATCGATCGCGTCGGCTTCAAGACGCAGCGCTTCGCGTGCGCTTATGACCGCGATGCCGCCGAGGGCGCGCTCGAGGCGGCGCTTACCGAGCTGTGCATCGACGTCGAGCAGGCGGTGCGCGATGGCGTGAACCTGGTCGTGCTGACCGACCGCACGGCGGAAGGCGAAGTGCCCATCCCCAGCCTGCTGTCGCTGGCGGCCGTGCACAACCACCTGATCGCTGTGGGCCTGCGCACCGACGCCGACCTGATCGTCGAGACCGGTGACGCGATGCGCGCGCACGATTTCGCCTGCTTGGTGGGTTATTCCGCCTCGGGTATCTACCCGTATGCGGCGCACGAGTGCATCCGCGACCTGTGCGAGCGCGGTGAGATCTCCATCCCGGGCGATGAGGCCGTGGCCAACTACGACCGCGCCGTTGTGGCCGGCATCACCTCCATCATGTCGAAGATGGGCATCTCCACGATGCAGGGCTACCACAGCGCGCAGATCTTCGAGATCTTGGGCCTGGACGATTCCCTTGTGGAGAAGTACTTCACGCACACCTCCACGCGCATCGGCGGCCTGGATGCCTCAGGCGTGCAGCGCGAGCTCAACGAGCGCTACGACAGCGCCCTGGCCCTGGAGAAGAGCCCCTCGCCCGAACAGCTTCCCACGCTCGGCGTTACCGCGTGGCGCCCGCTTGGCGGCGAGGAGCACCTGATCAACCCGCAGACCATCTACCTGCTGCAACGCGCGTGCCGCGAGGGCGACTACGAGATGTTCCGCGAGTATAGCGCCGCGTGCCACGTGCCCGGTCGTGCGGTCACGCTGCGCGATCTCATGGACTTCGCGCCGACGCGCCAGCCGGTGCCGCTGGACGAGGTCGAACCCGCGAGCGAGATCGTCAAGCGCTTCAACACCGGCGCCATGAGCTACGGCTCCATCTCCAAGGAAGCGCACGAGTGCCTGGCAATCGCCATGAACCGCCTTGGTGGGCGCAGCAACACCGGCGAGGGCGGCGAGGACCCGGCGCGCGAGACGCCGCTGGTAAACGGCGACAGCAAGTGCAGCGCCATCAAGCAGGTGGCGTCGGGCCGTTTCGGCGTGACCAGCCGCTACCTGTCGAGCGCCATCGAGATCCAGATCAAGATGGCCCAGGGTGCAAAACCCGGCGAAGGCGGCCACTTGCCCGGCAAGAAGGTGTACCCGTGGATCGCGGAAGTGCGCCGCTCCACGCCGGGCGTCGGCCTGATCTCGCCGCCGCCGCACCATGACATCTACTCCATCGAGGACCTGGCGGAGCTCATCTTCGACCTGAAAAACGCCAACCCCGATGCGCGCGTTTCGGTGAAGCTGTGCGCGCTGGCGGGTGTGGGCACCATCGCCACCGGCGTGGCGAAGGGCGGTGCGGACAAGATCACCATCTCCGGCCACAACGGCGGCACGGGCGCGGCCCCGCGCGACTCCATCTACCATGCGGGCATCCCGTTCGAGATCGGCCTGGCGGAAACCCAGCAGACGCTTCTGCGCAACGGCCTGCGCAGCCGTGTGGTGGTGGAAACCGACGGCAAGCTCATGTGCGGCCGCGACGTGGCCATGGCGGCCCTGCTCGGTGCCGAGGAGTTCGGCTTCGCCACCATGCCGCTGGTGGCCATGGGCTGCATGATGCAGCGCGATTGCCAGCAGGACACCTGCCCGGTGGGCATCGCCACGCAGAACTGCAAGCTGCGCGGCTGCTTCGCCGGCAAGCCCGAATACGTGGTGAACTTCATGACGTTCGTGGCCGAGGAGCTGCGCGAGATCATGGCCGAGCTGGGCTTTCGTACCGTCGACGAGATGGTCGGCCACCCCGAGTGCCTGCGCCAGGTGGAGGTGTCCGGCAACTGGAAGGCCAACGAGATGGACCTGTCCGACATGCTGGCGCCCGCGACCTGCGAGTTCGGCCGCGCCATCCCCGGCGCGGATGGTCGCCATTTCCTGCCGTCCATGGCGGCGGATTGCCAGCTTGACAAGTCGCTCGACGCCACGCTGTTCATCCCGTACACGGCAAGCGCGCGCGAGCATCTGGAGCCTATCCGATTCCGTGCCGACATCGACAACGTGAACCGCTGCGTGGGCACCATGCTGGGCAGCCAGGTGACGCGCCAGCATCCCGAGGGCCTGCCCGAGGGGTCCATCACCGTGGACTGCGACGGTTCCGGCGGCCAGAGCTTCGGCGCGTTTTTGCCCCGCGGCGTGACGCTCAACATCACCGGCGACGCCAACGACTACTTCGGCAAGGGCCTCTCCGGCGGCATCCTGACGGTGCGCCCGCCCGAGACGGCCACGTACAAGTTCGATGAGAACGTGGTCATCGGCAACGTGGCGTTCTACGGCGCCACCAGCGGCAAGGGCTTCGTCAACGGCCTGTCCGGCCAGCGTTTCGCTGTACGCAACTCCGGCGCCACCGTGGTGGTGGAGGGCGTGGGCAACCACGGCTGCGAGTACATGACCGGCGGCGTGGCGCTCATCTTGGGTGAGGTCGGGCCGAATTTCGCGGCCGGCATGTCCGGCGGCGTGGCGTACGTGTACGACAAGTTCGGCACGCTGGCCGCCAACTGTAACCTGGACATGGTGCGCCTGTGCGAGCCCTCCGCCGACGAGATCGAGTTGATCCGCAGCCTGATCGAGGAGCACGCCGAGCGCACGCAGAGCCCGCGCGGCATCAAGCTGTTGTACCAGTTCAACACGCTGAAGCGCCACTTCGTGAAGGTCATCCCGCGCGATTACGAGCGCGTGATGAACGTGGTGGCCGCAGCCGAGGCGGCAGGCAAATCGCGCACCGATGCGCTGCAGATCGCATTCGATGCCATGACGGAAGGGAAGTAGGAGATGGGAAAGCCCGGAGCATTTTTGGAACACGGCCGCTGCGCCCACAGCCTGCGTCCCGTGCAAGAGCGAAGCCGCGATTTCGACGAGCTATACGAACCGGTGCCGGAGGAGCGGACGCGTGAGCAGGCAAGCCGCTGCATGGCATGCGGTGTGGCGTTTTGCCAGGTGGGAGCGCCGTTCGGGAAGGCAAGGCCTTCCGGTTGCCCGCTGCACAACCTGATTCCCGAGTGGAACGACCTGGTGTGGCGCGGCCAGTGTGAGCAGGCTGCCGAGCGCTTGGCGCTGACCAGCCCCATGCCCGAGTTCACCAGCCGCGTGTGCCCGGCCTTGTGCGAGGCGGCGTGTAACCTTGCCCGCAACGACGAGGCCGAGACCATCCACGACAATGAGCGCGCCATCTCCGACTGGCAGTGGGCACATGGCGGCCCGCGCCGCTTCGAGCCGGCGGGTCAGGATGCGCCGAGCGTCGTCGTGGTCGGCTCGGGCCCGGCGGGCCTGGTGGCCGCGTGGGACCTAGCGCGCCGCGGGGCGCGCGTGTGCGTGGTCGAGCGCCACGACCGCGCCGGCGGGCTGCTCATGTACGGCATCCCGAACATGAAGCTGGACAAGTCGGTGGTCAAGCGCCGCGTGGATCTGATGGTCGAGCTGGGCATCGAGTTCCGTCTGGGCGTCGACGCGGCAGACGCCGACGTTGCCGCGGGTTTGGCTGCCGAGTTCGATGCCGTGGTGGTTGCCGCGGGAGCCTGCAAGGCGCGCGGCGTGGGAGCGGAAGGCTTCGACGCCGGCATCGTCGCGGGGGATGTGGTGTACGCGGTGGATTACCTGACCGAGCAGACGCGCGCGTTGCTCGAGGGTCGCAAGCCCGTCATCAGCGCCGAAGGCAAGGATGTGGTGGTCATCGGCGGCGGCGACACGGGCAACGACTGCATGGGCACCGCGGTGCGCCAGGGCGCGCGCACGGTTCGCCAGCTGGAATATGGTCCGCGTGCGCCGAAGGAGCGCACGGCGTCGAACCTGTGGCCCGAATGGCCCAACGTCGCCAAGACCGACTACGGCCAGGAGGAAGCTATCGCGTTGCAGGGCGATGACCTGCGTGAATGGTGCGCCGACACGCAGAAGGTGCTGCTGGATGACGCCGGGCATGTGCGCGGTCTGCAGGTGCGCTCGTTCGATTGGTCGGCTGGCAAGCCCGAACCCGTTGAGGGCTCCGAGCGCGAGGTCGATGCGCAGCTGGTGCTGGTGGCCTGCGGTTTCGCGGGCCCGGAGGGCGGCGTGTTCGACGCGTTCGGCGTGCCGTTGGCAACGCGGGGCCGTCCGCTTCCGGTGATGACGGCCGGCGATTCGCATCGCGCTATGCGTGCCGCGGGCAAGGATGACGCCGCCGTGTACGTAGCCGGCGATGCCCGCACGGGCAGCAGCTTGGTGGTCAACGCCATGGCCGACGCCCTCAAGTGCGCCGCCGAGGTAGCTGGCGACCTGGGGTTGTAGGGAGTTGGCTGCGGTTTCTTCGCCTAGTGTGACGGGGCGATCTTGTTTTGCTTGGCCCGGCGGCAACGAGCGCGTCGAGTTGACCCGCTTTCGAACGAAGCCTTGTTCTGGGAAGCCCTTCATCCTCGTTGAGGAAGAAGGGCTTCACCGTTTGGTGCCTATGTCATGGCGAAGTTGGCCGAATATCGGATGCATTACTGCGCTTCCCTGATTCGTGCAATAGCATATTCAGCTACCGCTAATCACAATCGAATCGGAGTCGCATGTCACGTCGTCAAGCCACCTCACGCATCCTCTTCATCTGCCACGGCAATATCTGCAGGTTGACCATGTAATGGTGTATAAGTGCGGGTCAGAAGGGAATAGTTAGATTTCATAGGTAGTTCGTTGCGACGATCTTACAACAAACGATTCGAGTCCAAACACGACAACGCGATAACGAATTGCCTCAAGGTGATTTGGGCCGTACAACGCATCCCGATGTTTGAAGCGCGGGAGCTAATCGTGGCGATTTTGACGCAAAGGGTGGAGAGACTGCCTTGCCGATGCTACAATGACGGCACTAGCGAAGCCCGCTATGGTTTAAGTCACTTGGGCGACGCGGATTGGTTGAGGGGTCGTAGTTCCAGCTACGGCCCTTCTTTGTCTCCTACCTTGTCACCTGCTTGCTGCTGTTTTACTTCCTATCGTCGAAATATCGCCACACCTCGAAGAGGAATGCCCCGATCGTTGCCAGGGCTGCAACGAGATAAATAGTCTGCTCGAACATAGGCTTCGCCTCCTTACGAAAGCGCCGCCCGCTACAGGCTTGCTAGTACCGTGGGTGGGATTATATCGGCTAATTACGAAGAGCGCTATGCAGGGCAGTCTACGATTCGGGCGAAGAAGGCAAAGAGGCTTGCTTCTCGAAGCAAAAGCGTGCATCGATCCAGAAAGCGAATTGCGATGAATATGCGGCTGAAACTATGTATGCATTGATTCAGACGTGCGATCCTTCGCTGACCAAGGACGAAGCCCACGCTATCGGGAGCGAAGTCATCGCCAACTACGAGTCGCTCGGTTCGGGCAAGGGAATGGGCCAAGCCTTAAAGAACGGAATTACCTATTCAATAGCAAGCTCAAGCGGCCGGATCGTGAGCGCAAAAGTAGGGTAAGCGGGAAGAAGCTGGCTGGCGTTGTGACTGTTGGCTTGGCTTCGAGGAGCATCGGAGACCGTTTTTCGAAGGTATTCGTCCTGTAGTTCGATGTGTCTTTCGCGGTGTTTCCCATTATGGTAGTTTGGCGTAGGGCGTTGGCCCCCCTTTGTAGGTTATCGGCCTTTTGTCGTGTCCAACAGTTGAGTTTCTTTTCGAGTGAGTCTTTGAGCTGGCAAGATGCGAATATGATTTGGGCATGCGGTCGGTATCGCTCGGTGGTTGCGTAAATGCGGAATTGGGGGAATGTTGGACAAGGAAGAGAAGGAACAGGTCGAGACCCAGCTTGCGAATGATGCGGTGGATGGGGAAGCGGCATCTTCGCAGCCTTCGAAGGCCGGCGGAATTCGGCAGTGGTGCGCCGATAACAAGAAGCCGTTTGCGGCGATAATCATGCTTTCGGTTTTGCTCGTGGCTTCTATCGCGGCAGGGTGCATCGTCTATACCGCTGAGCATAATGCGCTTGCCTCCGTGAATGAAGAGTGCGCTGAACTGCGAGTCGACCTTGACGAGGCCAATGCGAAGATCGCCTCTTTGCAGAAATCAAACAAGGAACTGGAAGGCAAGTTGTCTTCGGCGGAGAAGGAGCGCGATTCATTTAAGGCTGAGGTTGGCGGATATCAAGATCAGCAGGCGACTATTGCTGACGAGAAAGCAAAGCTCGAGGATTTGCATGCTCAGCTCGATGCGCTTCAAGCGGAGCGAGATTCCTTGCAAGAGCAAATTGATGCCAAGAAGCTTGCCGAGGAAAAAGCTGCACAAGAGAAAGAGCAACGCAGAATCGAGAAGGAGAGCAAAAGCGCCGGGAATTCGCAAATCGTTTATTGGGTGTCCGGGGGCAAGGTCTACCACACCACTCCGGATTGTCCGACGCTGAAGCGTTCGTCGGGAATCCATAGCGGGTCGATTTCCGCAAGCGGGAAAAGTCGGTGCTGTAAAGTTTGCGGTTAAGAGTTCTCGTGGCGTCCGCTTAATCGATGCGTAGGGCGGCGCTCTGGTTGGGCCGCCCTATGGTAAAGCACATATGACACAACATTTCAGATACGCTTGCTGAAAGGGTTTGCCCCCGCTTCCCCGTTCGATGCCTAAGCTGTGGCGAAGTTAGCCGAATATCGGATGCATTATTGCGCTTCCCTGATTCGTGCAATAGCATATTCAGCTACTGCTAATCACAATCGAATCGGAGTCGCATGTCACGTCATCAAGCCACATCACGCATCCTCTTCATCTGCCACGGCAACATCTGCAGGTCGACCATGGCCCAGTTCGTGATGCAGGACCTGGTGAACAAGGCGGGGCTGGCCGACGTCCTGCTCATCGACTCCGCCGCCACCACCAACGACGAGATCGGGCATCCGCCGCATCACGGCACGGTCGACAAGCTCAAGCAGGTGGGCGTGCCGGTGCTGCCGCATCGTGCGCGTAAGGTCCGCGCCGACGAGTACGACGAGTGGGACCTGTTCGTGTACATGGATGACGAAAACGAGCGCCATCTGAGCCGCATCTTCGGAAGCGACCCGGAGACGAAATGTGTGCGCCTGCTCGCGTTCGCTCCCGGAGCGGGACTGATTGGCGAGGACGGGAAAGCCCTTCCCGATGCGCAGGATTCGCGCACGATCGCGCAAGCCGGCGCGAACGCCGCCGACGTGGCCGACCCCTGGTTCACCGGCAACTTCGATGACACCTACCGTGACGTGCTGGCCGGCTGCAAAGGCTTGTTGGCCTGGTGCCAAGCGCAATAACATACGCTCGTTAAACGGGGCCGCCGGCAGATACGCCAGCGGCCTCGTTTACGTTCCTGTGAAATCGTTCGCTATGCTCGCTGTTTGCCGGTGAAGCGGTCGATGTCGATGCAGTAGATGTTCGCGCGGGCGAGCGCCTGGTCGGTGAAGTCGGTCGACGCTTCGGGCGCCAGGTGCTGCATGATGCGCGTGAGGCCGTAGCGCTTCGCTTCGATCCCCTGGATGCGATGGATGGTGCCCGTGCCCATGATGGAGCGGTACGCGTACGAATACGCGCAGGCGTACGTGCCCGTGATCACGCCTTCCTGCACGTCCATCTCGATTGCCACGCGCGGTTCCCGGTTGAATGCGTCCACCTTGCGGCCGACGCCGGCCGAGTGCACCCACAGCGCCAGGCGCGGCGCGTCGGCGTCTATCTCCTCGGGGTCGGCCCAGTCGTAGCCGAAGCTCATGGGCACGATGAACGGCCCCTCCTCGTCCACGCACGCGATGCGCACCGTCTGGCAAGCCTCGACCACCGCATGCAGCTGCGTAGTGCTGCGAAGCTGGCGGCCAGCCTGCCGCATGGGGCGATGCGAAACGGGCATGGCGGCCTGCGCTACGGCACCGGCCTGGGCTATGCCGGCGATTTGCTGCGCCTGCGCGGCCTGCGCCATGGCGGCTGCCTGCGCTGCGGCAGCGGCTTGCTGCTGTACCGCGGCGCCCTCGGGATAGATGGCGGGGATGTTCTGCAGATCCATGAGTGCTCCTGGGTTCGTGCATTTTTCGTTGCTCTTATGGTACGGCGTGCCGCTGTATTCGGTTGCCGCAATCCGCCGTTGCGCCAACATCACACGAGTTTCCCCACTTCTGTTCTACTTGCTATAGAACAGAAGTGGGGAAACTGTTATAATGCGGTTATAACAGAGCTCCAAGGGACCTAACGGCGAGTAGCAAGAAAAGCGCAAGGGAAAACTTGGGAAGGGATGGGCGAGGCGGCGGCTCGCGGCAAAGGATTAGTGAAAGGAAACAATCATGTTCGTGCGTATCGACCAAGCGCTCGATGTGCCGTTGTATCAACAGCTTCGCAATGAGATCGTGCGCGGCATTGCGCAGGAGGAGCTTGCGCCGGGCGATGCGCTGCCGAGTGTTCGCAACCTGGCCTCCGACCTGGGCATCAACCTGCACACCGTCAACAAGGCATACGCGTTGCTGCGCGATGAGGGCTACGTGGAGATGAAGGGCCGCAAAGGTGCGTTCGTGTCGCAGCCGGCGGCGGTCGCGGGCACGGCGGCGGCAAAGGAGCGGCTGTCTCGGGATATCCATCAGCTCGCGTTGGCTTTCAAGGCTTCCGGAGGTGCGCGCCAGGAGTTCGAGCAGCAGGTAAAAGCCCAGTTGGATGAAGTGTTCTTCGAAAAGGAATAGGGAGGTCACGATATGGAATCCGCCGATATGCAGCTTGTCATGTTCGCTCTTATCGCCACAATCCCGCTTGTTGGGGCGATGATGGCGATCACCCCGCTTTTGCAGCCTAACGGGCAAGCTTTCTCCGTTTCCGTACCCGAGGTTGCGCAAAGCGATCCGGGTATTCGCGTCCTGAAGCATCGTTTCGTTGCGATCATTGCGGCGTTAACGGCGATTCTCACCTTGGTGGCCATTGTCTTTTGCCTGATGGGGAGCATGAAGGCGGTGATGGCGCTCGTCGTGGCCGGTTCGCTTGTCCCTCTTGTGCTGGGCTACGGGCTTATCGTGCGCTACCGGCGCTGCGTTCAGGCGATCAAGCGGGATCACGGCTGGCAGGCCGAGGCGCAGCAACGTGTTGCGGCAATCGGGGAGGGCGCCGAGGATGCGCCGAAGGCGATTTCGCTAGCGTGGAATTGGCTGTACGTGCCGGTGATCTTGCTGACTGTCGCCGTCGCCGTCGCCGGCTACCCGGTCATGCCCGCCCAGATTCCCGTGCACGTTGATTTTTCCGGTGCCGTCACCGACGTCGCGGCGAAAAGCCCGGTGGTTGCCGTGTTTCCCATAGCGCTCGAGCTGTTTTTGGCCGGCTGCTTCGTGTTCTCCCATTGGACGGTGCTGCGCTCGAAAAAGGGAACCGAACCGGGCAATCCGGCGAGCTCCGCTTGGGCGTACGGGATGTTCGCTCATGCGCAAACCGTGTTTCTGCTGGTAGGCGGTCTGGTTATCACGGCGGTTTGCGGCCTTCTCATCGAGCTTTCCATGATCGGCGTGCTGCCGATAACGGGGGTGGTCGCCGCTATCGTCGTCGTGGCGATGCTGATAGCGGCGGGCGACGTCATCCTCAATGCGGTGTACGGCCAGTCCGGCTCGCGGGTGTTTCGCATGCAGCGGTCCGCCGCGCTTTTAGTCGACGATGATGCATACTGGAAGCTGGGCCTGTTCTATTACAACCCCGGCGATGCCAGCCTGTTTTTGCCGCAGCGTTCCGGTTTCGGCTGGACGGTGAACTGGGCGCGTCCGGCCGTATGGGCCGTGATGGCGGGCTTTGTCGTTGCGACCGCTCTATTCGTGGTGCTGTGCGTGGCGATGGTCGATTAATCGCAATGCCGCGGATGGGCGCCCTTTCGGGGGTTGGTTTCCCGTCGGTCGGTGTCGAGAGGCGAAGGAGATGGCGAACATGGTGCTGCCTGAGAATATGGAAGGCTTCCATGGTGGAGCAGACGTTGGCGGCTCGGCTTCCTTCGAGGAGCCGCCTGCGCTGTGCGCGCTGGTCACGGGCGCGACGGGCGGCATCGGCCGCGAGCTGTGCGCGCAGCTGGCCCGCGAATGCGGCACGTTGGCCCTGGTGGGACGCGATCGGCACAAGCTCGAGGAGTTGGCGAAGGACCTGGCCGAACGCTTCGACGTGGACACGCACGTTTTCGTTGCCGACTTCGCGCAGCCGGGCGCCGTCGATGCGCTGACGTCGCAGGTGCGGGCGGCGAACCTGCAGGTGGAGACGCTCGTGAACAACGCCGGCTTCGGCTACGACGCGCCCTTCGCGGAAAGCAGCCTGGAGCGGCAGCGCGCGCTCGTGCAAACCAACGGCATGGCGCTCATGGAGCTTTGCCACGCGTTCGCGCCCGGCATGGCGGCGCGCGGGCACGGCGGCATCCTCAACGTAGCCAGCGTGGCCGGGTTCGTCCCCGGGCCGTACATGTCCACGTACTACGCCTCGAAGGCGTTCGTCCAGTCGTTCTCAAGCGCGCTGCATATGGAGCTGCGCCCGCGCGGCGTGCACGTGACCGCGTTATGCCCCGGGCCTGTTCGCACGCCGTTTTGGGACAACGCCGACGCGGGCGGCACAGCGCTTGCCCGCATGACCATCAGCGCCCCGCGCGTTGCCTGTGCGGCTATCCGAGCGCTGGGCTGCAACCGCCTGCTGTGCTGCCCAGGCGTGCTGGCGAAGGTCATCGTGTTCGGCAGCCGCTTCGTTCCGCGCACTTGGGCCGCCGCCGCGGCGGCAAAGCTTCAGAAACCGAAAGGGTAGGGGGCGCCCGTTTGAAACAAATGGTTTCGCTATTACGGTCAAAATTTTGAGTAATGTAGCTTCCCATGGTTGGAGCAGAGGCTCATTGCGACCGTTTCATTATCCAAAGTACTTGGGAATGCGATTCAGACATGTATTCGTGACAAATACATGCTCGTTTGCGATATATGAGCTTGTAACTCAAGTTACACAAAGCCTTTTTTGACTGCAAATCGGATATGAGTTTTTCGCGCTTCACGTTATTCCCGTGAGTGAAGCGGCTCTATGGCCAGGTATGCCAAGGCTTGATAGAATAGGCGGACGCACCAAGTCCGAAACGCGGGCGGGGTCTTCGATTCAAAGGAGGCTTCGCCTATGAACCAAGTGTATGAAATCTTGCAAGCCCTTGCCGCATCGGCATGCATCGCCGAGTTTCTGATTCAGCGATGGCGGGACTATAAGCGTTTGACGGATGAGGTCGAAGGAAAAGAAAAGCCCGGCGGCCACCGGGCTTAACTAAACCGTAAACACGACCCCGCCCGCCACCTGTAAGTTACCCGGGCTTGGTGTGCACCCGAAGTATAGCATGGAGCGGCTTGGCTTTGCCATACGCAAGCTGCTCGATCAGAAAGGCAACACGCATGGCAGAGTTCATCTACCAAATGTACAAGGCGCGCAAGGCGCACGGCGACAAGGTCATCCTCGACGATGTCACCCTGTCGTTCTACCCCGGCGCGAAGATCGGCGTGGTGGGCCCGAACGGCATGGGTAAGTCCACGCTGCTCAAGATCATGGCCGGCATCGAGGAGGTCAGCAACGGCGATGCGCGCCTGACCCCCGGCTATTCGGTGGGCATCCTGCAGCAGGAGCCGCCGCTGGACGAGGACAAGACCGTCCTGGAGAACATCGAGATGGCGTTCGCCGACGTGAAGGCCAACATCGCCCGCTTCAACGAGATCGGCACGCTCATGGGCGAGCCCGACGCCGACTTCGACGCGCTCATGGAGGAGATGGGCAAGCTGCAGGACGCCATCGACGCGGCTAACGGCTGGGACCTGGACAGCCAGCTGTCCCAGGCCATGGACGCGCTGCAGTGCCCTGACCCCGACATGCCGGTGAACGTGCTCTCCGGCGGCGAGCGTCGTCGCGTGGCGCTGTGCCGTCTGCTGCTCGAGGCTCCCGACCTGCTGCTTCTCGACGAGCCCACCAACCACCTGGACGCCGAGTCCGTGCTGTGGCTGGAGAAGTTCCTGCACAAGTACCCCGGCGCCGTGCTGGCCGTCACGCACGACCGCTACTTCCTGGACAACGTGGCCGAGTGGATCTGCGAGGTCGACCGTGGCAGCCTGTACCCGTACAAGGGCAACTACTCCACGTACCTGGAGACCAAGGCCGCGCGTATGGCGGGCCAGAAGCAGCGCGATGAGAAGCTGCAGAAGCGCCTGGCCAGCGAGCTCGAGTGGGTCCGCAGCTCTCCGAAGGCGCGTCAGGCGAAGAGCCGCGCCCGTCTGGAGCGTTACGACCAGATGGCTGCCGAGGCCGCGCAGTCCAAGAAGCTCGACTTCACCGAGATTCAGATTCCGGCCGGCCCGCGTCTGGGCGCCGAGGTCCTCAAGGTCGAGCACCTGCACAAGCAGTTCGGCGACCGCGTGCTCATGGACGACCTGTCCTTCGAGCTGCCGCGCAACGGCATCGTCGGCGTCATCGGCCCCAACGGCGTGGGCAAATCCACCCTGTTCAAGATGATCATGGGCATCGAGCAGCCCACTTCCGGCAGCCTGAAGCTCGGCGAGACGGTGAAGGTGTCCTACGTCGACCAGGGTCGCGCGGGCATCGATGGCGACAAGAACGTGTGGGAAGTCGTCTCCGGCGGCCTGGACTACATGATGGTCTGCGAGACCGAGGTGCCCAGCCGCGCGTACGTGGCCAGCTTCGGCTTCAAGGGCTCCGACCAGCAGAAGCCCGCGGGCGTGCTCTCCGGCGGCGAGCGCAACCGCCTGAACCTGGCGTTGACGCTCAAGCAGGGCGGCAACCTGCTGCTTCTCGACGAGCCTACCAACGACTTGGACGTGGAAACGCTGTCCAGCCTGGAGGAGGCGCTGCTGCGCTTCCCGGGTTGCGCCGTGGTGACCAGCCACGACCGTATGTTCCTCGACCGCGTTGCCACGCACATCCTGGCGTGGGAGGGCACCGATGAGAACCCAGGCAACTGGCACTGGTTCGAGGGCAACTTCGAGAGCTACCAGAAGAACCGCATCGAGCGCCTGGGCGAGGAGGCCGCAAAGCCCCATCGCCTGCATCGCAAGCTGACCAGGGACTAACCAAGCGCATAAACGCAAACGAACGGCTCCCGCAGCCTTGAGGCTGCGGGAGCCGTTTTGCGTTGCAGGCGAGGAATCGTTTGCCGCCAATGTGTGGAAGGTACGATAGCGATGCATGTTCGCAGTCCTGGTTTTCCCCGTGGAGCTTCGGCTAGACAAACCGAACAGCGTCCATTTCTGATCGCTATCTGCGCCCGGAGGGGCGTGAGGACTATCCCTCTTCTGCGGCAAAAGAAAAGCGGGGATTCCGAGTGTTCGGAATCCCCGCTTGCGTTCGAGTGGGGCTTGCCGTGCTCGCTAGTTCTTAAGCGAGTTGATGGGGGCGGGCATGCGGCCGCCGCGGTGGGCGAACACGGTGCCGGCGTGGGTGTTCACGGGCATGACCGGCGCGTAGCCGAGCAGGCCGCCGAAGTCCAGCTTGTCGCCGACCTTCTTGCCGATGGCCGGGATGACGCGAACGGCGGTGGTCTTGTTGTTGATCATGCCGATGGCGCATTCGTCGGCGATGATGCCGAAGATGGCCTCGACCGGCGTGTCGCCGGGGATGGCGATCATGTCCAGGCCGACGCTGCACACGCAGGTCATGGCCTCAAGCTTCTCCAGGCACAGCGCGCCGGACTCGGCGGCGCGGATCATGCCGGCGTCCTCGGACACGGGGATGAAGGCGCCGGACAGGCCGCCGACGCTGGAGCTGGCCATGACGCCGCCCTTCTTCACGGCGTCGTTGAGCATGGCGAGCGCGGCCGTGGTGCCCGGGCCGCCGCACTGGCCTACGCCGATGGCTTCCAGGATCTCGGCCACGGAGTCGCCCTCGGCCGGGGTGGGGGCCAGCGACAGGTCTAGGATGCCCTTGGCCACGCCCATGCGGCGGCTGGCCTCGCGGGCCATCAGCTCGCCGGCGCGGGTGATCTTGAACGCGGTGGCCTTGATGGCCTCGGCGATCTCGGTCATGTCGGCGTCCTTGGGCATGTTGGCCAGCACCTGGCGCACCACGCCCGGGCCGGAAACGCCCACGTTGACCACGGCATCGGCCTCGCCCGAGCCGTGGAAAGCGCCGGCCATGAAGGGGTTGTCCTCGACGGCGTTGCAGAACACCACCAGCTTGCCGGCGGCGATGCAGTCGCGGTCGGCGGTCAGCTCGGCGCACTGCTTGACGATGCCGGCCATCTTCAGCGCGGCGTCCATGTTGATGCCGGCGCGCGTGGAGCCGACGTTGACGCTCGAGCACACGCGCTCGGTGGCTGCCAGCGCGTTGGGGATGGAGTCCATCAGCTTGTTGTCGGCAGCAGACGCGCCCTTGTGCACGAGCGCGGAGAAGCCGCCCACGAAGTCGACGCCCACCTCGGCGCCGGCCTTGTCCATGGCTACGGCGATGCGCGACAGGTCGGTGTCGGGCACGGCGGCGCAGATCTCGGCGATGGGCGTGACGGAGATGCGCTTGTTCACGATCGGGATGCCGAACTCGCGCTCGAGCTGCTCGGCGGTGGGCACCAGCTGCTCGGCGGCCTTCGTCATCTTGTCGTACACCTTGCGCGCCATGGTGTTGATGTCCGAATCCGTGCAGGAGCGCAGGTTCAGGCCCAACGTGATGGTGCGGATGTCCAGGTGCTGCTTGCTGACCATGGCAAGCGTTTCGGCGATTTCTTCCGGGGTGATTTGCATGATGCAGTCCTTTTAACGGGCGACGCTTTTGCAACAGGATAGCAAATTGCGGCCGTTACCGGGCGCCGCGCCCAACTGTTCCACGAATGATTGACGCTCGGCGGTGCTATTTGCGGACTTATTCGAGTGCTTGGCGGCGCAAAGCGCGATACGTCTGCGTCTGAATTCAGGTGTTCCGAGTAGCCAATAGTAGTCCGAGCCTGTGACCTGGGACTTTCTGGCGGGCATAAGCTACCTACTCGCCAAGGCCCCATTTAAACGCAGACGTATCGTGGTTAGCCTTGCGTGCGGCAGTATTGGGCGGTTGGGATGGCATTTGCCGGCGTGGATTCGCGTGAACAGGGGACGGAGGTGTGTTCAGGATGGTTATTCGGGAGATGCGAACGCTCTCCCCTGAACACACCTCCGTCCCCTGTTCACGCGAAGGAGCCTTTGGGCAACGAAAAAGCGGGCCCACGGGCCCGCTTTTCGCGATTGGTTCTTGGTTGCGGCTTAGAAGACCGGGACGACGGCGCCCTCGTAGGTCTTGTTGATGAAGTCGCGAACGGCGTCGGACTTCAGGGCCTTGGCGAGAGCCTGGATCTTCTCGGAATCCTGGTTGCCGTCCTTGACGACCAGCACGTTGGCGTAGGTCTCGGCGGCCAGGGAGTCGGTAGCCTCGACGGCCAGGGCGTCCTTCTCGACGGACAGGCCGGCGGCCTGGGCGTAGTTGCCGTTGATGCAGGCGATGTCGACGTCCTTCAGGGCGTTGGGGATGTTGGCGGCCTCAAGCTCCTTGATCTGCAGGTTCTTGGGGTTCTCCACGATGTCCTTGGCGGTGGCGGTGATGCCTGCGCCGTCGGCCAGCTTGATCAGGCCTTCCTGCTGCAGCAGGAGCAGGGCGCGAGCCTCGTTGGTGGTGTCGTTGGGCACGGCCACGGTTGCGCCGTCGGTCAGGGCGTCAAGCGAGGCGGTCTTGCCGGCGTACAGGCCGAAGGGCTCGAAGTGGATGGCCTCGACGGAAACCAGATGGGTGCCCTTCTCCTCGTTGAAGGAATCCAGGTAGGGCTGATGCTGGAAGTAGTTGGCGTCGACCTCGCCCTCCTCGGTGACCGTGTTGGGCTGGATGTAGTCGGTGAACTCCTTCACCTCGAGCGTGTAGCCCTGCTCCTTGAGCTGGTCGGCCACGGCGTTGGTGAGGATCTCGGCGTGCGGGGTGGGGCTGGCGGCGACGGTGATGGTCTTGTCGTCGGAGCCGGAGTTGGAACCGGAGCCTGCGCAACCGGCCAGGACGCCGGCGGCCAGGACGCCTGCGGCGGCGAACGCCGCGAGCTTCTTCAGTGCGGACTTCTTCATGTTGGGTCTCCCTCCCATCGTTTCGCGCTCGGGCGGCCCCGCGAGTTTGCGGGCGGGGCCGCGAGCGCCTTGTTTTGCGTGACGCCTAGTATACCGAGCGGGGATTTTTGGGCAATAGCTTTGCTCATACGAAAAGGCGGGTGGACGCTATCTGCGAAATCGATAACCCAGTCGGCTATGACGTAGAACGGGGGCGAACGGCGGCGGTGCGGCCGCCACCGGCATCACGGTGCGGGCAGAGCGTCGGAAGTCGCGTTGGGAATCTTATCGGTTAGGATGGTTGTTTTGGCATATATCGCGCTGTCGCTGCCCCCGGAAATCGTGCATCAACGCTGCTTTGCAAGCTGCATCGCGCTGGACGTTGCTCCGAGGTCATGCCGTGTTGCCAACGTTGCTCTGCGAAACGTGCCGTGGTGGAAGGATCTTCGGGCGTCGCCTTGCATTTCGGGCGCCGTGCAAAACCCACGGTTACCTATATATGTAGAGGTTGCGGGACTCGTTTGCGGGTGCGCTGTGCTCGTTGATTCCCACTTGTCTGGTCGGTAAAATAGCGCTATTGAACACCTTGTCCATTATTGCCCGGGTTGTTCAAAACGCAAAACGCAAAGCACGGCGTGCTGCGCTGCGGTGCGGCATCGTCCGGCTTGCATGCGCCCGCAACCCGCGTACGCAAGGAAGGGGGCATATGCCCACGCAACGGACATCCGCTTCGGATTCGACGATAGCGCCTGTGGACGGGCCGCCCGCCGCCGAGGCCGCATCGGCGGCAGCCGCGAAGCCCGCCGACGCTGCGCCAAGCGCCGACTCGGCGCCCGGCGTTGCAGCCGGCTCGTCTGCCAAGCCCGCGCCGCTCGCCGTCGAGGATCGGCGCATCACGCGTTCGAAGCGCGCGCTGCGCGATGCCCTCGTTGAGCTGATCGAGGAACGTGGCCTGACCAACTTCAGCGCCAGCGACCTGTGCGCCCGCGCGGACCTCAACCGCGGCACGCTGTACAACAACTTCGGCGACATGGAGGGCCTGCTCGCCGCCCTTGAGGACGACATCATGGCCGACCTGGAGGACCTCCAATCGTGCATGCAGCAGCTCAGCCTGAAGGACGTGCTGCGCTATCGCGTGAACAAGAAGCCCATGCCGTTTTTGGTGGGGCTGTTCGACTATCTGCGCGAACAGGGCGACTTCCTGCACGCGATCATGGGCCCGAAAGGCGACCCGAGTTTCGGCCCGCGCGTGCGCGATGCCGTGTGCACCGAGATCATCCAAACCATCCTGCACGAGCGCTACCGCAACGACCCCTCGCCGTTCGTGCAATATTACGTGGCGTTCTACGCCAGCGCGTATCTAGGGGTCATCACCCACTGGATCGAGACGGGCATGAAGGAAAGCTCGCAGGAGATGGCTCTTGTGGCCATGCGCCTGTTCTTCATCAAACCCGGCGACCCCATTCGACTGTAAGGAATAAGGCGGAACATGAGCGAGAACAACCAGAACGAGAACCTGCATATCGGCATCGACGTGGGCTCCACCACGGTCAAGCTGGCCATCTTGGACGACGCGGACCAGATCCGCTACGCGGTGTACCGTCGTCACCACGCGGACGTGCGCGCCACCATCGTCGAAGTGCTGTCCGAGGCCGCGCGCGACTTCGGCGACAAGCGCATGACCATCGCCATCACCGGATCGGGCGGCCTGCTTTTGGCCCAATGGCTGGGCATCGAGTTCGTGCAGGAGGTCATCGCCAGCAAAACCGCCGTCGAAACCTTCATCCCGAAAACCGACGTGGCCATCGAGCTGGGCGGCGAGGACGCGAAGATCATCTACTTCGACAACGGCATCGAGCAGCGCATGA
>ERZ1034920.749-NODE-749-length-23644-cov-15.699987_pt1 | contig 23644 bp, 15 predicted proteins | sample MGYA00520688_ERZ1034920 | MGnify/ENA primary metagenome ERZ1034920 (study PRJEB33766, sample SAMN09781785) | gut metagenome | biome: gut microbiome | host: Homo sapiens | place: Madagascar | study: EMG produced TPA metagenomics assembly of the PRJNA485056 data...
GAATTAAAAATCAACAAATTCAGTGCTGAAATTGACTTTTTAATTGCCTGTTGAGATTGTGCGATGGGTATAATTTATCTTTAACACAAAAAACGGTGATAAATAAGTAATAAAGTCACATTATGGCAAAAAATATAAAACCGTGTTTGTAGATGTGCAAAATAACCAAAAATATTACCTGAACTTTGGTTATGTTGCCTCTACAAATGTGCAATAAAATATTATATAATTGTATGCAAATCAAAAAGAAGAACAAATTCAAAAATTTGCGTTTCATAATTAGTTGGCAGATATATCGGACTGTTCTATGCAGTCCTATTTAATTGTACTTTGACTGCCAAAACAAAGTAATCGGCAATGAAGGAGAAGAAAAATTATGAAATTAGGTAAAAAGCTTTGCAGAACCGTAAAGAAAAGCTTTTCTCTTGTGCTTGCACTTACCATCATGCTTTCGGTATGTGCCGTGTCGGGTATGTCGCTTAATGTATTTGCGGCAACATCTTCGGGACAGAAGATTTACATTAACCTGACCAAGAATAAGGAATGGAAAGATTTTTCTTCTGTTACATATCGTTTTGCTCAGGATGACGGCACGGTTCTCAGTGAGGGTACTGCAATTAAAATTTCTTCGGGAGTTTTTGAAACTGCTGCACCATCCGGTGCAACAAGAATTGAGCTTTCTTCGGGGGTTAAATTTACTCTTCCCGAAAAGACTGTTGCAAGCGGTTCCCGCCGTATCTATCTTAATAACAGCAATACCTATAAGGACGCTTATGCATATTCTTGGGTAACCGATACTGACTGCAATGAAAAGTGGCCCGGTGTTGCAATGAACAAGCTCACATCTTCGGACAGCGATTACTACTATGTGGATGTTAAGTCATCCTATAAATATGTAATCTTCAACAGCAAGGGTGAAAAACAAACAAGCGACCTCAGTATTAACGATTCATACAGTACTGATAATGCTCTTTATGACGCCTCAAAAAGTCAGTGGACTAACCCGTTCATCAAGACCCTCGACCTTTCGGGTGCTTCGGGCGACACGGAATTTTATCTTACAACTGACGGCTCGTTCAAAGAAAGTAAATACCTTTCTGTTGAATCTCCCGACAATCAGTCGAAGGCAACATATAAAACAGTTTATGTTTCAAACGATGACTGGAAGTCGCTTACAAAGGTTTATGCAACTTTTGACTACAACGATGCCTATGAAGGAACAGTTGAGCTTACACAAACCACGGTAAACGGTCATGTGGTGTTCAGCGGTAAAATTCCGACAGATGCGGTTTTAAGATTCCATCCGCAAAAATCTAATCTTAACGGTGCATCTTCCGCAACTTCATATCCGACAGGTTCGGGATATGCTGGTTCAGACTACAACGAGAACACGGCTACATATGTTAAGACAGCCAGAGGTGAAAGCTGGACAAAGTTCTCGGAAATAGGCAATGTAGACTATAACGCTGTTGTTGAAAATTCATTCTCAAATAATCCTAACATAGTAGGCGTTGACGCAACATACTTTGACTACTGGTCTGATATGGAGCAGGAGAAAGGGTATCTTCAGTGTCAGGGTAATGGCAATATGTATGACTATTGGTATCAATTTGATAACTTCAACAGCTACATAAGCAACATTGCTTCAAACTATAAGTCGGACTGGAAGTATCCTCTCTACTTCGGCAATATGTATAAGGGTAATGAACACTACGGAACATTTGAGACTCACGCAAAAGGACTTACAAACATCAACAATTATGATGATAACTATTACTATGCAGTAAACAACTCCAACGGTATGAAATGGGGCGGCGGTAATTATAACCAGTCCTTACAGGGTCTTATGTACAACAGGCTTGACAGCAAGGGCAATCTTCAGGTTATAAATGGTGTCAAGGCTCCGTACTTTGATACTGAGGCACTTTCAACCGCAATCTACAACGATAAAAGAGTTGCCAATGTTTATAAGTCGTCTTTCCCGTTCCGTACAACTACTGACAGTGAAGGTGTTACTACTTATGAATTTACTTCAAAGAATGCAGCCGATAACATTTACTTCACATGGAACGGCCTCACACCGACAAAAATTAACTACGGTGCGGGTAAGGATTATGGAATCAGCGATGACCTGAAAAAATTCGGCGGCGAAAGCAACGGTTATGGTATTTTCCCGTTCAACAATACTTCAAATACATCATCGGGCAAGGGTACTAACTCTAACCTTGACTATGGTTTTGGTATCAGACTTGATATAGACTTCAGAGTTCCGAAGGACGGTTTACTTGCAGACGACAAACCTGCAACCTTTAACTTCAGCGGTGACGATGACCTTTGGGTTTATATCGGTGAGGATTCAACAGGTGCTGATGCAGAGCTTGCTCTCGACCTCGGCGGTGACCATAAAGAGGCAAGCGGTTCAATTAACTTTAATACAATGAAAGCAACTGCCGACAATGTATTTGCCGACTACTCAACTCCGTCATCGACTTCATCATCATCGAGAACAGTTACAGTTCCTAGTGATGAGTTTTGGGTTGGAACAGATTCCGCTTATAATGACTTCTGTTTGCATATTTGGCAGGATACAAGTGTTGGTACACTTAATGACGGTGCATATTTTGTAAAACCTTATGAAACATCAGACGGTTTTTACAAATTCAAAAAGTCACAGCTTGGCAACAATACCGAATTTGACTTCGAAAAGTATATGAATACTAGCGGTAAACTTTACTACGCTTCAAATCTTGATGATTTTTATGGAAATGCTTGGACTGTCAAAAAAGATTCCTGTACTTCATATATTCCCGGTGAAACGCATGCGGTGAACCTTGGCACCGTTACAAAGACAATCAACAATGGTACTAAGCTTGATCCTAACAAGACATACCATATGGTAGTATTCTATATGGAGCGTGGTGAGGCTGAGTCTAACTTCTCAGTAAACTTCACAATGACACCTGCCAACAATGACCTCAAGGTTACAAAGGCACTTGATACAGGCGATGTTGTTTCTGAAATTTCAGATGACCTCAAAGCTAATGAAACTTTTGATTATACAATCAAAGACAACGGCAACGATACTTCCGGTAAAAGCTACAAGCTTACAAAATCAGACGAAAGCACAAGCAGTGAAACTCTTTCAAACAGCGGTTTCACACTTAAAGATGATTATATGGCTGACTTTGACAACTCATTCAAGACAGGCAACAATATGACGGTTGACGAGTCAACAGACAGCAGTAAGCTTAAATACACAACGAACTGGGAGCTTATTAACAACAGAGTCGGTTCAACAATCAGCAGCGGTTCAACTACGAACTCGGCATTCAAGCTTGTAGATCCCGATGATGACAGTGCTTATGCACAGCTCCAGCTCGACTATACCAACAAGATAGTGACAGCACCTCTTGAAATTTCAAAGAATGTTGTTGATGAAGACGGTACAACCGACTACGACACAAGTCAGCAGTTTACATTTGCAATTACTCTCGACTTTGACGGCAACGGTTCAACCTATGATTACAAGACCTATCCTCTTGAGTATCAGCTCAAAGAGAATGGTGCAAGTGATTATTCAAGCACAGTTTACCGCACATCTTCGGACGGTTCGTTCACAATCAAAAAGGGCGAAAGCATTAAGCTTCTCAATATTCCTGTAGGTGCAACTTATAAGATTACAGAGAAAACCGTTATAGGTTATATTCCCTATAAAGTAGGCAATCAGAACTTCAACGGTACATTCGTCGGTACTATTGCGGAAGCAGGAAATGTGCTTGACTTTGTCAATAAGGTTAATCCTACAAACTTTGCTGTTTCGGTAAATAAGACTCTTGACGGTCAGCCTTACAGCGGCAGCAAGTTCGTTTATACATTGACAGGTCTTGAATCAATGGATACAGCAAAACAGGATACCGATGGCAATACTATCAAGACAAACAGCACAGCATTAGTTTCCAAGAAATCGGCAACACCTGACGCAAGCGGTAAGGTTGAATTCAAAGACCTCAGCTTAGTCAGTGCGGGTGTTTACAGATTTAAGATTACCGAGGCTCTTGCCGAGGGTGAAAATGCATCCGATTATAAAATGGATACAAACACCTGGCTTGCCGAGATTGAATTGCTTGAAAGCGGTGAAGTAACGGCGGCTAAGTACATTAAGGTTAAGAACTCAGATATTGAAGGCAAAACCGATGCTCAGCTTGCAACTTACTTCAACAATTCTTCTCCTGTTGAAAAAGCCGTGTTTGAAAATGAAACTACACACGGAAGTGCAACAGTAAACAAGACGAATCAGACAGGCGGTAATGTAAGTGGTACGGAATTTGCGGTGATGAAGGTATCCGAGGAGGGTATCTTTACTGCAGATGATATCAATACAATCATTAAAAATGCCACAATGAAAACTCATATGACTTCTAAAAATACAGACAGGAACGGTAAGGCTGTGTTTGACAATCTGACAATCTTCAAGGACGGTCAGGGCGAGTTTACAAAAACAAACGGTAATGTTGTATGGAGCGAAAGTTCCGACAATTATATATCAGGTACTTCAACATATCAGACATACTGTCTGTTTGAGTACAAACCGTCAGCGGGTTACACCCCGAACTACACACTTTCCTACTTCACACTTCCTGTTAAGGGCAAGTACGATGTTACATATGATTATGTTGACGGTGCAATTACAATGCCTTCGGCAAGCGGTGACGGAATGAACGGTTATTTTGTTCTCGGTGTATCGGTTGCAGGTCTTGCGGTGACAATGTTCACGGGTTACGCAATCTATTACGGAAAAGGTCGTAAAAAACGCAGAGCAAGATGCAGAAAGTAACCCAATATGATTTAACTTGTTAGAACAGGTGATTTTTTAATCATATGTTTCTTTCATAGAAAACCTCTTTGACTGCTACGGACACCGTTGTTAGCCGGTGTCCGCCATGCAGCCACCCCAACCAGTTTAACCATTCGGTTAGAATATAATTACATATATTAAATCAAACACAAAGGAGAAAGAAAAATGAAAACTACAAAGAAAATCTTTGCAGCAGTTCTCGCAGTAATGATGATCGCTCTCATGATTCCATTCTCAGCAAGCGCTGCTACAACACTTACAGTATCATGCAACCCTAATGCCGGTACAACAGGTGATAAAGCCGACTATGTTGGTACTTATGAGTACAAATTCTTCAAGCTCGCTAAAGTTGATACTGGTAACGGTACAGTAACAGTTGAAGATGCTTATGCAAGCAACACTGCCCTTGTGAACGCTCTCAACTCAACAGAAACAGACAAGAGCCAGAAAATCATCACAATTTGTGATGGTATGTCATGGACAGGTACAGCTGCTAAGACTGTTACATTCAAATATGACGGTTCAGCAGATGTTCCTACACAGACGATTACAGACCTTACAGACGGTATCTATTATGTATACTGCTCTAAGAAGCCTGGTACAGTTAAGTCTGTACAGGGTTCACTCATCTCACTTCCTTTCTTCAATGGAACAGACTGGACATACGATTATGAAACAGTAAACCTTGCTTCAAAGATTGATGTTTCAGGTATCACAGTTACAAAGACAGTTGCAGACAGCAATGTTGGTACACAGAAGAACGCTGATTACACACTTACAGCATCAACAGCAGGTTCAACAACTAACAAGGTTGGCACATATGCAATTGTTGATAACATGGACAACGCTCTTTCACTCATTGACGGTACTGTAAAGGTTTACTTTGTTAAAGAAGGCGTTGAAACAGCAGCAGCAGACGGCGACTTCACAGTAGTTCCTAATTATGATTATAAAGATGCCACTGGCAATGATGCAACAGCTACATTCGCAGTCGTTGCATCAGAGGCACTCCTTCAGGGTGACAAGTTCTACGGTTATGACACAATCAAGGTAACATTCTCAGCTAAGGTAAACGCTGATATCGCTGATAAAGTTACTAAAGACCTCCCCAACACAGACGGTCTTTACTATGGTAATGAAGGCAACTTCACATACAAGCCAGGTAATAATACTGTAAATGTTGCAACTGCAGGTCTTGATGTAACAAAGGTTGACGGTAACGCAACATCAACAAAACTTCCAGGCGCTGAATTCACACTTTATAAGGATTCAGCATGCACAGAGGCAATCGTAGTTGACGGTGAAACTGTTAAGGCTACATCAACAGAAACAGGTAATGATAAGTTCTACTATGGCACACACGAGTTCTACTTTACACCGGATGTTACATATTATGTAAAGGAAACAAAGGCTCCTGCTAACTACAACCTCAACGCTACAGTATTCACAGTAAAAGCTGTTGCAAAGGCATACACAGCAGTTGGTACAGTTGAAAACGGTGCTACAGTAGTTAAGGATTACCCTGTAACTGTTCCTCAGACAGGTGGTATGGGTACAATGATGTTCTATATTGGCGGTGCAGCACTTATCGCTTGCGCAGGTGTTCTCCTCTTTGTTCTTAAGAGAAAGAAAGCAGCTAAATAATTAATCGAATATCTTTTATCTTAAAATCTGTGATATATGTAATTTTCAGGGGATGCGGTAACGCATCCCCGTTCTATTTTGGTTTTATTTAATGAATAGTGAATATTGAATAATGAATAATTAAGGCGGCGGTGTTCCGCACCGCATTTGTATATGCTAAAACCGCCTCCACCCGTCGCCAACGGTGCAAATTATATGTTAAATCAAATTTTATAAATGTTGCAAACCACCACAATGTTACGCTCGGGCGGAATATGTTTTGGTATTGCACAAACTATCTTCACGAACTGGGACTGCGGCACGCAGTTGCGATAAATAGTAAAATATAGTATAATAACAACGGAACAAAAACACGCAGAAAAGGAAAATTTTATGAAACGAAAGCTGTCAATTTTACTAATAGCTTTAATATTTGTTGCAGGAATCGGCATAATGAGCTATCCGCTTGTCAGCTCCGCAATTAATAACTATGTCAGTCGAAGCATGGTTAAGGAGTACACCAACAGGGTTGCTCAGATGCCGAGTGAGAAAACTCAAAAAATGTTTGAAGAGGCTGCTAAGTACAATAACAGCCTTTCAAATAATATGATAATTACCGACCCGTTCGACGAAAAGGCTTTTCAGAAAATCGGTGCAAATTATGAGAAAACTCTCAATGTTGATGATAACGGTCTTATCGGCTACATTGATGTGCCGAAAATCAATGTTTATCTGCCGATTTATCACGGCACAAGCGAAGAGATTCTTTCCAAAGGTGCAGGGCATCTTCAAAACACTTCCCTGCCTGTCGGCGGTGCAAGCACACATTCCGTAATTTCTGCCCATTCGGGTTATCCGGGTGAAACATTTTTTGATTACCTCACCGATATGAAAGTCGGCGATGAGTTTTATGTCCATATCCTCGACAGAACGCTGAAATATGAGGTTGATCAAATCGAAGTTGTTCTTCCCTCGGAAATCAATTCCTTACGGATTGTTGACGGCGAAGACCTTGTAACGCTCCTCACCTGTACCCCATATGGCGTTAATACTCACAGACTTCTCGTGCGTGGCAAGCGTGTCGATTATGACGATACAAAGTATATTGAAACGGGCGAGTCACTTGCAAAATTTGACAACGGTTACATATTCTTTCTCGGTTACAAAATCCCTTATGCAGTCGCAATCGGCATAATTGTCGGCTTTGTTGCACTTGTTGTGTTTGTGGTTGTATTTCTGCTCAAACGCAAAAAGAAGAAGTCAAACGGTGCAAAACGGCTGAGAGATGACTCGGCTGACGAAAATCAGAATGATTTGGGCGGTGATTCCGATGATTAAAAAAATACTTACGGGTGTGGCAATAGCAATGCTCGTTGTCGGAATAGGTCTTGTCGCATTTCCCCCCATATCAAATTTTATCGGAACACAGATTTCAAACGGTGAGGCTGACGGCTTTGACGCCCGTGTTGAAGAAATTGAAGACGGCTCTTTTGAACAGGCGGTCAAGGACGGCAGGGTTGACGAAGATGGTTATAAAATTGACAGAGAAGGCAAGCGTACTTCCAAACAGCCCGTTGTTTTCAAGGCTGACCTTGACAGACTTTTCCATGACAGTGTTGCCTATAACAAAAAACTTGAAACGAACCAGTATGAAATGCTCCGCAACGATACCTATTCGCAGGCTGCCGTCAATCTTGAAGATTACGGTATAACCGATGGTATTTACGGCTATGTTACCGCCGAAACAATAAATATGCGTCTGCCGATTTACCTCGGTGCGAACAGCTCAAATATGAGCTACGGTGCGGCACATATGAGTGCAACCTCATTGCCGATCGGCGGTAAGAATACAAACGCAGTCCTTGCAGGTCACACGGGATATGTCGGAAGAATTTTCTTTGATAATCTGCGTAATCTGAAAATGGGCGATAAGGTGTCAATAACAAACTATTGGGACACCATAGATTACAAAGTTGTTGAAACAAAGGTGAATAAGCCAAATGAATCGGAAGATTGCTATATTAAAAATGGCAAAGATTTGCTCACGATGTTTACCTGCATAAGTGACGGCAACGGCGGTTTTGACCGTTACTATGTAATATGTGAGCGTGCGTCATAATTTACAGCAGACTGTATTACGGTACAGTCTGTTTTTTGTTTAAAACTAATGTGTTAAAAACAGAAATGCCCGAGTATTTTGTCTGTCATTTTGTAATAATTAATATTGGGAAAAATACGCATATATTGCCGTAAATGCCGAATTTATTTCAAAATTATTGACATAAGAAAAATAGATTGATAAAATGAAACAAGTATGAACAAATTTGCGGATAAAATTACAAACACGGAGGATAACAATGAAAAATACAATTAAAAAAATAACTGCAATCGCAATGTGCGGTGTGCTTACTGTCGGTTCGGTTCTTATGACAGGTGCGGTAAGCGAAGATGAAAATCACAAGGACTTTGAAGTTACAGGTACAACGCAGAAAATTTCAAACAATCAGCTTTTTGTGACAACAACGGGATACACTGAAAATACCGATAAAAATTTCGGTGCAAAGTTCAGAACAACCAACGAAAAGGATTACGATATATGGTTTAAAGATTGTATCAACGCACCGAGATTTTTAAATCTTCCAAAGGGCGAAAAATTCGTAAAATATATGATGACGCAGGGGCACGGTTATTTCGGTAATGTTCAGACATTCTATCAGTTTGACAAAACAGGCGGTGAATATGTTAAGGTAAAAATCAAGCTTTCCGATTTTTCCTATCTGTTCAATGAAAACGGAACAATGCCTTCTGAGCTTAGCGACGGTTCTTACAAGGATTTTGATTTTACATACGAAGATTTCGGAACTAACAGCATCGGTGTTAATTGCTATGCGGAATCCGGTGTATATGCAACAAGCGGAGGTGCGGTAACATCCTTTGCTCCCGATAAGGACGGCTATGCTGAAATATATGTTTCAAGACAGCTTGGCGAAGACACAAAAGTAATGTCGTACCGCTATTGCAGACTTAAAAACGGAGCTAATTGCGATTGCGGAAGAATCGGAGATACTCTGGTCGGTTTAACTTGCGGTGATACGGATTTAGACGGATACATTTCTGTTACTGATGCAACGCTTGTTCAAAAATATGTTGTAGGTATTGAGGACTTTGACAAGCTTCAGCTATTTAACAGCGATGTAAACCATGACGGTGAAATCAGTGTTGTTGACGCAACCTTGATTCAGAAACATATTGTCGGTTTGGATAGCTAAACAATATAAATAGGTGTAAACAATGAAAAGAACAGTCAAAAAAATAACCGCAATCGCAATGTGCTGTGTGTTGGCGGTAAGTTCTGCGTTTGTTGCAAACGCAAAATGGATTGGTGATGAAAGAGATTTCAATCTAATGGGCGAAACCCGTAAAATCAGTAATAATCAAGTTCTTGTTACGGCAACAGGCTATAACGAAAGCAACCCAAAGTATTACGGTGTTATGTTTGAAAATATGGCAGGCAAAGGATACAGCGTATATTTTAAAGATTGCGTGAATAAACTGAAATTTTTAAATCTCCCGAAAAATCAGGAATTTTATTACGACAAATTGACAAATTTAAGCGGTTCTTATTTTACAAATATATATGACCTTTATACATTTGATAACACAGGCGGAGAATATGAAAAGGTAAAAATTAAATTATCTACTTTTTCGCCTTACTTTAACGAGGACGGCTCTGTTACTCAAACCCTTGATGACGGTAGCACACACACCTTTGCCTGGTCTCACAAAGATTACGATTCCGCAAGCTCCGACAAAAACGATTATTGCGAAACCTCGGGTATGTGTGTAAAGAGCGGTGCGGCTGTAACGGCAGTTGTCCCTGATAAGGACGGTTATGCCGAGCTTTATATTTCAAAGAAAATCGGTGTAAGAACCGAATTGTCGATGTATCTTAACTACAGAAGAAAAGACGGACTGTCCTTTAATCGTGCTGTACAGGGTGCACGCCTATACGGTCTTGTTCGAGGCGATATAACCAAGGATGATTCTATCACAATTGTAGATGCAACGCTTGTTCAGAAATATGTTGCAGGTATTGAGGACTTTGACAAGCTTCAGCTTTTTAACAGTGATGTAGACAATGACGGCGAAATCAGTGTTGTTGACGCAACCTTGATTCAGAAACATATTGTCGGTTTGGACAGCTGAACAATATAAATAGGTGTAAACAATGAAAAGTATAATCAAAAAATTAACTGCAATCGCAATGTGCGGTGTGCTTACCGTCGGTTCGGTTCTTATGACAGGTGCGGTAAGCGAGTATGAAGATCGCAAGGACTTTGAAGTTACAGGTACAACGCAGAAAATCTCAAACAATCAGCTTTTTGTTACAACAACGGGATATACCGAAAATACGGCAAAGAATTTCGGGGCAATGTTCATATCAACGGATTATCAAAAGTACAGCGTGATGTTTAAGGATTGTATTGATGCACCGAAGTTTGTAAATCTTCCGAAAAATCAGGAATTTACTCGCCATATGATAACAGCGGATAATCGTTATTTTGGTAATACGGGTATGAAATTCAATTATGATTCAACAGGCGGAGAATATGTTAAGATAAGGATTAAACTCTCCGACTATTTTCCTTATCTCTTTAATGATGATGGCACAATGACCGGAAAACTCAGCGATGGCACATACAAGAATTTTGACTTTACATATGAGGATTTTGGTACAGACAGCAGCGGCAAACCTTGCTATGCAACCTCGGGCGCATATTTTGTCAGCGGAGGTGCGGTAACATCTTTTGTCCCCGATAAGAACGGCTATGCGGAGTTTTATATTTCAAGACAGCTTGGCGAGGATACGGGCCTTATGGCTTATAAATATTGCAGACTTAAAAACGGCGCAGAGTGTAAAACAACGATTGGTGGCAAATTGAACTGCCTGACTTGCGGTGATGCATATCCAGACGGAAACATTACGGTTGGAGATGCAACATCTGTTCAGAAATATGTTGTAGGTATTGTAAAATTCGGCAAGACTCAGCTTTTTAACAGCGATGTAAACCATGACGGTGAAATCAGTGTTGTTGACGCAACCTTGATTCAGAAGTATATCGTTGGGTTGATTTAAACAAAAATAATGGTACAAATAATATTGTAATTTAAATGATAATGTTACAAAGTAACTGCAATTCTGTATCTCATTTATACAGTTTATTTTTATCATAAATTTTCTGTCATTACTTGGCGGGCGTCCAATGAACGCCCCTGCTGATTAAACAAAAACAGTCGGGAAGACAATGCTTTGCATTTCGCAAATTGTCTTCCCGACTTTAATTTTACATTTTTAGTTATAGAGTTCCGCTCGGGCATTTTATTTTCGCCCTTATAAATACTATCTGCACGAATTGGGAACAGCGGCTCGCCGTTAGTGTCTGTATTCGTTTAAGATATCGTCAATTTCGCTTTCGTTCGGATCTTGCTTTCTGTCAATACCGGAAAGGTACTTGTCATAATCAAAATCATCGTCATCTGCTGTTTCGGTTTTCTGCGGTGCAGGCGACGGTTTGCGTGCAGGCTTGCGTTCCTGTCTGTAAGGTGCTTTTCTTTCGGACTTTTTGCTTGATGAAGTCATGTTCTCAAGCTCTTCCTTTTCACGGCGCTTTGCCTCAAGGAGCATTTCCTCTGCTTCTTCCTGTTCTGCCTTTTCTTTCTGACGACGCTTGTCACCGAAAGCAAGGTCGCCGAGGAAAAGTCCGAAAATTCCGGCAACAAGATAAACTACGAGGAGAATAAGGTTTGTTGAAAGTGTGCTTGAAGAAAATCCGCCGTTGTAGATGAGCATACTCGGAAGATAAATAATCGGCGCAATGAGAGCAAAGAGAAAGTCAAGTCCGTGTTTTGAGCAGTAGTGTGCCGAACAGCCGATTGCTGTAATCGGGAACACAAAGTCATATGCAACGGGTGAAAACTTCTGCATTGCGCCCGGAATAAACACAAGCGGCAACAGCATATAAACAAGCAAAATTATTACCGCATAGGGAACATATTTTTTAACCATATCTGTCATAACGGTTAATCTCCAATCTTTGAAATTTTATTTTAAATCATGCATATTTATTATACATTGATACACTTCAAAAAGCAAGAAATATTATACCGAGTTACCAAGCTGTTACAGAGGATAATGTAAAATGTTTGCAAAGTGGATTTTTAGCGGATAAATCCGTTGACATCGGACATAAAAAAGAATAAAATAAATATGTACGGGCTTTTGCCCGAATTTAAATGCGAATGAGGTGAAAACTTAATGGACGCAGACGGTAATAAAGGCGCTGTACCCGGGCGAAGTTGCAACAGAATGTGCGCTTGTGCGTTCATTTTGTTTTATTGATTTTGCTTTGTATTTTTATTTTAATTTGAATTGATTTAATTTAATACTCAGGGTGACACCGTCTTTACTTCCAATTGAATTAAAAAGGAGGAAAAGATGATGGAACAGGTTAATGTAACCCTTGTCGAAACTATCAAAGTGTTGCTTGATGACAAAAAGTTCAGCACTTTGCGTGACATTTTGATTACGATGAAACCGTTTGACATTGCGGCGGTTTTTGAAAATCTACAGGATGAAAAAATGCCGATTCTGTTTCGTATTCTGCCAAAGGAGCTTGCGGCGGAAACCTTTGTCGAAATGGATGACGAAACTCAGGAATTCCTTATCCACGGCTTCAGCGACAGCGAACTGAAAGAGGTTGTCGATGAGTTATTTGTCGATGACGCCGTTGACCTTATTGAGGAAATGCCTGCCAATGTTGTAAAGCGTATTTTAAGACAGGCCGACAAGGATATGAGAAAGCAGATTAACGAGCTTTTGAAATATCCCGAGGACAGCGCAGGCTCGATTATGACAACCGAGTTTATTGTGCTTCGTCCCGATATGACGGCTGAAATGGCTATTAAAAGAATCAGAAGAACAGGTGTTGACAAGGAAACAATCTACACCTGCTATGTAACCGATGCCAACAACAAGCTTATCGGTATTACCACCGTAAAAGACCTTTTGCTTGCCGAAGATGACGAGCTTGTAAAGTCGATTATGGAGGAAAATGTTATCTCGGTAACTACTCTTGCCGATCAGGAGCAGGTTGCCCAGATGTTCTCAAACTATAACTTCCTTGCTCTTCCTGTTGTTGATAACGAAAACCGACTTGTCGGTATCGTAACAATTGACGATGCTATTGATGTTATTCAGGAAGAGGCTACCGAGGATATCGAAAAGATGGCAGCCGTATTGCCGTCTGACAAACCGTATATGAAAACAAGCGTTTTCGGTCTGTACAAGAAGAGAGCGCCGTGGTTGCTCATACTCATGCTTTCGGCAACCTTTACAAGTGCGATTATCTCATCATTTGAGGCTGTGCTTGCAAATGTTTTGATTCTCTCATCGTTTATCCCGATGATTACGGGTTCGGGCGGTAACGCAGGTTCTCAGGCATCGGTTTCCGTAATCCGTGCGTTGTCGCTCGGTGAAATTCATTTCAAGAGCATTTTCCTTGTGCTGTGGAAAGAATTCAGGGTGTCAATTCTTTGCGGTATTACGCTTGCGGCGGCAAACTTTGTAAAACTGCTTTTGTTTGATCTCAACGGTCAGGAAAACGCATTTATGATTGCCCTTGTAATTTCGCTCACGCTTGTCGGCACAATTATTATGGCAAAGCTTGTTGGCAGCAGTCTGCCTCTTTTGGCAAGCAAGGTCGGCTTTGACCCTGCCGTTATGGCGAATCCGCTCATTTCAACAGTCTGCGACTCGCTTTCATTGCTTATCTATTTCGGCGTCGCAAAGCTGATTTTGCATCTGTGATTTTTTAAAATTGAAAGTTGAAAATGGAAAATTGAAAATTGCGGTCGGCGGTGTGCCACCGCAATCTATTCGAGAAGATACTCAGATAAAGGAATTGCATCAGATGCCCGAATACGGCATTGATGCAATTTTTGCTTTATTGTGAAAGTAAATGTATACTCTGTAGGGAGAACACGGTTCGCCACTACAGAATATAATGGTGAATTTGGTTTGTTAACAAAATTATAATTATTATAAAACTCTTTGATATAATTTTTGCTTATACTCAAACCTCTGAAAAAATGATAGCCTTAAACGACAAAACCCACCAAAACAGTATTGTATGCAAAAATCTTTTATGCTATAATTAATCAAGTTTAACAAAACCATTACCGAGGTGTTTATATATGAAAATAAGCAATTTATTTAACAGCGGAAAAACAGTTTTTTCTTTTGAAGTATTTCCGCCTAAAAAGACCTCTCCGATTGAATCGGTTTACGGCAAGCTTGAAGAAATTTCGGCTTTAAAGCCTGACTTTATCAGCGTAACATACGGTGCAGGCGGCAACGGCTCAAAAAATCGCACCTGCGAAATTGCATCAAAAATCAAGAGGGATTTCGGAGTTGAATCCGTGGCACACCTCACCTGCATTAACAGCACAAAGGCTGATATTGACCGCAACCTTGCGCTTTTTAAAGAGAACGGCATTGAGAATATTCTTGCACTCCGTGGTGACAGGGTTGAAGGTGTTGAACCGCAGAAGGATTTCACTTATGCAAGTGATTTGTGCAGATATATTGCGTCACAGGGTGATTTTGACATTGCCGGTGCTTGTTATCCCGAGGTTCACAGCGAGGCAACCGATGAGGTTGAGGACATTCACAACCTTCGCAAAAAGGTTGAGTCGGGTGCAAGCCACCTTATTTCACAGCTTTTCTTTGACAACTCCGTTTACTATCGTTTTCTTGAAAGAGCGAAGATTGCAGGCGTGAATGTTCCGATTGAGGCAGGTATTATGCCTGTAACAAGCAAAAGTCAGATTGAAAGAATGGTTTCAATGTGCGGTGCAAGCCTTCCTGCAAAATTTGCAAAGATTATGCAGAAGTATGATACAAGGCCCGAGGCTTTGCGTGACGCAGGCATTGCATATGCGGTTGACCAGATTGTTGACCTTATCGCACACGGTGTTGACGGCATCCACCTCTACACAATGAACAACCCGTATGTTGCAAGAAAAATTACGGAGGCGGTGTCAAGTCTTTTATGATAACGCTTGACAGATTAAACCGCAAAGAGGCTATACGCTACCTCGGCGGTGCAGGAATCAGCCTTAATTACCGCATGGATGTGCTGATGGATGAATGCGAAAAAGAAATATTGAAAACAGCTGAGCCGAGATTTCTCTATGTTGAACGCAAAGCTCCGTTTGACGATATTTTACTCGGCAATGATATAAAAAAGCACCTTGAGGGCTGCCACACAGCCGTTATGATGTGTGCGACAATCGGTTCGGAAATTGACAAGCTTATCCGTATAAGTCAGATTTCCGATATGGCAAGGGCGGTTGTGCTTGACAGCTTTGCAAGCGTTGCCGTTGAACAGGTGTGTCAAAAGGTTGACGAAATCCTTGCCGAAAAATACAGCGGAAAGTATATGACCTTCCGTTTCAGCCCCGGCTATGGGGACTATCCTATTGAGATGCAGAAGGAGTATCTGAGAATACTTGACGCTCCGAGAAAAATAGGTCTTACAACAGGCGACAGCTGTCTGCTTGTGCCGTCAAAGTCGGTTACGGCGGTTCTCGGAATTTCAGACAATCCGATTGAACGAAGAAAACGAGGGTGTGCAATTTGCAGTATGAAAGGCAAATGTCGCTTCAGAAGAAATGGGGAACATTGTGGTGTTTAAGAATTTTTCAAACTTTAGTGAATATCTCAACCAAAAGAATTTTATTCTGCTTGACGGTGCAACAGGAACTCTCATTCAGAAAAGCGGTGTAAAGTACGACCATGTGCCTGAGGTGCTGAACATTACTCACCCCGAGCTTATCGAGAGCTTTCACAGGAGGTATATTGATGCCGGATCTGACATTGTGTACGCAAACACCTTCGGTGCAAATGCCTACAAGCTTCAGGACAGCGGTTACAGCGTTGAAGAAATCATCGGCGCCGGTGTTAAGATTGCGAGAAAAGCCGTTGAGGGTACAGACGCTCTCGTTGCCCTTGATATCGGTCCGATAGGTCAGTTGCTTGAACCTGCCGGTTCAATGAAATTTGACGAGGCTTATGAGTATTACAAACAGCAGATTCTTGCCGGTAAAGATGCCGATGTCATAGTTTTTGAAACAATGACCGACCTTTACGAACTTAAAGCCGCAGTCCTTGCCGCAAAGGAAAACTGCGATAAGCCTATCCTCACAACAATGACATTTGAGAGAAACGGACGAACATTTACGGGTGTATCCCCTGCCTGTGCGGCTGTCACTCTTACGGGACTCGGTGTTGACGCTCTCGGTGTAAACTGTTCACTCGGTCCGGATGAGCTTGAACCCGTTGTTTCCGAGATGTCGAAATACACAAATCTTCCCCTTGTAATCAAGGCTAACGCAGGTTTGCCCGATCCTAACAGCAACGAGTACAACATTATGCCCGACAAATTTGCCGAGTGCGTTTGTTCACTCCTCAAATACGGTGTTAAGGTTATCGGCGGATGCTGCGGAACGAATCCCGATTATATTGCAAAAATTAAGTCAGAGGTTGCCGACAGAGAATATCAGCCTCAGACAAAGAGCGTTGACACAACCGTTTGCAGTTCAACGACGGTTGTCGAAATCAACGGTCCGAGAATTATCGGCGAAAGAATTAACCCCACAGGCAAAAAGCTGTTCAAGCAGGCGCTTGTTGAAAATAATATTGACTATATCCTCACTCAGGCTCTCAGTCAGGTTCAGGGCGGTGCGGAAATCCTTGATGTCAATGTAGGCCATCCCGAAATTGACGAAAAAAAGATGATGGTGCGTGTTCTCAAGGCTATTCAGAGTGTGTGTGATGTTCCGCTCCAGATTGACTCCACAAAGCCCGAGGTTATTGAGGCAGGACTCCGCTACTACAACGGAAAACCGATTCTGAACTCCGTAAACGGTGAGGAACAGAGCCTTGCAACGGTTCTTCCTCTTGTCAAAAAGTATGGTGCGTCTGTTGTCGGACTTGCACTTGACGAAAACGGTATCCCGAAAACCGCCGAGGGCAGATTTGAGATTGCAAAACGAATTGTTGAAAGAGCCGAGGCTGTCGGCATTGACAGAAAAGATGTATATATCGACTGTCTTACTCTTACGGTTTCCGCAGAACAGGCGGCTTGCCGTCAGACTCTTGAGGCTTTGCACAGAGTAAAAACGGAACTTGGCTGTAAAACCTGTCTCGGTGTATCAAACATTTCGTTCGGACTTCCGAACCGTGAGCTTGTCAACAGAACTTTCCTTACAATGGCTATGGAACAGGGACTTGATTTGCCGATTATCAACCCGAATGTTGAGTCGATGACAGGTGCTGTAAGGGCATTCCGTGTGCTTAACGGCATTGACAAGAACTCACTTGAATTTATCAACGCATATAACGATGCTGTTCCTGCCGCTCCCGTTAAAAAGGCGGACAGCAATGTTGATATTTTTGCGGCTGTTTATAACGGACTTAAAAACGAAGGTGCAGCCGCAACCGCAAAGCTTCTTGAAACAACCGATGCAATGCAGGTTGTAAACGAAATGCTTATCCCTGCACTTGACAGAGTGGGTGAAGATTTTGAAAAGAATAAAATCTTCCTTCCACAGCTTATCCAAAGCGCAAACACAGCTCAGGAGTGCTTTGATGTAATTAAAAAGCACCTTACAAAGACAAGCGGAACTCCCGTAAGCAAGGGCAAAATTATTGTGGCAACCGTAAAAGGTGACATTCACGATATCGGCAAGAACATTGTAAAGGTTCTTCTTGATAACTACGGCTACACAGTCGTTGACCTCGGTCGTGATGTTGATCCTCAGCTTATTGTTGACACTGCCGTTGAACAGAATATTACAATGATAGGACTTTCGGCTCTTATGACAACAACCCTCAAGAGCATGGAAGACACAATAAGACTTGTAAGAGAATGTAAGGAACTTCAGAATCCCGACGGCTCAAGCAAATGTACAATATTTGTCGGCGGTGCGGTTCTTACAAAGGACTACGCTATGAAAATCGGCGCTGACTACTACTGCCGTGACGCAAAAGAAAGCGTTGACACGGCAAAGCTCGTTCTCGGCTGATTTAGTGACATATATCGTCAAATGTTTATTGAATGTATGCCCTGCCTGTGATAAAATGGTGGAAGGATGATTTTTGTAATTACCGCTTTTTGCGGAAAGGATGAACTTTATGCGAGGATTATTTAACAGATTCGCCAATTTTATGCAGGGCAGATACGGCACGGATAAGCTCAACAATGCACTCTGGGTGCTGTTGCTCATACTGTGGTTCGTGAATATTTTTGTGTGGAACCGTGTTGCAAGATACATCATTGACGGAATAATGCTCTTGATTATCGTGCTTATCTGTTTTCGTATGTTCTCACGCAACATTGTTGCAAGAAGTGCCGAAAACAGAAAATTTCTTCCGATTTACAATGCGGTAACAGGTTGGTTCAAACTGACCTTCAAGAAAATTCGTGACCGCAAGGACTACCGTTATATCAAGTGTCCCGTGTGCAAGGCGCAGCTTCGTGTTCGCAACAAAAAGGGCAATCATACTGTTCGCTGTCCGAAATGCGGAAGTGAATTTAACAAAAAAATATGACCGCAGAATCTGCGGTTGCAACGAAATGATTTTGTGATAAAACTAAATAAAAACAGAGATTTGACCACAGGCAGTATAACAGGCGGCCTGTGGTCTTTTGCAGTACCGCTTATGCTCGGCAATGTGTTTCAGCAGTTTTACAACCTTGCCGATACATGGATGGTCGGAAAATATGTGGGCGACAATGCCCTTGCGGCAGTCGGCTCGTCATATGATAGATTTTTTGTGTACGGATTTAAGCGAAGCGATAAAGCATTTATAAATTAAAAATTACGGCGAGCCGCCGTACCAAATTCGTGAAGACAGTTTGTAATGACAAAAAACAAATTATGCCCGAGCGTAGTATTGCAACTGTTTGTACAAATAACCAAAACCTTTATTATTGATTTTTAAAAAATCAACAACAAAGTATTTTGACAGGAACAAGTAAATATAAAAAACTTTTTTGTAAAAAACGAAACAAAAATGTATATCCTGCTTTGAATTTCTTGTGTAAAACACTTTACAAATCGGTGTTTAAGTGATAAAATTTAAGATGATACAAAGTATCCGTACCGCTTGTTGATTTACGGTGCGTAATTAACGGGTATCGAAAATTTATGCGGCATCATTTCCTTTGCCGCTTTGATTAAAAAGGAGGACGATTCCATTGGCAAGAAAAATGAAAACTATGGATGGTAACAGCGCAGTAGCTCATGTTTCTTATGCGTTTACCGATGTTGCGGCTATCTATCCTATTACACCTTCTTCCGTAATGGCTGACCTTACCGACAAGTTCTCGGCACAGGGTGCCAAGAACCTTTTCGGCAGACAGGTTCAGGTAACGGAAATGCAGTCGGAGGGCGGCGCATCAGGTGCTGTTCACGGCTCACTCGCAGCAGGTGCTTTGACCACAACTTACACAGCATCACAGGGCCTGCTCCTTATGATTCCGAATATGTACAAGATGGCAGGCGAGCTCCTTCCGGGCGTTATTCATGTATCAGCCCGTGCGCTCACAAGCCACGCACTTTCTATTTTTGGTGACCACTCAGATATCTACGCTTGCCGTCAGACAGGTTATGCAATGCTTTGTTCAAACAATCCTCAGGAATGTATGGACCTTGCCGCTGTTGCTCACCTTGCAGCTATTGAAGGCAGAGTTCCTTTCCTTCATTTCTTTGACGGTTTCAGAACTTCTCACGAAATTCAGAAGATTGAGGAGTGGGATTACGCAGACCTCGCCGATATGCTTAACTGGGATGCAGTTGAGGCATTCCGTCGTCGTGCTCTTAACCCTGAGCATCCTGTAACAAGAGGTACTGCTCAGAACGACGATATCTTCTTCCAGGCAAGAGAAGCTTGTAACAAGTATTATGACGCAGTTCCCGAAGTTGTTGTTAAGTACATGGACAAGGTTAATGCTAAAATCGGCACTGACTACAAGCCGTTCAACTACTACGGTGCAGAGGATGCAGAGCATGTTATCGTTGCTATGGGTTCTGTTTGTGACTGTACGGAAGAAGTTGTTGATTACCTCAATGCTGCAGGCGAAAAGGTCGGTCTTCTTAAAGTTCACCTTTACAGACCTTTCGTTGCCGACTATATGCTCAGAGAGCTTCCTAAGACTGTTAAGACAATCTCTGTTCTTGACAGAACAAAGGAACCCGGTTCAATCGGCGAACCTCTTTATCTTGATGTTCTCGCCGCTATCAACGGTTCGGACTTTGCAGGTGTAAAGGTTTACACAGGCAGATACGGTCTTGGCTCAAAGGATACAACACCCGGCGACATCATCGCTGTTTACAGAAACGCTGAAAGCGAAACACCTAAGAGAAGATTTACAATCGGCATTGTTGATGATGTTACAAACCTCTCACTTCCGATTGTTGAAAATCCCGATACAACTCCGAAGGGTACACACAGCTGTAAGTTCTGGGGTCTTGGTGCTGACGGTACTGTCGGTGCTAATAAGAACTCAATCAAGATTATCGGCGATAACACCGATATGTACGCTCAGGGCTACTTTGCATATGACTCAAAGAAGTCGGGCGGTCTTACAGTTTCTCACCTTCGTTTCGGTAAAACTCCTATTAAGTCAACATACTACATTTCAAAGGCAGACTTTGTTGCCTGTCACAATCCGTCTTATGTTGACAAGTACGATATTGTTGATGACCTTAAAGAAGGCGGTTCATTCCTTCTTAACTGCCCATGGGATACAGAAGAGCTTTCCGAGCGTCTCCCGGGTAAGATGAAGAAGATTCTCGCTGAAAGACACATCAACTTCTACACAATTGACGGTATCAAGATCGGTAAGGAAATCGGTCTTGGCGGTCGTATTAACACAGTTCTTCAGTCAGCATTCTTCAAGATTGCAGATATCATTCCTGCCGACAAGGCTAAGGAGCTTATGAAGGCTGCCGCTAAGAAGTCATACATGAAGAAAGGTCAGGCTATCGTAGATATGAACTACGCCGCTATTGACCGTGGTATGGAAGACCTCAAGAAGGTTGAAATTCCTGCTGATTGGGCTAACGCTGTTGATAATTCAGTTGCCGACAAGGCAGAGGGTAACGGTGCTCTCGTTGAGTATGTAAACGAAATCCTCAAGCCTGTAAATGCGTATAAGGGTAACAAGCTCCCCGTTTCAACATTTATGGATCATGTTGACGGTACTGCTCCTAACGGTTCTGCCGCTTATGAAAAGAGAGGTATCGCAGTTGATGTTCCAGAATGGAATCCTGAAAACTGTATTCAGTGTAACAGATGTGCAATCGTATGTCCTCACGCTGTAATCCGTCCTGTTGCCATGACAGCTGATGAGCTTGCAAAAGCTCCCGAGGGTACAAAGAGCCTCCCGATGATGGGACTTAAGGACCTCAACTTTGTAATGACAGTTTCAACACTCGACTGTACGGGTTGCGGCGCTTGTGCTCAGGTTTGTCCGGGTAAGAAGGGCGCTAAGGCTCTCACAATGCAGCCAATCGACTCACAGCGTCCTAAACAGGCAGTATTTGACTACGCTCTCACACTTGAAGATAAGCCTGAAGTTCACGAGAAGTTCAAGTTCACTACAGTTAAGGGCAGTCAGTTCAAACAGCCGTTGCTTGAATTCTCAGGCGCTTGCGCAGGCTGCGGTGAAACACCGTATGCAAAGCTTGTTACACAGCTTTTCGGTGACAGAATGTTCATTGCTAACGCAACAGGCTGTTCATCAATTTGGGGTGCATCTGCTCCTGCAACACCTTATACAAAGAATAAGAAGGGTTACGGTCCTGCTTGGCAGAACTCACTCTTTGAAGATAACGCAGAGTTCGGTCTTGGTATGGCTCTCGGTCAGAAGGCTATCCGCAACAGACTTATCGAGTATGTTGAGGGTATTCAGAAGGATACAGACAGCGCTGACCTCAAGACAGCTTGCCAGAACTATCTCGACACAGTAACAGATTCAACTTCAAGCCGTCCTGCAACAGACGCTCTTATCGCTGAACTCGAAAAGAACACAGAGGACGCAAAGGTTGGCGAACTTGTTAAGAAAACACTCGTTGACAAGGACGAACTCGCTAAGAAGTCAATGTGGATCTTCGGCGGTGACGGTTGGGCTTACGATATCGGTTTCGGCGGTCTTGACCATGTAATCGCATCAGGCGAAAATGTTAATATCCTCGTATTCGATACTGAGGTTTATTCTAACACAGGCGGTCAGGCTTCAAAGGCTACTCCTGTAGGTTCGGTTGCACAGTTTGCCGCCGCAGGTAAGGCTGTTAAGAAGAAAGACCTTGCCGCTATTGCAATGAGCTACGGCTATGTTTATGTTGCACAGTGCGCTATGGGTGCTGACAACAATCAGGTTCTCAAGGCTATGGTTGAGGCTGAAAGCTACAACGGTCCGTCACTCGTAATCTGCTACGCTCCGTGTATCAACCACGGCATCAAGGGTGGCATGGGTATTGCTCAGCTTGAGGAGAAAAAGGCTGTTGAGGCAGGTTACTGGAACATCTTCCGTTATGATCCTCGTCTTGCAGACGAAGGAAAGAATCCGTTCATGCTTGACGGTAAAGCTCCTTCTGCATCATATCGTGACTTCATCATGGGCGAAGTTCGTTATAACTCACTCACTCGTTCATTCCCCGAAAGAGCAGAAAAACTCTTTGAAAAGGCTGAAAAGGTTGCTGCTGATAAGTATGCTCACCTTGAAAAGCTTGCAAGCCTTCCCGATGCCGAGTAATTTTGGCTAAAGCTTGTACAAAGTGAATATGTGAATAAATAAAAAATTCTCCCGAATATGGCATTTGCCGTGTTCGGGAGATTCTTTTTTAATTGAAAATTGAAAGTTGTAGCGGCGTTCAGTGAACGCCAAACGAACCGATTGCAAAATCGGTTCGACCACAGGCAACGGCAGAAATTTTCCGTTTAAATAATAATTTATAAATGTAAACCCGTAGGGGCGGTCATCGTGTGCAGTGTAGTAACATAGTATACAACAGTGCAAAGACATAGTATACAGTTTT
>ERZ1034920.754-NODE-754-length-23566-cov-5.105823_pt1 | contig 23566 bp, 20 predicted proteins | sample MGYA00520688_ERZ1034920 | MGnify/ENA primary metagenome ERZ1034920 (study PRJEB33766, sample SAMN09781785) | gut metagenome | biome: gut microbiome | host: Homo sapiens | place: Madagascar | study: EMG produced TPA metagenomics assembly of the PRJNA485056 data set...
AGCCCGTGCCCATCGAGGTGGACGGAGACTCGCAGCCCGCCCTGGTCACGCGCTACGAGGCCCGCGCCCTGCCCGGGGTGGCCCGCGTGGTGGTGGACTCCATGAGCCCCTACGGCCAGCGCGCCGAGCAGGCCTCCCGCTTCGGCGGCACCGACGACGTGGCGTTTCCCAAGTAGAACCTGACCGCGGGACGCCGCAGTTTGCATGTGAATGTGGTCGCCGGAAGACATCCCGGCGACCACTTTTGCATGCAAACGGCGGCGAGAGGGGCGTCTTGCCGTGGGCGCTAGGCCAGGTCGGCCGGGAAGGTGACGCCGAGCTGGCGACGGGCCTCGTCCATGACGTGGGCGGTGTCGAGCGTGACCTGGCGGAAGCGGGCCACCATCTGCGCGGTGCCCTTCTCGCCCAGGACGGCGTCAACGAAGTCGGCGATCTCGCAGGCCATGTCGTTGGCGGGGCAGGGCGCCACCTCGCCGGGACGGCCCTCGCGGGCCTCCTGGCGAAACACCATCCCCTTGTCCTCGTGGTCAAAGACGCGCAGGTTCTCCGGCGCCTCGACGTGGTCCCAGACCAGGGTGGCCTTCTCGCCCTGCACCTGGCAGGAAAGCTGGTCGTCGGAGAGCTTGCCGTAGGAGAGCGCCACCGCGGCCTCGGGGTAGCCCAGGGAGATGCTTCCGGCCAGGTCGATGGTGTTGAGCTGGTCGTCGTCCGCCGTGCCGGGCACGCGCGTGGTGACGCCGCAGGCGGCCACGCGCTCGGGGCGGCCGAAGAGCGCCACCACGGGGGCGACCGTATAGACGCCCATGTCGCACAGGGCCCCCGCGGCCATGCGAGGGTCAAAGATGTTGAGGCGCTCCCCCGCCCGGAGTCGGGCGATGCGGCTCGTCACCTTGGAGAAGGACATCTGCGCCAGACGGACCTGCCCCAGGGCCGCCACCTCGCGCTCGATGGCCGCAAAGCCGGGCGTGTGGAGGTTGCGCATGGCCTCCATTGCCACGACGCCGGTCTCGTCGGCGGCGCGGAAGAGCCCGGCTGCCTCGCGCTCGTTGGCGCCGAGGGACTTCTCCACCAGGACGTGCTTTCCGGCGGCCACGAGGACCTTGGCCTGGCTGACGTGCAGCGCGTTGGGGCTTGAGACGTAGACGGCATCCGCCTCGGGGCAGGCGGCGAGCTCCTCGAGCGAGTCAAAGGCCAGCCCGGCGCCATGGGCGTCGGCAAACTCGCGGGCCTTCTGGCCGCTCCTGGAGTAGCAGCCCGCCAGCGCGGCCCGAGGCTCCCTGGAAAGGGCGTCCAGGAACCTCTCGCAGATCTTGCTCGTGCCGATGGTCGCAAACCTCACCATGCCCATGTGTCCCCCATTGTTCGCATTTGGCTGTAGTTGCGATTCTAACAGCCGCCCAGGGCCGCCAAGCTGATAAGGTCTTATGTGGAAAAAGGAGGTCACATGTACTCATTTGACGGTCGCGTGCGCTACAGCGAGTGCGACGAGGACGGGCGCCTGAGCCTTGTCTCCATGATGAACTACCTGCAGGACTGCTCGACCTTCCACTCGGAGGCGACGGGGGTCGGGCTTGGCTGGCTGGGCGAGCAGGGCCTTGGCTGGATCTTGGGCAGCTGGCTCATAGAGATCGACGAGCTTCCCCGCTTTGCCGAGAAGATTCGCACGAGCACCTGGTGCTACAGCCTCAAGGGCCTGCACGCCCAGCGCTGCTTCTCCATCGAGGACTCCACGGGCCGCCCGGTCGTCCGCGCGGACTCGCAGTGGTTTCTCTTTGACCGCAACGCCGGCAAGGTCTGCCGCATCCCTGACTCCCAGCGCGTCTACCTCAGCGACGAGCCCCGTGCGGACCTGCCCGCCATGGAGCGCAAGATCAAGGTGGAGGGCGAGGGCAGGCAGGCCTCGCCCATCCAGGTGAGCGAGCAGCACCTGGACACCAACCGTCACGTCAACAACGCGCAGTACGTCATGTTTGCCCTGGACGCCCTCGCCGAGCTCGGGCATGCCCTTGACGTGCACCGCATTGCCGTCCAGTACCGCACCATGGCCTGGCTCGGCGACAAGGTCCACCCCTCGGTGCACCCCTGCGAGGGCGGCTTTGCCGTGGAGCTCACCGGCGGCGCGGACGTCACGTACGCCGTCGTCAAGCTGCAGGAGGCGTGAGGATGAGGACCGTTCGCGTAGCCGCCGCCATCATCAAGTCCGACCAGGGGATTCTGGCCTGCAGGAGGGCCGACGCCCAGGGAGACGGCAGCTGGGAGTTTCCCGGTGGCAAGGTCGAGGAGGGCGAGTCCGCGGAGGCGGCCTGCCGCCGCGAGGTGGCCGAGGAGCTCGGCTGCCGCCTGCAGCTCGCGTGGCCCTACGACGTCGTGGAGGCCGACTACCCGGACTTCCACCTGGTCATGGAGTGCTTCGCCTGCACGCTCGAGCCGGGAGAGGAGCCCGTGGCAACGCCCGGCGTCCACTCCGAGCTGCGCTGGGTCGACCGCGGCGAGCTCATGAACGTGGACCGGCTGCCCGCCGACCGCACGCTGGCCCAGAGCCTGGGCATGAACTGGGACGCCGCCTTTGGCGCGGAGTTCCTCTAGGCCTTGCGGCACAACGGGGCCAGGCCCCGGGCGCCGCAAGGCCCGCATCCTCACCCAAGCACGCGACCAAGGGAGGACCGCATGAGCAAGGCAGACAAGATCTTTGTCGCCATGTGCGAGGACATCATCAACAACGGAACCACCACCGAGGGGCAGAAGGTCCGCCCGCACTGGGAGGACGGCAGCGCCGCCTACACCATCAAGCAGTTTGGCGTCTGCAACCGCTATGACCTGCGCGAGGAGTTTCCGGCCCTCACGCTGCGCCGCACGGCCCTGAAGTCCGCCATGGACGAGGTGCTCTGGATCTACCAGAGGAAGTCCAACAACATCCACGACCTCAAGAGCCACATCTGGGACGAGTGGGCGGACGAGGCCGGCTCCATCGGCAAGGCCTACGGCTACCAGATCGGCGTGAAGTCCCACTACCCCGAGGGGGACTTCGACCAGATGGACAAGGTCCTCTATGACCTGCGCAACACGCCCTTCTCGCGCCGCATCATGACCAACACCTACGTCTTTGCGGACTTGAGCGAGATGAACCTCTATCCGTGCGCCTACTCGGTGACCTACAACGTCACCCAGCGCGCTGGCGACGAGCGTCCGACGCTCAACATGGTGCTCAACCAGAGGAGCCAGGACGTGCTGGCGGCAAACAACTGGAACGTCTGCCAGTACGCCATCCTGCTCATGATGGTGGCCCAGACCGTGGGCATGGTGCCGGGGCAGCTCGTCCACATGATCGCCGACGCCCACATCTACGACCGCCACGTGGACATCGTCCGCGAGCTCATCTCGCGCCCGCAGCACCCCGCGCCACGCGTGAGCCTGAACCCCGAGGTCACCGACTTCTACGCCTTCACCACCGACGACCTACTGGTGGAGGGCTACGAGCACGGGCCGCAGGTCAAGAACATCCCCATCGCCGTCTAGGAGGCCTCATGGACGCAATAGTTTCAGTCACGTCGGACTGGGCCATCGGCAAGGACGGTGGGCTCCTCGTGCCCAACCGCGCCGACATGCGCCGCTTCGTGCAGCTCACCCGCGGCTGCACCGTGCTCATGGGCAGAAGGACGCTCGAGAGCTTCCCGGGAGGGCCGCTCAAGGGCCGCCGCAACGTGGTGGTCTCGCGCCAGGAGGGCTACGCTCCGGAGGGGGTCGAGGTCTTCCCCACGCCGGAGGGGGCGCTTGAGGCCACGAACGCTGACGAGAAGGTCTGGCTCATCGGCGGCGCCTCCATCTACCAGGCGCTTCTCGACAAGTGCGAGCGTGCCTACGTCACCGTGAACGAGTGCGTGCGCGAGGCGGACGCGTGGTTTCCCAACCTGGACGAGAGCCCGGACTGGGAGGTCGAGGCGCGCGAGAAGGGCGGCGTCACCGAGGCCGGCGTCCCGTTTGAGTTCGTGACCTACCGCCACGGGTAGGCGCGCAGGCTACTCCGCCTGGGGCGCCAGGCCGTTGATGACGTCGGAGCCGCCGTAGAGGGCGCTGAAGAACTCGGGCGTGCCGTCAACAGACCAGTTGCCGTCCCCGTCCTTGGAGAGCGAGACGGCCACCGTCGTGGTGACGGGGCTCTCGTTGGCGTCGAGGCGCGCGTAGAGAAGCTCCACAAGCTTGTCAACCAGAGCCTGGCGACCGGACTCGACGTAGGCCTGCTGGGACTCCTCGGTCTCGGCCCAGGCCTTGTAGTCCGAGGCGGCGGCGTCGGCAGCCGCGGAGAGGCTCTGGTTGGTCACCGTGACGGAGACGCTTGCGGAGTTGCCGTCCACCGTGGCATCGCCCACCTCGAAGGAATAGTTCTTGAAGCAGTGCTCGTGGTACTCGAAGTCGCGGACGCCATAGGCGGTGAGCTGCGTCATGGTGGCGTCGTCGCCGTAGGTGGGCTCGACGGCGTCCTTGTTGCTCTTGGCGTCGGCCTGGTCGTCAGCGGCCACGGAGTAGGACTCCATGGTGTGGGTCACGAGGTCGACGACCTTGTCCTTGTCGGACTTGCAGCCGACGGTGCCAAGGCCGACGAGGACGCAGAGGACCAGGGCGCAGGCGGCCGAGGCAAGGCGCTTCATGTGCATGAGATGAGCTCCAGACAACGAGATTTGACGAGAAGAGCTTAGCGCAAACCAGAGCGGGGCGGGCAGCCCGCAAGGACTACCCGCCCCGCATGAGAAAAAGGGACTGTCCCCTTTTCTCCTAACCGCGACGGCGACGGCGGCGGAGGCCGCCGGCAAGGAGCAGACAGGCCGTGGCGGAGCTCGTGGCGTCGCCGGTGAAGGGCGCGGTGCCGGAGCCGCCAGGGACGACACCAGGCGCCTGGGGCTCGGCGGGGGCCTCGGGCTCGGGCAGAGGGTCGTCAGAGATCCTCACGCCAACCTGCCCGTCGCAGAGCAGCTCGTAGGCCTTGGGGCCCTCCCCCGCCGCAAGGGTGCCGTCAGGGGCCACCGTGAAGGCGAAGCTGCCCTCAGCGAGGACGTAGCCGACCGGGACCACGGTCTCCACCAGCACGTACGCGTTGCCGGCCGCGAGCGTTGCGGCCGGAATATGCGCGACGCCGTCCTCGCCTGTCACGAGCTCGAGGGCACCGGCGGCGGAGGCGTCGGCAAAGTGGTTGGGCTGGCCGTCCGCGTTCTTGCCGTCGGCGGGCGAGAGCGTGAAGGTGACGCCCGCGAGGGCCGTGCCGTCCACAGAGGAGACCTTGGTCACCTGCGCCTCGATGGGCTCGTCGACGGCAGTGATGGCCACGCCGTCAGCAGAGACGGCATAGCTGCGGTTGGAGACGCCTGAGCCGTCGAGCGAGACCTTGCCGTCCGCGCCCACGACAAACCTCAGGCTTCCGGAGATGAGCTCGTAGCCCGCGGGGGCCTGGGTCTCCTCCAACGCGTAGGTCTGCCCCTGCACGAAGTGCAGCGCGAAGAGGGCGCTCACGTCAAGGCTCTCGTGGGTCGTGGCCTGGCCCTCGTTAAGCAGGTGGCCCTGGCCGTCGGCGAAGACGCCCGTGACGCTGAACAGGGCGCCGGAAAGCGGTATGGGTTGATTCGCCTTACACATTGTTTAGAAAAACAACCCCGCTGGCCTTTGCCAACGGGGTTGCTCGCTTTAAACTTCTATGAGGTTTCGGGATTTTTGGAGGAGGAGGCGCCGCTGTCACGCTCGTGCCACGCAGGCACCGGCAAGCCCTCTCCTACTCGTAGTCGTTTGCGACGTCGATCCAGCTCTTGAGGAACTCCTCGCTCTCCTTGCGGTTGCGGGAGAGCTCGGCGGCGGCCACGACGGGAACCCAGTAGTGAATCTTCTGCTTGGGGACGTCGGCCTTCTTGGAGTAGAGGTCGAGGTAGGCCTCGGCCTTCTCGGGGTACTCTACGTTGAAGAGGATGTAGGTCATGGCCGCGTCGGCCTCAGGCAGGCCCTGCGTGACGTGGGCCCAGTCGCAGACGTAGAGCTCGCCGTCCTCGCCCACGATGACGTTGGTGGGGTTGAAGTCGCCGTGGCAGACGGACTTGCCGGCGGCCATGCGGTCGGCACGCATCTGCAGGTCATAGCGGACGGAGGGGTCAAGCTCCTTCACGCGGCCGACCATGGACGCGACCTTCTCCTTCTGCTTGGAGAGAAGCGCGGGCGCAGCCGTCTTCTGAACGGAGACCTGCAAGTCGACGAACTTCTCGAGAAGGGCATCAAAGTCCGCGCCTTCCTCGGCCATGAGGGCCGCCAGGGTCTTGCCGGGGACGTACTCGGTAGCCAGGGCCCAGGAGCCGTCGGCTACCTGGGAGACCTCCAGCACGTGGGGGTGCTTGATGGGCGTCTCGGCGATGCGGGCCACGTTGAGGGCCTCGTTGAAGACGTCGCCGGCGGGCTTGGTGCCGTTGAACACCTTGACCACGCGGTTGCCGTCCTGGTAGACGACCTTGTTCTTGCGTGCGACGAGCTCGACCTTGCTATCAGACAGTTCCATGGTGCTGCCTCCTTTGTGGCAACGTGCTTAGAACCATTACGAGCGAGCATGCAAAGCGAGAAGGGGGCGGGACGTGCCCGCCCCCTCAGGGGAAACGCAAGAGGAGCTAGTCCTCGTAGGAGCTGGCCTCGCGGCCGTAGTAGGCGTCGAGGTAGAGGCTCTTGATCTCGGACACGAGCGGGTAGCGCGGGTTGGCGCCGGTGCACTGGTCGTTGAAGGCGTTCTCGGACATCTCGTCCAGGGTGTCCAGGAAGTACTTCTCGTCAACGCCAAACTCGGCGATGGTCTTGTGGACGCCAACGTGCTCCTTGAGCTCCTCGATCTTGGCCAGGAACTTCTCGAAGACCTCGGCGTCGTCCTTGCCGGTCACGCCGCAGAAGCGGGCGGCCTCGGCGTAGCGGTGCAGGGTCTTGGGGTGGTCGTACTGCGGGAAGGTGCCCATCTTGGTCGGGCGCTCGGCGGCGTTGTAGCGCATGACGCGGGTGAGGATGACCGCGTTGGCCCAGCCGTGCGGGATGTGGTGGTAGGCGCCGAGCTTGTGGGCCATGGAGTGATTGACGCCCAGGAAGGCGTTGGCGAAGGCGATGCCGGCCATGCAGGAGGCGTTGGCCATGTGGTCGCGGGCCTCGACGTCGTTGGGGTTGTCGTAGGCGCGCGGCAGGTACTCGAAGACCAGCTTCATGGCGCGCAGGGCGAGGCCGTCGGTGTAGTCGGAGGCCATGACGGAGACGTAGGCCTCGAGGGCGTGGGTGAGCACGTCGACGCCGGAGGCCGAGGTGAGGCCCTTGGGCTGGGTCATCATGTTGTCGGTGTCGACGATGGCCATGTTGGGCATGAGCTCGTAGTCGGCCAGCGGCCACTTGGTGCCGGTCTCGGCGTCGGTGATGATGGAGAACGGCGTCACCTCGGAGCCGGTGCCGGAGGAGGTGGGGATGGCCACGAAGAAGGCCTTGGTGCCGCTCTTGGGGTACTTGTAGACGCGCTTGCGGATGTCCATGAAGTCCATGGCCATGTCCTCGAAGCGCTCCTCGGGGTGCTCGTACATGGTCCACATGATCTTGCCGGCGTCCATGGCGGAGCCGCCGCCGATGGCGATGATGCAGTCGGGGTTGAAGGCGCGCAGCAGCTCCAGGCCCTTCAGGCAGTCCTGCAGCTTGGGGTCGGGCGAGATGGACCAGAAGCTCGTGTGGGTGATGCCCTGCTCGTCAAGAGACGCCTCGATCTTCTTGGTGAAGCCGGAGGTGTACAGGAAGGAGTCGGTCACGATGAAGGCGCGCTTCTTGCCGTAGACCTCGGAGAGCTCGCGCAGGGCGACGGGCATGCAGCCCTTCTTGAAGAAGATCTTCTCGGGGGTACGGAACCACAGCATGTTCTCACGCCTCTCTGCGACGGACTTGATGTTGAGCAGGTGCTGGGGGCCGACGTTGCCGGAGACGGAGTTGCCGCCCCAGGAGCCGCAGCCCAGCGTGAGGGAGGGAGCCATCTTGAAGTTGTAGAGGTCGCCGATGCCGCCCTGGGAGGAGGGGGTGTTGATGAGGATGCGGCAGGTCTTCATGGCCTCGTAGTGCTTCTGGATCTTCTCCTTCTCGTTGACGTTGACGTAGAGGGAGGAGGTGTGGCCGTAGCCGCCGTCGGCGACGAGGCGCTCGGCCTTGGCGATGGCCTCGTCGAAGGTCTTGGCCTTGTACATGCCCAGGACCGGGGAGAGCTTCTCGTGCGCCATCTCCTCGGAGGGGTCAACGCTCTCGACCTCGCCGATGAGGATCTTGGTGCTCTTGGGCACCTCGACACCGGCGATCTGGGCGATAGTGTGAGCGCTCTGGCCGACGATCTTGGCGTTGACGGAGCCGTTGATGATGACGGTCTTGCGGACGCGGTCCAGCTCGTCGCCCTTGAGGAAGTAGCAGCCGCGGGCCGCGAACTCGGCCTTCACGGCGTCGTAGACGTCGGCGAGGACGGTCACGGACTGCTCGGAGGCGCAGATCATGCCGTTGTCGAAGGTCTTGGAGTGGATGATGGAGTTGACGGCCAGCTTGACGTCGGCGGTGGAGTCGATGATAACCGGGGTGTTGCCGGGGCCGACGCCCAGGGCGGGCTTGCCGGAGGAGTAGGCGGCGGAGACCATGCCCGGGCCACCGGTGGCCAGGATGATGTCGGCGTCGTGCATCAGCTCGTTGGTGAGCTCCAGGGAGGGCACGTCGATCCAGTCGATGATGCCCTTGGGGGCGCCGGCGGCCTCGGCGGCGTCGCGGACGATGCGGGCGGCCTCGGCGGTGCACTTCTTGGCGCGCGGGTGCGGGGAGATGAGGATGGCGTTGCGGGTCTTCAGGGCCAGCAGGCACTTGAAGATGGCGGTGGAGGTGGGGTTGGTGGTCGGGATGACGGCGGCCACGATGCCCATGGGCTCGGCGACCTTCTTGAAGCCCATGGCGGGGTCGTCCTCGATGACGCCGCAGGTCTTCATGTCCTTGTACTTGTTGTAGATGTACTCGGCGGCATAGTGGTTCTTGATGACCTTGTCCTCCATGACGCCCATGCCGGTCTCCTCCACAGCCATCTTGGCCAGGGGGATGCGCTGCTTGTTGGCGGCCATGGCGGCCTCGTAGAAGATCTTGTCGACCTGCTCCTGGGAGAAGGTGGCGAACTCGGCCTGCGCGGCTCGCATCTCCTTGAGGCGGGCCTGCAGCGCCTCGACGCTGTCGATGGTGGTGGTCTGGACCTTCTTAGCCATTCTTCCTCCTATTGTCCTGGCCGCGCGTCCAAGGGGTGCGCGCGGTCACACAGAGAACTGGGCTTTGGGCGGGAGACCGGGCCCCACGGGCCCTCTGACGTCCCCGTCCTTCCGTCTAGCCCGAGTATAACAAGGCGGAAATTGGCAAGAAACGTGGGATTGATACCACGGGGCGGTGGTATCAATCCCACAGCTGGCGGCAAGTGTCGCCCTTCCTCTTTGATTGCATGCTTGATGCCGTTCACGGCAGATTTGCTACCGCTCGGCGAGAAGTTCCTCCAGCCGGCAGACCCACGCGGGAGCGTCTGCGTCGGTGACGTCGAGACGGAGCCAGCCGGGCTTCTCGTCACCCGCGAGGCAGACGTCAACCCACGGGCCAAAGCCGCAGCGTAGCGTCGAGGAGGCGCGCTGGTAGTCCGGGTCGGAGGTGAGGCCGGGGTAGCGCACGGCGGCCACGCGCGGATGGCAGGCGAGGTAGCAGGCCACGGCTTGGGCGACGTCGGAGCGGGCGCGCCACTCCCCCGCCAGCATGGACTTGGCGAGCTCCGTCAGCGTGTCAAGCGGCGGGCCGCCCGCGGCAACTGCCACGAGCGGCCCGAACTGAGCAGCGTTGTTCGATGAGGCGCCCACCCTAGCTCCTGCGCTCGGCGACCTCGGCCAAGACGTCCGCGATGAAGTCGTCAAGCTCGCGCTGGACGGTCTCGTTGGAACGGTCGCGGACGGAGATGTTGCCAGCCTCGACCTCCTTCTCGCCCAGGATCAGCATGTAGGGCACGCGGTCGACGGAGCGGGCCTCGCGAATCTTGTAGCCGATCTTCTCGTCGCGGTCGTCGCAGGCCACGCGGATGCCGGCCTCCTCGAGCCTGGCCGTAACCTGGTGCGCGTAGTCACGGCTCTTCTCGGAGACGGGAAGGACCTTGACCTGGACGGGAGCGAGCCACGTGGGGAACTTGCCGGCGTAGTGCTCGATGAGGATGCCAATGAAGCGCTCGATGGAGCCAAAGCAGACGCGGTGAAGCATGATGGGGCGCTTCTTGGAGCCGTCGGCGTCGGTGTACTCGAGGTCGAAGTTGATGGGCATCTGGAAGTCAAGCTGGACGGTGCCGCACTGCCAGGTGCGGCCCAGGGAGTCCTCCAGGTGGAAGTCGATCTTGGGGCCGTAGAAGGCGCCGTCGCCCTCGTTGACCTCGTAGTCCATGCCGAGCTTGGTGAGGGCGGTCTTCAGGCCCTCCTCGGCGCGCTCCCAGTCCTCGTCGGAGCCCATGGAGTCCTCGGGGCGCGTGGAGAGCTCGACGTGGTACTTGAAGCCGAACTTCTGGTACACGGAGTCGATGAGGTTGACCACGCCGACGATCTCGTCGGTGAGCTGGTCGGGACGGACGAAGAGGTGCGCGTCGTCCTGGTTGAAGCAGCGCACGCGGAACAGGCCGTGCAGGGCACCGCGCAGCTCGTGGCGGTGCACAAGGCCGATCTCGCCGGCGCGGATGGGCAGCTCGCGATAGCTGTGGGGCTTGGAGGCGTAGACGAGCACGCCGCCCGGGCAGTTCATGGGCTTGATGCAGTACTCCTCGTCGTCGATGACGGTGGAGTACATGTTGTCCTTGTAGTGGTCCCAGTGGCCGGAGGTCTTCCAGAGCTGCTTGTTCATGATGAGCGGCGTGGAGATCTCCACATAGCCGGCCTTGTGGTGGATCTCGCGCCAGTAGTCGAGCAGCGTGTTCTTGAGAATCATGCCGTTGGGCAGGAAGAACGGGAAGCCGGGGGCCTCGTCGCGCATCATGAAGAGGTCCATCTCGCGGCCGATCTTGCGGTGGTCGCGCTTCTTGGCCTCCTCGAGCAGGCGCATGTGCTCGTCGAGCTCGTCCTTGGTGGCAAAGGCGATGCCGTTGATGCGCGTGAGCATCTTGTTGTTCTTGTCGCCCTTCCAGTAGGCGCCGGAGACGCCCGTGAGCTTGAAGGCCTTCAGGGCCTTGGTGTAGGTGAGGTGCGGGCCCACGCACATGTCGATGTACTCGCCCTGCTGGTAGAAGGTGATGCGGGCGTCCTCGGCAAGATCGCCGATGTGCTCCACCTTGTACTTCTCGCCGCGCTCCTGCATGAGGGCGACGGCCTCCTCGCGGGGAAGCTCGAAGGTGGTGAACTTGAGGTTCTCCTTGCAGATCTTCTTCATCTCGGCCTCGATGGCGGGGAAGTCATCCTCGGAGATCTTCTTCTCGCCGAGGTCCACGTCGTAGTAGAAGCCGTTGTCGGTGGCGGGGCCGTAGGCAAAGTCCGCTTCGGGATACAAGCGCTTGATGGCCTGGGCCATGATGTGGGCCGCGCTGTGGCGGATGACGTGTGTGACCTCGTCAGCCGGGCACTCGTCCACGTGGCCGTCGTTGTAGAGAACCTTCATCGCTAAAACCTCTTCCTTTGGGCAATGAGCCAACTCAGTGTACTAGACATGAAAAAAGCCCGCACGCCGGGAGAACCCGGCGCTGGGCGATTATGTGGCGCCTGTCACGTGGCCTCGCGGCCCTTGAGGGACAGACGCCTAGATAGTCTGGGTGGTACGGATGCCCTGGTGCGGCATAGACATGCTGGATTGCCTTTCCTGCGGCTGCATTGCCCTCTGGTTTACCACAAACGCGCGTCGCTTAGCCACCGGGCAACAAACGCGTAGCAAATCACCGCCTGCCCGCCCCCGCAAATTGGGGACGTGTTCGTTTTTGCGCAAATTCGAACACGTCCCCAATTTGCGGGGCGCGGCGGCAGCAAAAGGCCAGGCGAGAAGAGCACGCTTCTCGCCTGGCCTTGGGTGCGGGGGTGATGTGCGGCCGCTACTGGATGCGGGTGCGGCAGTAGGGGCAGACCTTCCAGTCCGCGTTGAGCGGGCGGTGGCAGGTGGGGCAGACGTTGCGGACCTGCGTGTTGCAGATGGGGCAGACCACAAAGTCACGGTCGATGGGGGCGCCGCACTTGGGGCAGATGCCGTAGTGGGAGAGCTGGTGCTCGCGCAGGGCGATGTCCAGGTCCTGCTCCTCGCGATCGATGAGGTAGGAGCTCGGGCGTAGGATGACGTAGGCGAGCAGGCCCACAATGGGGATGACGGAGATGATGGCCCACATCCACCAGGGCTCGGCGCCGCGGCGCTGGGCGTCGCGGATGACGTAGACGATGGAGAGGATGTACAGCATGACGACGCAGATGACCATGAGGTAGAGCACCATGCGAACCTCAGGGGTGATGAGCTGGTCGAGCAGTTCCTGCATGTTTGGGACTCCTTCTTGTGACTTCAGTCAGGCGGCCGTGACGCATGCCGCGGCAACTCGCACGATTGTAGCAGAGCCTACGCCAGAAGGCCTGCGACCTCGCCCGCAAGGGTGATGGAGCCGCAGGCAACGTAGGATTCTCCACACAAAGCCGACGTTGCGCAGGCCACGTCCGGGTACTCGGCCGTGACCATGGCGCCGGCCTCGCGGAAGAGCCCGGCGAGCTCGTGGGCCGCAAGAGCGCGCGGCGAGGCCGTCTGGGTCACGCAGACCGAGGGGAACGCGGGGGCCAGCAGACGCACGATGCCGGCCACGTCCTTGTCGGCCAGGACGGCGCAGAGAAGCTGCGGGCGGCGGGCCACGTCAGGCTCCACGGCCGCGACGGCGGCGAGAAACGCCTCGACGCTCTGCGGGTTGTGACAGGCGTCGATGAGGACGGGCGGCTCCGGGCGCAGCAGCTGGAAGCGGCCGGGCGTGGGACAGGTGACCAGAGACTCGAAGAGGGCGTCCTGGGCAAGGGCGCGGCCGAGGTGTGCCTCGGCCAGCGCGACGGCGCAGGCCACGTTGGCGGCCTGGTAGCCGGGCTTGAGGCAGGCGAGCTCCGCGTAGAGGGAACGCGGGGTGTTGACGGAGAGCTCGAGCGGGGCGCCCAGGCGGTTCGGCCGCTTGGTAACGCCAAAGCTGGCCTGCGGCAGGCCGGCGTGCTCGCGCGCGATGCCGGGGTGCATCTCGCCGGCCACATCGGCGCGGTCGAGCGCGCGCACGAGGGTGGGCGTGACGCCGGCCGCGCGGCACTGCTCGAGGAAGACGTCCTCCACGCTCGTGGGCGTGGCGCAGCCGACGCCCAGGACGCAGGCGCGGCCGGGCTTGATGATGGCGGCCTTCTCGCCCGCGATGGCCTCCAGGGTGTCGCCGAGGATGCGCGTGTGGTCAAGGCCGATGCCGGTGACGGCCACGCTGCGGATGGACTTCATGGCCGAGGTGGCGTCCCAGCGGCCGCCCATGCCGCACTCCAGGACGGCCACGTCGACGCCGGCCTCGGCAAAGACCACGGCGGCGGCCACGGTCAGGGTGTCGAACTCCGTGACGTCGTAGGGGCGCTCGCCCGCGGCGGCGCGGCGGGCGTTGACGCGGCGGCCGGCCTCGGCCGCGGCGGCGATGCCATGAGCGAAGGCGGCCTCGCTCACGGGGGCGCCGCCGACCTCCATGCGCTCGGTGTAGCTGACGAGCTCCGGCGAGGTGTAGAGCGCCACGGACAGGCCCTCGCCCGCCAGGATGGCGGCGGTGAAGCGCGAGGTGGACGTCTTGCCGTTGGTGCCGGCTATCTGGACGCAGTCGTAGCGGAGGTCGGGGTCGCCCAGCTCGGCGAGCATGTCCTCGACGGTCTCCAACATGGGGCAGATGCCAAAGCGCAGCGCCGAGTGGAGCTGCTCCAGCGCCTCGTCATACGTGAGGTCCGCGACCTCGAAGGGAACCCTGTACATCTTTCCTCCTGATAGGACAGCGGGGACGTTGTTAGTTACCTGGGAAAGGGGACACCCTTGGCAGGCGGCTGGCGGGCGCCCTCTGCCGGGAGCCTGGCTCTTCTCGCCAGAAGCGTCCCTTTTACCAGGTAATAATCAACGTCCCCAGCGTCTGGTGGCTAGCGGTTGCTGCCGAGCATGAGCTGCATGGCCTCCTGGCGGCACTTGATCTCCTTGAGGCAGCCGCGGACGGCAGACGTTGTGGTCTTGGAGCCCGCGGAGCGCACGCCGCGCATGGTCATGCAGGTGTGCTCGGCCTCCAGGACCACGAGGACGCCCAGCGGGTCGAGCTCGCGCACCATGGCGTCGGCGATCTGCGCGGTCAAACGCTCCTGCAGCTGGGGGCGCTTGGCGTATCCGTTGACGCAGCGGCTAATCTTGGAGAGGCCCGTCACGTGCCCGTCGCGCGGGATGTAGCACACGTGCGCCTTGCCGACGAAGGGCAGCAGGTGGTGCTCGCACATGGACGAGAAGGGGATGTCACGGACGATGACCATCTCCTCGTTGCCCGGCTCGTGGAACTGCTTGCGCAGGTGCGCGCCCGGGTCCTCCTGCATGCCGCCGAAGATCTCCTCGCAGGCGCGCGCCACGCGGTCGGGCGTGCCCTGCAGGCCCTCGCGGTCCGGGTCCTCGCCTATGGCGAGAAGGAACTCGCGGACGGCGGCCTCCACGCGGGGCTTGTCGAGCTTGGAATAGCGAAGGTCCTGGCTCATGCGCGGACGCTCCTCTCGGCTGCCGCGCGCTCCGCGGCCTCGATGACGTGCCTGGCAAGGATCGCCGTGGTCACGGCGCCCACGCCGCCGGGGACGGGCGTGATCGCGGCCACCACGGGCTCGGCGGCGTCAAAGTCCACGTCCCCCACCAGGCGCCGGCTCTTCTCGTCCCAGTTGATGCCCACGTCAACCACAACCTGGCCGGGCGCAAAGCAGTCCGCGCCCACGGTGCCGGCGTGCCCGGCGGCCGCCACCAGGACATCCGCGCGGCGGCACTCGGCGGAAAGGTCCGCCGTGCGCGTGTGGCACATGGTGACGGTGGCGTTTCTGGCCTGGAGCATGAGCGAGACGGGCTTGCCGATGACCAGCGAGCGCCCGACCACGGTCACGCGCGCGCCCTCGAGCGCAACGCCGTAGTGGTCGAGCACCTCGAGGACGGCCTCGGCCGTGCACGGGGCAAACCCACCCGCACGGCCCGCAAGCGTGGACAGAAGCGAGGCATCGGTCATGCAGTCGACGTCCTTGGCAGGGTCAAGGGCGGCCGCGGCGACGCGCTCGTCAAGCTGGGACGGCAGCGGCCGGAACATGAGGCAGCCGTGCACGGAGGCATCGGCATTGACGTCGGCCACGCAGGAAAGAAGCTCCTCCTGCGTGCAGCCGGCGCCAAGGACGCGCACGTCGGCGTCTATGCCGACCTTCTCGCAGCGCTTGAGGAGGCCGCGCTCGTAGGAGAGGTCGTCGGGGCGCTCCCCCGCCCGGATGACGGCAAGTCGCGGTGTGACGCCGGCGGCCTTGAGGGCATCGGCGCGGGCGGAGAGGCGCTCGGTGAGCGCGCGGGCGACGGGCGCGCCCTTCAACAGCTCGGCCATCAGGACTCCCTTCTGACCTTGGCGGTCATGGCGGCAGACAGCTTGCGGGCGCGGGGCACCCACTCGCACAGAAGCGCGTCGCACTCGCGCTCCAGCTCGGCGGCGCGGGCGCGGTCGCGCATGGAGGCCGTGTTGACGAAGACGTTGACCGAGGACGCCTCCATGGCGGCGCGGCAGAGGTGCGCTCCGCACGCCACGTCGGAAAGGAGCATGCGCGAGCCCTTCTGGCCGAGCTCCTCCAGGGCCATGAGGGCCCTGGCGCAGCTGACCATGGTGCGGTAGGGTGGCAGCGCGGCCTCGTGCAGGGCCGCCTCCACGGCGTCGGCGCGGGCGGGGTCCTCCCGCGGCAGGGCGTAGGCGGCGGAGACGAGGCCATAGGCCCGCGCGTCCTCGTCTACCAGGACAAGAAGCTCGTGGCGGATGCGCTCGGCCTGCGCCAGGGCGAGGCGGACGTCCCGCTCGACCGCAGCGTAGCGGGGCTTGCCCACGGTGTAGTTGGCGACCATGGACGCAAGCGCGGCGCCCAAGGCGCCCACGAGCGCCGCCGCGCCGCCGCCTCCGGGAACGGGCTCGCGCGCGGCGAGGCGCTCGGCGAAGTCGGCGGCGGCAAGCGTCGCCAGGTCGGTGGAACTGGTTTCAGAAAGCATGTAACTCCGAAGCGTTTTGAAACGGGAATGAGAAGAAACTGTCCTTTTTTCTCAACTAGAACAAGCCGGTGATGCGGCCGTCGGGGGTGACGTCGATCTTCTCGGCGGCCGGGACGCGCGGCAGGCCGGGCATGGTCATGATGTCGCCCGTGAGGGCCACCACGAAGCCGGCGCCGGCGCTCACGCGCAGGTCACGCACGGTGATGCGGAAGCCCTCGGGGGCGCCCAGGCGCTTGGGGTCGTCCGAGAAGCTGTACTGGGTCTTTGCCATGCAGACCGGAAGGCCGCCAAAGCCCTGCTCCTCGAGCTGCCTCAACATGCGCGCCGCCTTGGGGGCAAAGTCAACGCCGTCGGCGTGGTAGACCCTCGTGGCAATGTCCTCGACCTTCTTGGCCAGCGGCTCGTCCAGCTCGTAGGCAAAGTGGAAGTCGGACGGCTCATCGCAGAGGCGCAGGACCTCCTCGGCCAGGGCGCGGCCGCCCTCGCTGCCCTTGGCCCAGACCTCGGAGAGGGCCACGTTGACGCCCAGCTCGTTGCACCTCTGCTCAACGAGGGCGAGCTCGGCGGGGGTGTCCGTCGGGAAGGCGTTGATGGCCACCACCACGGGCAGGCCCCAGACGCCCTTGATGTTGGAGACGTGGCGCAGCAGGTTGGGCATGCCGGCCTCGAGGGCCTCGAGGTTCTCCTCGGTGAGGGCGTCCTTGGCCACGCCGCCGTTGTACTTGAGTGCGCGGACGGTGGCAACCAGCACCACGGCCGATGGGGCAAGGCCCGTGGCGCGGCACTTGATGTCCAGGAACTTCTCCGCGCCGAGGTCAGCGCCAAAGCCGGCCTCGGTCACCACGTAGTCGGCGAGCCTCATGGCCGTGGTCGTGGCTTCCACGGAGTTGCATCCGTGGGCGATGTTGGCAAAGGGGCCGCCGTGGACGAAGGCGGGGTTGCCCTCGAGCGTCTGGACCAGGTTGGGCTTGATGGCGTCCTTGAGAAGGGCGGCCATGGCGCCCTGGGCGTGAATGTCAGCAACGGTGACCGGCTGGCGGTCGTAGGTGTAGGCGATGACCATGCGGCCAAGGCGGTCGCGCAGGTCCATGAGGTCGGAGGCCATGCAGAAGGCCGCCATGACCTCGGAGGCCACGGTGATGTCAAAGCCGTCCTCGCGCGGCATGCCGTTGGCGATGCCGCCCAGGCCGTCCACGACGTTCCTGAGCTGGCGGTCGTTCATGTCCACGCAGCGCTTCCAGACGATGCGCCGCGGGTCTATGCCGAGGCTGTTGCCCTGCTTGATGTGGTTGTCAAGCATGGCGGCGCACAGGTTGTTGGCCGCGCCGATGGCGTGGAAGTCGCCGGTGAAGTGGAGGTTGATGTCCTCCATGGGAACCACCTGGGCTCGCCCGCCGCCGGCGGCTCCGCCCTTGACGCCAAAGACAGGGCCGAGCGAGGGCTCGCGCAGGCAGAGAAGCGCGTTCTTGCCCATGCCGCACAGGGCGTCCGCAAGGCCCACCGACGTGGTGGTCTTGCCCTCGCCGGCGGGCGTGGGGTTGATGGCCGTGACCAGGACGAGCTTGCCCTTCTGGGGCAGGCCCTTGAGGCTATGGATGTCAACCTTAGCCTTGTGGCGGCCGTAGCACTCGAGCTGCCCCTCCGCGAGGCCGGCCTTGGCGGCCACCTCGGTGATGGGGAGCATCCTTGCTTGCTGGGCGATCTCGATGTCAGAAAGGTACTCGGCCATGCGATCCTCCTCAAAGACGGCGCCGGGCGGCAGTGCGCTGACCTTCCACTATAGCCCGCCCTCCCCGCAAATTGGGGACGTGTTCGTTTTTGCGCAAAGTGGGGACAGGTTGGGGCGGCAGACAGCACAGAAGGCTCGCCCGGCCGCGCCGCCCCAGGAAGCAAGCCCCTACAGCAGGCCGCGGCGCTCCTCCACCAGCGGGCGGAAGAAGTCGATTGTCGCGGGGTCGGACGGGTCGATGAAGGTGCCGTGGCCCGTGTCCAGGGCCTCGATGGCGGCCACGTCCTCGGCCGCGAGCTCGAAGTCAAAGACATCGAGGTTCTGGCGCATGCGCTCCTCGTGCGCAGACTTCGCGAGCACCACGATGTCGCGCTGCAGGAGCCAGCGCAGCACCACCTGCGCTGTCGTCTTGCCAAGGCGCTCGGCGATGCCGCAGATGACGGGGCTGTCCAGGACGCCGGCCGCGCCCGCGCCCAGCGGGGCCCAGGCCTGGTGCTGGATGCCGGCGGCCGCCATGTAGTCGTAGGCGGCGCACTGCTGGCAGAGCGGGTTTGTCTCAACCTGGTTCACCTGCGGCGCCATGCCGCCAAAGGCCGCGAGGTCGGCCAGACGCACTGGCAGGAAGTTGCTGGTGCCGATGGCGCGGACCTTGCCCTCCTCGTAGAGGCGCACGAGGTCGCGCCAGGCGCCGTAGTAGTCGGCAAAGGCCTGGTGGAGAAGGACGAGGTCCAGATAGTCGGTCTTGAGGCGACGCAGGGAGCGCTCCACGGAGGCGTACGTCTGGCCCTCGCCGTAGCAGCCAATCCAGACCTTGGTGGTGAGGAAGATGTCGGAGCGGTCCACCGGCGAGGCCTGGATTGCAGCTCCGACCTGCTCCTCGTTGAAGTAGCACTGGGCCGTGTCAAGGTGGCGGTAGCCCACCTCGAGGGCCTTTTGAACAACCGGCTGGCACTCCTCGGCCGGCACGCGGTAGACGCCAAAGCCCACCTTGGGCATCCTGACTCCGTTGGAAAGCGTCGCGAACTCCATGCTCATCTCCTCCTCAAATTGGGGATGTGTTCGTTTTTGCGCAAAGTGGGGACAGGTTTGGCGAGAACCGCAAAACGAACCCCCCACGTGTATCCTAAGCTGCGGGGCATTCAAGTCCGTCCCAAATTTGCGCAAATTCGAACACGTCCCCAATTTGCGGGGCGGCGGGAGGGAGGCATGACGCAGACGGAGACGACAAAGGACAGGCTGAGGCTCATTCTGGGCGAGGAGGGGCTCGCACGGCTCGACGGGGCGTGCGTCATGGTCATTGGCCTGGGCGGCGTTGGCTCCAACTGCGTGGAGGCGCTCGCCCGCGGCGGCGTGGGCAACCTGGTGCTGCTCGACCGCGACGTGGTTGCGCCCAGCAACGTCAACCGGCAGGCCGTGGCCTATGCCAGCACCATCGGCCGCCCCAAGGCTGACGTGGCGCGCGCCATGGTGCTGGACATCAACCCCGAGGCCCGCGTCACCGCGGTCCAGGCGTTTCTCCCCAAGGACGGCATAGACCAGACGCTGGCGCCCCTCCCCCGCCCGGACTACGTGGTGGACGCCATCGACACCGTGGCCCAGAAGCTGCAGCTGGCGGCCTGGTGCCAGGAGCGCGGCTACCGCGAGATTTCCGCCATGGGCGGCGGCAACAAGCTCGACCCCACCAGGCTCAGGTTCGCCCGCATAGAGGAGACGGTCAACTGCCCGCTCGCGCGCGTCATGCGCAAGGAGTGCAGGCGCCGCGGCATCCGCGACCTGCAGGTCCTCTACTCTGACGAGCAGCCCGTCCGCATGGAGAAGATCTCCGACGAGCAGTGGCGCGAGTCCGGCAGCCTCCTGGGCACCATGAGCTACTTCCCCCCCATCATGGGGCAGATGATCGCCAGCCGCGTGATCCGCGACCTCCTGGGCTGGGCGTAGGCCTTCCGACGGCGAGAGGGGCGGGACCACATCCACGCAAGTTACGCGTCTGCGGCGCAAAGAACTTGCTTAGGATGTGGTCCCGCCCCTCTCGCCTGCGTTAACGCCGTCGCCCAGCCCAGGAGCCCACCGCCTTGGCAGGCCATGCATACTGGTAAAGCCTTTCAAGAACAAGTAGGCATCAACTTGCGCAGTGGGGTGCGTTCGCCACATGGGAGGAGCCCCGGCGGTTTTCTCGGCAAAGCTCTTTGAGCGCGCTCTTTGCGCTCGTAGCTTTGCGAGAAAACCGCCGGGGCTCCGGACAGGTCTGCGAAACCGCCCTACTCGAAGTCCGCGATCTGGGACTTGAGCTGATCGATGGTGGCGGTCAGCTCGGCTGCCTGGGCGCGCTTCTTCTCGATGACCTCGGGCGCCGCCTTGGCGACGAAGCCCTGGTTGCCCAGGGTGCGCTCGACGCTTGCGAGGTCCTTCTCGGCCTTGGCCAGCTCCTTCTTGAGGCGGGCGCCCTCGGCGGCGAGGTCCACCAGGCCGCCCAGACCCACGAAGATCTCCAGCGTGCCGTCGGCCACGGAGACCGCGCCCTCCGCCTTCTGGACGTCGCCGCAGGCAAGCTCGCTCACGCGGCCGACGCTCTTGATGAAGCCCTCCTGGCCGGCCAGAATAGCGGCCTCGGCCTCTCCGCAGCGCACGGCCACCGCAAGCTCGGCCTTGGGAGAGAGGCGGTAGCGAGCACGCGTGGAGCGCACGCAGGAGATGACGCGCTTGGCCAGCTCGAAATCGCCCTCGGCCTTCTCGTCAACGAAGGCGGCGAGCTCGGAGGGCTCGGGCCACTTGGCGACCATCAGGAACTCGGCGTCGTGGGCGTCGAGGCCGGAGGCCGGCAGGGCGTCCCAGACGCTCTCGGTCACAAACGGCATGACCGGGTGCAGCAGGCGCATGGAGACGTCCAGCACGTAGACGAGGTTGCGCTGCACCTGGAGCTTCTCCTCGGGCGTGCCGTCCAGCAGGCGGCCCTTGCAGAGCTCGATGTACCAGTCGCAGACCTCGCCGCGGAAGAAGGACTGGATGTTGCGGGCGTAGTCGCCCAGGTTGTAGGTCTCAAGCTGCTCGGTGGCCTCGGAGACGGCGCGGGCAAGGCGGCTGAGCATCCAGGCGTCCTCGGGGGTCTCCACCCTGGGGGCGCCGGGCACGTAGCCGTCCAGGTTCATCTGGACGAAGCGGCTGGCGTTCCAAATCTTGGTGACAAAGCCGCGCGCCTGCTCGGTGCGGGGGCTGCCCAGCAGCTTCTTGGTCTGCTTGTCTATGTCCGCGTCGAACTTGACGTCCTGGTTGTTGGTGATGAGCGTCAGCAGGTTGTAGCGCATGGCGTCCGCGCCGTACATCTTGATGAGCTCCATGGGGTCCACGCCGTTGCCCTTGGACTTGGACATGCGGCTGCCGTCCTTGGCCAGGATGGTGGCGTAGATGAAGACGTCGTGGAAGGGCACCTCGTCAGTGAAGTAGAGCGAGCTCATGATCATGCGAGCCACCCACAGGGCAATGATGTCGCGGGCCGTGACCAGCACCTTGGTGGGGTGGTGGGCCTCAAGCTCGGCCGTGTCGTCCGGCCAGCCCTGCGTGGCAAAGGTCCACAGCTGGGAGCTGAACCAGGTGTCCAGCACGTTCTCGTCCTGGTGCACGTGGTGGCCGCCGCACTTGGGGCAGACGTCGGCGTCCTCCATGAGGGCGTCGGACCAGCCGCAGTCCTCGCAGTAGAAGACCGGGATGCGGTGGCCCCACCACAGCTGGCGAGAGATGCACCAGTCCTTGAGGTTGTCCATCCAGGTGAGGTAGGTGTCGGTCCAGCGGGCCGGGTGGAACTTGACCTCGCCGCTCTTGACGACCTCGGTCGCGCGCTCCTTGAGCTTGTCCACGGCAACGAACCACTGCTCGGAGAGCCAGGGCTCCAGCGCGGTGTCGCAGCGGTAGCAGTGCATGACGGAGTGGTCCAGCTCCTCGATGTGGTCGAGCAGGCCATGCTCGTCGAACCACTTGACGATGGCCTCGCGGCACTCGTCGCGGCTCATGCCGCTGAACTCGCCGTAGCCCTCGACGACGACCGCGTGCTCGTCGAAGACGTTGATCTGCTCGAGGTCGTGCGCCTGGCCCATGGCGTAGTCGTTGGGGTCGTGGGCGGGCGTGACCTTGACGAAGCCGGTGCCGTAGTTGGCGTCCACGTGCCAGTCGGAGAAGATCGGAATCTCTCGGTTGACGATGGGCAGCATGACCTTGGCGCCTACGAGCTTGGCCTTCTCGGGGTCGGACGGGCTCACGGCCACGCCGGCGTCTCCCAGCATGGTCTCGGGGCGGGTGGTTGCGACGGTGATGTACTCGACGCCATCGACGGGCTCCACCAGCGGGTAGCGCATGAACCAGAGGTGGCCCTTCTCGTCGCGGTACTCGGCCTCGTCGTCGGAGATGGCCGTGGTGCAGTTGGGGCACCAGTTGACGATGCGCTTGCCACGGTAGATGAGGCCGTCGTGGTACCAGTCGCAGAAGACCTTGCGCACGGCGCGGCTGAACTCGGGGCTCATGGTGAACTTCTCGTCAGAGAAGTCGATGGAGCAGCCCATGCGCTTGATCTGGCTGACGATGGTGCCGCCATACTCGTGCGTCCAGTCCCAGCACGCGTCGATGAACTTCTCGCGTCCGATCTTCAGGCGAGAGACGCCCTCGCTCTTGAGCTTCTTGTCCACCTTGGTCTGCGTGGCGATGCCGGCGTGGTCGGTGCCCAGGATCCAACGGGTGGAGCGGCCGCGCATGCGGTTGTAGCGCACGATGGCGTCCTGGATGGAGTCGTCCATGGCGTGGCCCATGTGCAGGATGCCGGTGACGTTGGGCGGCGGAATGACGACGGTGCAGTCGCCTACGCCCTTGCTGCGCTGGTAGCAGCCGGCGTCCATCCACTTCTGTATGAGCTCGGGCTCCCGCTCCTGCGGGTCGTACGTCTTGGGCATCTCTTCCACGGTGGTTCCTCTCGCATGTGGCATAAAGAGCAGGTATAACAATCGGTATAGCAATCTTAGAGAATACCACGGCAGACGTCGGGAAGGAGAGGCGAGCATGACGCACCAAGACGGCGAGAAGCCCCCGACCCTCCTTGACGCCCACTGCCACCTCGACTGGGAGGCGGACCCTGCCGCCGTGGCCCGCGCATGCGGGCAGAGGGGCGTGGCGCTGGCCTGCTGCACGGTGACGCCGCAGGCCTTCCTGGCTGCGCGGGGCGCGCTGGCCGCGGCTCCCAACGTGGTCCTCGGCGTGGGCGCGCACCCCTGGTGGGTGGCGGACGGCCGCGTGGGCCAGGCGGACGTGGACCTTGCGGCCGAGCTTGCGGCGGAGGCGCCCCTCGTGGGCGAGGTGGGCCTGGACTTCAGCCCGGCACACTCCGACACCGCGGGCAACCAGGCGCAGGTCAGGGCCCTCGCGCGCATCTGCGAGGCCGCCGCCGTGGGCGCCGGGGGCGGCCCCGCGGGCCAGAGGGCCATCTCCCTTCACGCCGTGCGCTCCGCCGGCGCCTGCCTGGACGTCCTGGAGGCGACGGGTGCCGCCGCCCGCTGCCGCTGCGTCATGCACTGGTTCAGCGGCAGCTCAGACGAGCTC
>ERZ1034920.755-NODE-755-length-23539-cov-22.541220_pt1 | contig 23539 bp, 42 predicted proteins | sample MGYA00520688_ERZ1034920 | MGnify/ENA primary metagenome ERZ1034920 (study PRJEB33766, sample SAMN09781785) | gut metagenome | biome: gut microbiome | host: Homo sapiens | place: Madagascar | study: EMG produced TPA metagenomics assembly of the PRJNA485056 data...
TGACGGACGCGAGCGGCACGACCAAGATCAACGGCAGCAGCATCAAGACGGACAATCTGTACGTCGATGCGGCAAATATCAATGGTACGCTGACGGCTGACCAAATCCAGACCGGCAGCATCCGCGTCGGCGATCTCAAGGACGGCTCGAACTATGCGACGAAGACCTATGTTGACAGCAATGCGGGCCTGAGCGCGAACGAGGTTGACAATGCGATCGCAACGTACATTGACAGCACTTCTATCACAGCGCAGAAGCTGCGCGGTCAGACGGTGGAACTGCTGGCTAACAGCAATACCAAAGTGGGCGAAATTTCGCTTGTCGAGACGAACGTTGACTACGGTATCGGCATCAAAACCCTCTACGGCGGTATCAAGCTGGAATCGGCGACCAATGTATACCTAAAAGCCAGCGGCCCCTACGGTGGATTTATCACGCTGTCCAACAACATTGTGTCGCTCGGCGGCGGCGAGCTGTATATCGGCAGCCAGATGTACGGAGATAACTTACCGGCTGGCAGCTGGGGAAAACTGTTTTTCCTCCGTTCAGTGAGGTGACGCATGGCAAGTTTTAGCGTCAGCGTTACGGCGACGGGGTCGACGACAGCCTCCCTCAAGGGCACGTTTTATGGAGACAGCTACCACGACCGAGCACGTGCGATCTACGTGACCGGCATTCTGGGGTACGGGTATTACTTGACTTCGAACGAGGATTCCGGCACGAACAACACGTTTACGGACTCGTTTGAGGGGCTTACCCCCGGAGAAACCTACAATTGGAAAGCCGTTTTGTGTTACTGGGACACTGATCTCAAACAATGGGTGGAGACCAGCTATTCCGACAGTGGATCGTTTACCACAGAGGGCGGCGGCTCTTCGGGCGGCGCTGTGTACATCTACACGGATATGTGGCGAGCGTATACGCCGTACATCTACACGGACACGTGGAGACCTTACAACGCAGAAATCTACACCGACTCTTGGTGGGAGTCGGGATAAGGAGACACTATGAAAAAGCAGGCAATGCAGATCCTTGACAGCGCATTTAATACGCTGTCTTTGGTGATGATCTCCGCGAACGACGCGGAGAAGATGGCAAAGGTCAAGGGAGAGTTGAGGCAGGCATATGCGATCCTTGAGCGGCTTGACCAGCAGGCGGCGCACGTCCCCGCAGAGCCGCCCGCCAAAGAGGGCAAGACGAAACTCGAGAAGAAAAGCGAGGTAACTGATGGCTGATAAAGCAATTTCCGACCTCACGCAAGCGTTACAGATTACCAACGAAGACCTTTTCGTCTTGCAGCAGAACGGCGAGGCGAAAAAGCTGAAAGGCTCGCAGGTCGTGCAGTATGCCAAGGATTCCGTCGCGGCGGAGGTGCAGGGCGTTAAGGAGTATGCTGACAGCGCCAAGGCATCGGCTGACGCGGCGGCAAAGGACGCAACCAGAGCAGAGACCGCTGCGCAGGGCATCGACGACAAGGTTGCTGCGGCTGATGCGTCCGCAAAGGCGGCGGCATCTTCTGCGGCGGCCGCTGCTGCATCCGCAACGGGCGTCGATGAAAAGGTGCAAGCCGCACAGACTGCCGCAGACAACGCCGCGCGGTCGGAAACGGCAGCAAAGGACGCACAGACTGCTGCCGCCAATGCGCAGAAATCGGCGGAAAGTGCGCAGACCGGAGCACAGGCCGCTAAGACGGCGGCGGAATCGGCACAGGAAGCCTCTGAGAGCGCAAAGGACGCGGCGGCGGGTAGTTCGACCGCTGCGGGGCAGAAAGCCACACAGGCCGCTCAGAGCGCCGAGGACGCTGCTTCTGCCAAGTCTGCGGCGGAGACAGCAAAGATTGATGCGCAGGCGGCGCGCGACGCCATCGTCAACATGATCGTCGATGCGGTGACGCTTGAGACGGGCAAGCCCGCGACGGTGAGCAAATCTCTTGTGGACAATGTTTATAAACTGGTCTTTGGCTTGCCGCGCGGCGAGACGGGCGCACAGGGGCCAAAGGGTGCACCCGGCAACGGCATTTCGGGCATCGCGCTCAAGAGTGGCACCCACGCCCCCGGCACGAGCGACATCTATACCATCACCTTGACGGACGGCACGACGTTTGACTTCGAGGTCTATAACGGCGCGAACGGTCAAGGCGCTGGCGATATGCTCGCAAGCGTGTACGACCCGCAGGGTAAGCATCAGGACGTTTTTGCATACGTTGACAATGCCATCAAGGACGTCAAGGTGACTACTGACGCAACGCCTACGCAAGGCAGCACAAACCCCGTACAGTCTGGCGGCGTATATTCGGCCCTTGTCAACAAGCTGGACAAGACCGGCGACGGCAGCAACGTCACGGTGGCGTTCACGGCGGCAACCACTCGCGCAAATGTTGCGACAGGTGAAAAGCTTTCCGTGCTGTTCGGAAAAATTGCGAAGTGGCTCAGTGACCTCGGCAGTCTGGCCTTTAAGTCTACGGTCGCCAAATCTGACCTTGCAAGCGATGTGCAGACGAGTTTAGGCAAGGTGGACAGCGCTTTGCAGAGCTACACAGAGACCGACCCGACCGTGCCTGAGTGGGCAAAGGCGAAGACCAAGCCGAGCTACAGCAAGAGCGAGGTCGGCCTTGGCAATGTGGACAACGTCAAGCAGTACAGCGCAGACAACCCGCCGCCGTATCCCGTGACGAGCGTCAACGGCAAGACGGGCGCGGTGACTGTTCCGACCGTGAGTGTGCCGAGTACGTCGGCCCTTCTCAAGGGCAACGGCTCGGGTGGGATTGTGGCGGCGACACCAGAGACGGATTACGCCTCGCCCGTGTTCATGCGCAAGGTGACGCTGACGGTGGCGGGCTGGAATTCCGGCACTAAGCAGCAGAGCGTGACCGCGACCGGCGTTCTCGCCGACACGACGAAGCAGTGCATCTATCCCGCGCCGGTCGACACGAGCTATGACAGCGCGTGGAACAGCTGCGGCGTGCTGTGCGTGGCACAGGCGGCGAATTCGCTGACGTTCCAGTGCAGCGAGATTCCGACGAGCGCGATTGAGGTCTATGTGACGGTTATCACACTGCACTATAAGGGGTGAGCGGGATGATTTTTAACAGGCCGAGAGCTAAGAAGAAAGTAAGTCTGACGTGGTACTTCAATGAGGCAGTTAAAATTCCGAGCCAAAGGCTCTACTGCGAGGCAGCATTTGTATCACGGGGCAAATCGTGTAAGGGTATTAGCGTAGATGCAGGGGGTATTAACTACATTTACATGACGGGCAAAGTTGACTGGGTTTACCATACCAAGAAGAATCTTGGCTGGCTCAACCAAGAGTATCGCACTGTCGCATTCGAAAAAGAACCAACAGGCGATTTGCTGGCTTTCCTGCAAGCGAACGCCACGCCGCTATGAGAAGGGAGCACACTATGAACCTTAGAAACGCCATCAGGTATATATATATATCGGCTGACCCATGTGAAAGCGGGGTGGGCGTATGATCGTCAATCCCGTGAGATATGGAGGGGGAAAGCCAAAGCAAGTGGAAGTGACGTACACTACAAAATCAACAGGCACAAACGTGTTTTGGGTAGATGCATCAAACGAGTTGCAAGAAACGACTGGGAAAGAGGGTACGATTTACCCAATCGCGGGGTCCATATTCGTTATCACTTCGCCGGCTATGAGAACAATCACAAACGCGAGCTTGGTAACCTCAGAATATTCGATATACGCTTACCGTGCCGCGCTCTGACCTCTAAGGAGGCGGCATGATCTTCAATCCGAATGTCATGGCCGCTGCGGGAGGCGGCGCTGTGGTTGGGACGCCCATCGTATCAGGGGCAATCTCGTCATTTGGATTTTGGCTGCAATCCCAAAAGCCTAAAACCTAACACAAGAAAGGAGCGCTTATGGCGCAGTATTTGAAAGTCAACGGGCAGGAGTACCCTGCCAAGTTTATCAGCAAATATCAAGACCTCAACTGGGGCAAGCGCGAGACGAAGACCATCTACCTCACCATGTCCCACGACGCCGCGGCGGCGCTGCTGCCTGACAATACGCCGTGGAGCATCGTGCAGCGCGAGACACAGGACGTGCTGGACGAGCAGGGCCAGCCCACGGGCGAGACCAAAGAGGTCGTCAACGAGGAGGACATGAGTGCGTACAGCATCGCGGGCGACATCACCGACCACCGCGACGGCACGGTATCTATCAAGATGGGCAAGCCCACGGAAACCGAAAGCGCCAAAGCGACCGTTACCGCCCTTGCGGGCGCGCCGGTCACGTATGCCCGCGCGGTGAAGCTGCGCCCCATTATCGAGCAGGCAGCGGTCAGCCTGAGCGACGGCGAGGCGGCGACTGTGCCCGAGCTCATCACGGCATGGGCGTATCCTGTTGCTTACGCGGAGGGCGACCGCAGGAGCTACGGCGGCAAGGTGTACAAGTGCCGGCAGGCGCACACCTCGCAGACCAACTGGAATCCTGCCGCAACTCCCGCGCTGTGGGTCGTGATCGACGTTACCCACGCGGGCACGCAGGATGACCCGATTCCCGCAAGCCGCGGCATGGAGTACGAATACGGCAAGTACTACCTCGACAGCGAGGACGGCAAGGTGTACCTTTGTGAGCGCACGGGCGAGCAGGCAGGCGGCAAGATCACGCTGCAATACCTGCCGCACGAGCTTGTAGGGAATTATTTCAAGGCGGTGTAATACGCCGCAGAAAGGGAGCGGGATATGGATAATGCAAAACACTACGATGACGCGTCGATCGCGCTGATCGAAAGCCGATGCAAGAGCAATACGCATCGCATCAATGAGCTGCAGGAGCACCAAACGGCGCTTGACCGGCTGGCAACGTCGGTCGAAGTGCTGGCGACCAAGCAGGAGACCGTCGAGGGCGACGTCAAAGAGATCAAAGAGGACGTGAAAGCCATCACGGGCAAGGCCGGGAAACGCTGGGACGGGCTGGTCGACAAGGCTCTTGCGGCGCTGGCGGGCGCGTTTATCGCGTGGCTGCTGTCAGGGGTAGCCCCATGAAGAAGCTGAGAAAGCGGGACAAGTACGTCATCGCGGCAGTGCTCAACCTCTGCTGGTACTGCATTGCGGTGCTCGTATTGACCGCGCATGACAAGGTAGTGCCGGACAGCCTGACCGTCGCGTGGTTCGCGGCGTGGACAGCGGAACTCGGCCTGCTGGCGGGAATCAAAATCAAGGGAAAGGACGAATAACATGAACGAAAGAATCATCAAGCGTATCGCAAACCTTATGAGCGTCAAGAGCATCGTGACGCTGGTGCTGACGGGTGTATTTGCCTATATGGCGGTGACGGGCAACATCTCGCAGGACTTTATGACGATCTATGCGGTCATCATCGCGTTCTACTTCGGCACGCAGAGCCAGAAGGCACAGGACGTGATCGACAGCAAGGGTGACAGCGATGTATCACAGTAGGGACATTGCCGATCTCCGCGCGGACGTGCGGGCAAACTGCGTTATTTTTTTGGACCTGTGCAAGCAGGCGGGCTTGCCCGTACTGGTGACGGAGACGGTCAGGGATGACGAGTACCAGCGCTATCTTGCCGCGAACGGCTACGCGGCAAAGACCGCGACGCGCCCAACGTTTCACGGCGTCAAGGCTGGGCTGGCGTTCGACATCTGCAAAAACGTCAAGGGGCATGAGTACGATGATCCGTCGTTTTTTGCCCGCTGCGGGCAGATCGGCAAACAGGTCGGCTTTTCGTGGGGCGGCGACTGGAAGAAATTCCCGGACAAGCCGCATTTCCAGTGGGACGATCATATGCGATACACAGGGAGCATGATTTTGGCGGGCAAGTATCCGCCGGAAATGGAGGAGTACATGGATCAGGCAACGTTTAACAAGATGATGGACGCTTACCTTGCGCAGCTCGGCACCAAGCCCGTCTCCACGTGGGCGGCAAAGGACTGGGCGGCGGCAAAGGCGGCGGGCATCACGGACGGCAGCGCGCCGCAGAGACTTATCACGCGGCAGGAAGTCGTGACGATGATCCAGAGAGCGACAAAATAACGGTGTCCGATTTGGGCACAGGAAGGAGCGGGCGGCGAAAGCCCACGCGCAAGCGCCTCTGCAAGCCCTACACGGGCATGAACAGTCAGCACAGGTCAATCCGCGCGCAATTATCCTCTATGGCTCCGAAGCGAGCCGTGGCGTATATCTTATCGTTTGAACTGCCGCAGGACGAGGCGTACTGCCTTATTGAATGCGATGTGCGCGGGAAGAGCCGCGTCGAAGTCGCGGAGACGCTGCACGTCTCACCGGAGTACGTGAAGACGCGGCGACGCCGGGCATACAGCAAAATCGCGGACGGTATCAAAAACACATAAAGAAGAGACCCTACAAAGACCTTTTTCAGGCTCTTTGCGGGGTCTCTTTTTCGTTATCATTGAGACAACAAAAGGAGGTGCGCGCATGGACCAGTTTGCAATCGCCGGATACAGCGGCGGAAACTGCATAATGTGTGTTATCGACAATGGTGATATTTTCCAGACCGACTATTTCGGCAACCGCCAGCAGCTCATTGGGAAGACGGCTGCCGCCTACGCAGAGCTGGAAGGCACGACGCAGCAGTATTACGACAAGCTTGTTGAGCTCGGCGTCATCACGCCGCCAAAAACGCAGGAGCAGCTGATGAGCGAGATGCAGTCGGCCATGAGCGACATGGCCGAGGTCATCAAGGGTCTGTCGGCCCAAGTAAAGGAGCTGAAAGAGAATGGATCTCAAGCAGATCATAGCGGCAGCGTCGAAAATGTTTCCCTCCGCAGACCTGCAAGGCGCGGCAACGAAAGCGGAGCAGGCGATCAGCGGGACGGCTGACACGCTGGAGGGCGTGCAGAGCGCGGCGCGCAGGCTCGGCATTGATCCAGGCATTGCCGACAGCCTCTATGCGCGCTACGGGCGCACAATGCAGGCAAAGGCCCTGTGCGGGCTTCTCGGGACGACACCAGAGGCTTTGCGCTCCGATGCCAACAAGATACTCGGTGGCGCACAGAACGCCTCACAGGCCCCACAGAATGGCAAAACGGGGCGCTCAACCAAATTCCCCCGGCTGAAATAGCCGTTGGAATAATTTTTGAGGAAAGGAGAATGCACCATGAACAACGATCAGAGCACCGGCATGAGCTGGCTCGCGGTACTGTTTATCATCATCGTCATCGCGGCGTTGTTTGGCGGCTTTGGCAACGGCTTTGGCTTTGGACGCGGCAATATGCCGTATCCCGTCAATGACACCGGCTGCAACCGCGTGAGCAACTGTGAGGTCGAAAAGCAGGGGATCATCGACACATCCCGCACGCAGTATCTCATCGAGCAGCAGAGCAACGACACGCGCATGGCAATCAATGCCAGCACTGAAGCTATCACCAGCCAGGCCAGCCGCATCTACGAGCAGCGCTTGCAGGAGACCATCTTCGACCTCAAGATGGAGAACCAGAACCTCAAGAACGGCATCTTCACCAAGGAGCAGACAGACGCCCTGGCGGCGAAGATCTCCGATTGCTGCTGCGGCTTCAACCGCCGTCTGGATGCGATTGAAGGCCGCATGCTGACCAAGCCCGCACTGTACGGCGTGGCTTCGACCTGTGCAGGCCAGATCATCCCCGCGTCTTGCGGCTGCAACGGCAACGTCAACCTTTAAGGCCATATTCCCCGCTCGGGGAACATGGCAGGCCCCTATGGCCGGGTAACAGGCGGGGCAAAAGCCCCGCCATTTTTTGAATGGAGGACAAAACAATGTCTTGTAAATCCGCTCTTTACGCTGCCATGCAGACGCCCACCGCAGTCGCGGTCGACGGCGTCATTCCTCTTGGCAGCCTTATCCGCCGCTACGGCTGTGATGTGGCGCTCAACGGCAACGCTGTCAACATTACCGGCGCCGGTTACTACGATGTCGACGCCTCGGTTACCGTCACGCCTGCCGCTGCCGGAAACGTCACTATTACGCTTTACAAAGATGGCGTCGCTGTCCCCGGCGCGACTGCATCCGAGACTGCTGCCGCCAACGGCACAGTCGATCTCAGCATTCCGGCGCTTGTGCGTCAGGTTTGCTGCGCGGCCGGGTCCGCCCTGACGCTGGTGCTCACCGGTGTTGCTGCTACGGTCAATAATGTGGCGCTGCGCGTGCAGCGAATCTGAGAGGTGCGCGATGGTGCAGCTCTTGATCGGGATGCTGCTTGGCGCGATGGTGGCCACGCCCACAGGGCGCAGCATCGGCAACCAGATCGGCGACGCGGCACTGGCAGAGATAAAAAAAGCAATGCCGAAGCCGACCGCAGAAAGCGAGGAAGAAAATGAAACTCATTGAAAAACTGTCAACGATGGTCGACGAAGAGATCGAAGACGCGATGAAGTACGCGAAATGCGCGGTCAAGTACAAGGACGAGCGTCCGGCGCTGGCGAAGACGTTTTACGATCTTTCCGGCGAGGAAATGCGGCACATGACCATGCTGCATGCAGAGGTCGAGGCCGTGATCCAGAAGTACCGGCAGGAGAAAGGCGAGCCGCCAGAGGGCATGAAGTCCCTTTACAATTATCTGCACGAGAAGCAAATCGAAAGAGCGGCCGACGTCAGACGCCTGCAGGACATGTATCGCGGCGCATAACTGTGTTCGCGACTGTGTTCATGTAACTGGTTATAGCTGGTTGTAACTGGCAGTAACAAGAGGCTCAGAAAACACAAAAAAGCCTTGGTATCACTGGTTTTTCCAGTAATACCAAGGCTTTTTGCTTTGGCGCAGCAGGAGAGATTCGAACTCTATTTAATTCGTGGAATTGCAAGGGGAAAATGGATTCTGTGTTCGTCGGTGTGTTCATGCGGGGGAGTATTAAAAATTCTCTTGCATTTTCTCCTCGGCGGCTTTGATGGAGTTTTGCCGGACGTGGGTATAGATATCCATCGTCGTGGAGAGCTGGGCGTGGCCGAGAAGGGCCTGCATCGTCTTAAAGTCGACGCCGCATTCATAGAGGGCGGTCGCGTAACCGTGGCGGATCTGATGCGGGGTAACCGTGACGCCGGATGCCTGTTGATACTTTTTGTACGCATCGAAAAAATGGTCGTCCGTTAGGGGCTCGCCATTGGGCTCGGCGAAAAGGTATCCTTTGGGCAGGCGCTTCGGCAGCAGCTTGTCGAGAGCGTCGAGGAGCGGCACTTCGCGCGTGCCCTTTTCGGTCTTTGGCTGCTTGATCTGCGCATGGTTGCCGACGTAGTACACGGATTTCGAGATGCTGATCCGCTTTGCCTTGCGGTCGATGTCCGCGCCGGTGAGGGCCAGCGCCTCGCCGCGGCGGCAGCCGGTATAGTAGACCAGCGCCGCAAACAGGCCGAAGGGGGTATCTTTGGCGTGGGCTTTGATAAGATCGACCTGGTTTTCGTCCGGCGGCATGCGGTAGGTCACTTTCAGGCCTTTGGGCAGGCGCAGCGCCTCGGCCGGATTATATGGCAATGCGCCTTGCACAACGGCAAAGCGCAAAATCTGCCTGATGATCTGCAACTGCGTCGCAGCCGTTTTGCGGGCACGAGTGGCCGAAAAGTCGTGGATGTAAGCGTCGATCATCTGCGCGGTGATCTCCGAGACCTGACGGTCTCCAAACTCGTCTTTTGCCCGCTTGAGAGCGGGGCGGTAGTTTTTTGTGGAGTTGTGCTCGAGCGTCGGCTCGATCTCATCCCACCAACGGTCCGCGAAGGAGGCGAAAGTGGTCTCCTCTATGGCCTCCTGCTTGGCTTCGGCTTCGGCGGCGGCGCGGTCAAATGCTTTGACTTTTTCCCAGACCTCGCGGTCAGTCTTGCCGCGGAACGCCTTGCGCTTGCCGTTGATGCGGATGATCGTCTCGTGCAGGCCGTCCGGCCGGACGTAGTATTTCGGATATTTGGCCATATTAGCCGCCCGCGCACTTTTTGCACGGCGTCAGACCGGCGTTTTGAGCATCGGAAAGCGTGACCTCGTAATAGTCGCCGTCGTTACAATGTGAGTCGTAGTGATAACGCTTGCCGGTCTTGGTGCGATAAACCTTGCGCTCGTTTTGCGTGGCAGGCTGGGAGGCCTGCGCGTTTGTGTCCGTCTTGGTAGACGGCTGAGGCGCGGGGGCAGGGGTTTCGGTCGGTGTGGACGGCGTGGTCGTTTTAGGCTTGGTCTCGGTCGACGTGGACGGTGCTGGTGTGTCCGTCTTGGTGGTCGTTGTAGTCTTGTTGGAGGTCGATGGCTTGACCGTCTGCTCCTGACGGGTCGAGGGCGTGTCATCCTTATCTTTAGACGCGTCATCGCCGCCGCCGGCGACGACGCCGATGAGCAGCAACAGCGCAGCCGCGCCACTAACAATTGCGGGAGCTTTTTTCTTTCTTTTTGTACGGGCCATTTGAGCCGCCTCCTCTACCTGATCTTTGCTGTAGTCTTTGACATCGCTGATGCCGGTACCGGGCAGCGTCGCAGTCGTGCGCATGCCGCCGTTGGCTTTTTTGGTGACGCGGTAAAATTTATTGCCGACGCTGTAGCCGACGCCGGATTTTGACAAATTGACGCGCAGCGGGCCGAATTTGAGGCTCTTGCGGTATCGCATTCCCATTGTGGGGCTTCCTTCCTTCGGTGTCCGATTTGGACACCGTTTTTTATTTACCAGCCGTTTCGACTAAAAAGGCCGGACGGCGCTGGTACAATGATGGTGCAGGCGCGAGCCTGCCGCCCTCTCTGGTGTTGCAGAGGCGGAGAGGGCGATTTTTTTAACGGAGGGACCTATCATGCATGAGCCAAATGACCGCGGCAAGTCCGCAGATCTCCAGCGCATCCAAGACAAGCTCCGTCAGCTGACGCCCGAGAACCGGGCGCGGTTTACTGGTTTCCTTGCTGAGTTATCAAAAAGTCCAGATATTCTTCCGCTTGCTTGCGCCGTTCCGGCGCAAGAGCGCTGATCTTTTGCAGCAGTTCGTCGTCTTCGGACGGCGGGCTGCTCGTTGCTTTTTCGCCCAGCAGGTCAGAGACGGTGCAGCCAAGATATTGCGCAAGCAGCTGAATTCGCTCGACAGACGGTATCCGTCCTCGATTTGTAATGTCGCTCATCAGACTCTTTCCTGCTCCGCTTTCTGCGCAGGCATTTGTCGGCTTAACGCCTTTTAATGCACAGTATTTCTTTACATTCTGCACAAAAAGCTCGGTCTCCATTGCAGTGTCCTCTTATATAGAAATTGGGTATTCTTACAAAAAATCCGCGAACGCGAATTATAGTATTGACTTTCCGCGAACGCGGATTTATTATCAATTTACAGTTTAGGAATTGAATACGGAGCGGCCGGTGCGCGGCAAATGATTGGGTACTCTTGCTGTTTCTCTCCCTGGGCTATCGCTTGGATGGTCTCCTCCACTGCCTGAAGGGCGTTCGACTCGTCCTCGCTCCCCCGTTCTTTTTCTTTTGACTGGGTATCAATTTACAATTTAGAGAGTATCACGACACGGCGAAAAAATCAAGAGTAAGAAAGGAGCCGATATTTTGCTGAAACTGAATGTCAAGGCGATGCGCGAGCGCAAGGGCGTCTCCCAGAGCTACCTTGCCAAGCATCTGGGCGTAACGGTGCAGACCGTGAGCGCCTGGGAACGCGGCGTGAACGCGCCGTCGTCCGAGACGCTGCCGCAGATCGCGCAGCTGCTCGGGTGCACGATCAACGATCTTTATCGAGACGACGAAAGGAGCGAGTAAACATGCCGCGAGAGCGAGAGGATTTTCGCGACCAGCTGCAAGCGCTGCGTGAGCGCTACGAAGGGCAGGAGGTGCTGACGATGGAACAAAGCGAAAAGCTATTATGCGTCGACCGCATGGCGCTGCTCAACGACAAGACTTTCCCCGTTAAAAAGGTCGGAAGACGGTACATCATCCCGATCGTGCCTTTAGCACGATGGATGTCAACCTGGTAAAAACCATAGCACAGAAAGGAGAAAATATCCATGTATCCCGAATACCCGAATTTATACCAGAGGGCGCGAAAGGCGACACGCCTGACGCAGGAAGAGGCCGCCGAACGGATCGGCGTTTCGCCCGAAAGCATGAAACAATATGAGAGCGGGCGACGCGTGCCACCGGACGGCGTGGTCGCGAAGATGGTTGAGGTCTATGATCTGCCGTGGCTCGCGCTGGAGCACAGCCGCGCGACGGATCAGCTGGGCGTGCTGCCGGAGGTGGAGACGAAGCCGCTGCCGCAGGCGACGATCACACTGACCAACCGGCTGAGAGATGCGGCGGACTGCATCAACGGACTGCTGCGCATCGCCGAGGACGGCGTGATCGACGAGAGCGAGCGGTCGGAATTCGACGTCATCGTGCAAGAGCTGCGCGAGACCATCGCCGCGGCCTATCAAGTGATCTACGCTGACGGCGCAAAAAAAGAACGCCCCGACGGTGGCACGTCGAAGCGTTCGGTGTCTCAGGCGGTCAGACCTGAAAACGATTGCAAGAACAGTATAGCATACTCACGCGGAAATGCAAGCCCCGTTTTGAAAAAGGGGGTGTATGCACGATGAGCGGATGGGCGATTTTCTTTACATTCATCGGCGTGAGTGTGACGGTGACGAAGTTTGTGGACTTCATTGAATACATCGGAGGAGATGCACATGGCAGAAGAAAAAGACACGCGGCCATGCGATGACATGAGCGAGAGCCGGATCAAGTCCGGCCGGAAGCAGCGCTTTACCGTGCTCTACAAATCGGCCATTGAGGACAAGCGCCTGCCGCTGGACGCGCGCGGACTGCTTGCCATTATGGTCGGTTTGCCGGACGGGTGGCAGTACTCCGTCAAGGGCCTCGCGGCCTATGTGGGCGTGAGCAAGGACACCATCCGCAGGCTGCTCGAAAAGCTGGAAAAAGTGGGGTACTTAACCCGCGAGCAGACGCATGACGAGAACGGACATTTTGCAGGCAACGTCTATGTTTTGCAGGACGAAGCGCCACCGTTGTCGGGAAACGCCGACAACGGTGAAGGCCGACAACGGGGAAAACCGTCATCGGGTTTTCCGACCCAAATAAATACTAAAAGAACCAAAGAAGAAAAGAAACAAACCCCTATAGCCCCCGCGGAGGTCGTGGAGGTCGTGGAGAAATACTGCGGCGAGGACGATGAGCTGCGCGAATGGATCATGGGGCTGCTGGAAAACCGGATCAAGATCAATCGGCGGAAAGCCGTCGAAACCGAGCGCGCTATGAGCGGGATTTTGCGGAAACTGGACAAGTTGTCGGACGGGCGGCGTGAGGTGAAGATCGCGCTGCTGGAAAAGGCGATCAGCATGAATTGGCTGACCGTCTACGAGCTCAAGCCGGACGAAATGCCTGCGGTCAGGACGGAGGGCAGCGCGGCGCTGCCGCTCGGCTGGGGGGTGTGAGCATGGCGCAGGAGACAAAGGCGCGGCCGGGGCTGGAAGCCGAGACCGCGGTCATCGGTGCGATGGTCGCCGCGCCGGAGATCGTCAAGGACGTGCTGTTTGCCGTCCGCGAGCAGGATTTTCGCATCGAGATCAACCGGCAGATCTTCCGCGCGGCCCGCGACCTGTATCTGCGGGCAAAGCCGGTGACGCCGGTGACGATCCGCGACAAGGTCGGCAAGGAGTCGAGCGAGTATCTCGCGCAGCTGCTTGAGATCACGACGACCAGCGCCAACTGGCGCGAGTATGCCACCATCATGGCCGAGCAGGCCAGCATGCGGCGCATGCAGGAGCTTGCGATGCAGGTGGCCGCAGCCGGCACAGCGCAGGAGTGCCGCGAGTTGGCGGCGAAGCTCCAGCAGGAGCAGAGCGGCGGGCGGCAGATCACGGCCTACACAATGGAGGACATGATTCAGGACTTTGCGGCGCGGCAGACGGCCAAAGATCCGGTGCGATACGTCCGCTATGGTCTCGCCGAGGTGGACGCCGGTACATACACGCAGCCGGGCGATGTGGTCATCATCGGCGGGTATCCGAGCGACGGCAAGACTGCGCTGGCCCTCCAGATGGCGCTGCGGATGGCGCGGGAGTGGCGCGTGGGATTCTTTTCCCTTGAGACTGACCGGCGCAAGGTGACTGACCGTGTGGTCGCGGCGCTGAACGATATCAGCTTTACGGCCATCAAGCGCAGAGAGCTGACGGACAAAGACTGGGAGCGGTTCGCGGCCAAGAGCGCCGAGGCATCCGCACTTAAGTTTACGCTGATCGAGGCGGCCGGATGGAGCGTCAGCGATATTACCGGCGCGGCCGAGGCGTTTGACTTTGACGTGATCTTTATCGACTACGTCCAGCTTATCCGGCCGAGTTCAACGCGCATCATGCGCAGCGAGCAGGTCGCAGAGATCTCCCGCGAGCTGCACGCCTTCGCCCAGAGCCGGAAAAAGCTCGTGATCGAGCTGGCGCAGCTGACGCGCGAAGATCGCGTTGCGGTACCCAAAAAGGGCAAGCCGCAGCAAAACGAGCCGCGCATGAGCGATTTGAAGGAGTCCGGCCAGCTGGAGCAGGACGCGGACATGATCTTCATGGTCTACCGTCCTGTCGAGGGCGGGGATTATGACCCGGCGAAGTCCAGATTTTTACGAATCGTGAAGAACAAAGAGGGCTTGCTGCTGCGGACGCTGCTGTGGTTCGACGGCGACAAGCAGACCTTTACGCCGATGACGATGACATCGGCACGCGAGGTCGAGGAAGACAAGAAACTCGTCGAGCGGAATGCTCGCAATGAGCGCATGAGCGGCGCAAAGCGCCGGTAGAGAAAGGAGAAACATCATGCCGTATATTGGACAGCCAATCGCCTGGACGCCCTGCGCGTACTGCAATCTGGACGGCAAAGAGAACCCCAAGAGCACGAGAGAGCGGAAGAGGGTGCGCGGAAAGGTCGTGTGGATCAACGAGCTGCACCACTTTTTCCTGGTGGAGGCGCAAGTCTTCGGGTACACGATGCGCGAGTGCTTTAAATTTTGAGGTGCGGCGGCGAGACGGATCAACAGCAAGTGCTACAAGTGCGAGCGCCGTCATCCGGCGTGTCAGGACAAATGCCCTGATTATCTCGCATGGAAAGCGAACCTTGACGCAACGAACGCGAAAATCAAGGACGAGAAAAAGAAATTTGAGGATATGGGCAGCTACCAATATGAGACTGCAAAGCGGCTGCGCAAATCGAAATAACAGGAGGACGAAATGAAAACGATTGCGATCATGAACTACAAGGGCGGCGTCGGCAAGACGGTCACGACAATCAACTTCGCCGCCGAGCTCGCGGCCGCGGGCAAGCGCGTCATCGTGATGGATGCGGACGGCCAGTGCAATCTGAGCGATATTTTCAGAGCCGACACAATGCACGGCGGTACGACCTATGAGGTGCTGACCGGCGAGACCGGCTGCTGCTGGGATGAGCTGGTGCAGGACACGCCTGTCGAGGGCGTGAAAATCGTCCCGGCCAGCGCGGAGCTGCCGAAGGCGGACATTGCTGCCCTAACCGGCGAGCGGCTGGCAAAAAACGGCATCCGTGATTTTTGCCTCGCTGTGGCAGAGGATGAGGAAGCGGACTATATCCTCATCGACTGCCCGACCGCTTACAACGCGGCCACAGTGGCGGCGCTGGGCGCTGCGGACGAAATCATTATCCCCGTCGAGCTGGAGGGCTTCTCTCTCCACGGCGCGGGCGAGATCCGCAGCCAGGTTGCCAACATGCGCACGGTCAATCCGCGGCTGCGCATCGCGGGTGCGCTGATCACCAAGCGGCGCGGCACGCGCATCCAGGAGGCCGCGGAGCAGGCCTTGCGCGTGAGCGGCATCCCCGCTTTTGAGGCGGCGATCCCGCTGCGGGCATCCGTGCCGGCCAGTATGTCCAACCTCAACGCGAGCAAGACGTTGAGAGGCTACGCACCCAAGGACGCCGCAACAAAGGCGTATCACGACTTTACGCGGGAGTATCTGAGCAAGGGAGGCGCGGTCAATGGCTAAGGGCAAGTTTGACATGAGCGAGTTCCTCACGCCGGTCGAGGGCGTACCCGAATCGGATACGACGCGTGAGATCGCGGTCAATGACATCCTTGACAATCCACTGAACTTTTATCCAAGACCGGACAACGGAAAGCTCGCCGAGCTGATCGAATCTATTCAGGCAAACGGCCTGCTGGAGCCTCCAACCGTAGTGCCCGCGGGGGAAGGAAAATACCGGTTGATCTCCGGTCATAGCCGGATGAATGCAGTGCGGCTGCTGTCAGCCCATAAGGACGCCGCTGTTGCCGAGCGGTTCCAGCACGTCCTGTGTCGGGTGCTACCGAGCATGACGCCGGAGCAGGAAGAGTGCGCGGTGATCGAGGCCAACCGCCAGAGAGTCAAGTCGCCGGCCGTGCTGGCGCAGGAGGCCGAACGGCTAACGCAAATCTACATCAAGCGCCGCGAGGCGGGCGAAGAGCTGCCGGGACGCATTCGAGATCGCGTAGCCGAGGCGATGCAGGTCAACAAGACCAAGCTCGCCAACCTGAGCGCAATCAAGCGCGGGCTTAAGGTCCCGGGGATCGTGCGCAAGTGGGAGGCGGGCGACATTCCGGAGGCGGCCGCGCTGGAGATCGCCCGCATGGACGACGAGACGCAGTACCGGCTGCTCGACTGGGTGATCGACAATCACCGGTGCTACACGATCAAGGACGTTCAGGAGTTCGTCAAGAGCCGTGAGGCGGGCGCGCAGGCGTCGGAGGACGAAAAGTACATTGAGCTGTTGACATACATGCGCGACAGCCTCGAACAGACCTTGCGGGACTGTGCCGACCGGCAAGCCGGTATTCTGGCTTTGAAAACCAGATTCCGGTGGGCCGGCGGCGGGTCGAGCGAGGGCGGATTTAATGGGACCTCTAAGGGGTTGGAGCTATACGGCGAGGATGGAAAGCGCATCCTGCGTCCGTGGGCAACCGTGTGGGATATGCTCGCCGCCATGCGGCTGCAGGACGGCCCATCGCCGAGCAGCAAAACGGCAAAGGCCCCGCGGGAAACTGTTGAGCCAAGGTGTAGCGAAGGTGAAACGCCGATTTCGCTCGTGTGGCATGAGTCGGGCGTTAAACCACCGGAGGGCGCGCACATCGTTTTTATCGACGAAAACGGAGTAGCAGACGAGGACGTATACGTCAGCGGCAGGCTGAAAAGCGGATGGGCCGATTGGGAGGAGGTCGTTCTCTGGACGCTGTACCCGGACGATCCCGCACAGCCCGAAACGGTGAGCTCGCCGGAATGGTTGCCGCTGGATGCAGAGCACTGGCCGGAGGAAGGCGCACTGGTCGTGCTGAGCTATCCGACAGGTCTGGGCGGCAGCGCCTATCTGACCGCGCGGTGCTGCGGGGGCGTGAGCGACCAGTACCCGTTTATTTCAACCGACGCGGGGATCTCGGTGCAGGATATCGTCGAGTGCAAGTGCGACAGCTGGCTGCTGATCAGCGAGAGACAGAGAGGGAAAAAATGAAGAGATCCGGATATTTGCAGCAGAGAGACGTGAGAACGCAAGTGCTGCTGGACATGATGCAGCGGACGATGAAGCAGTACATGCTGGACACGCTGTTGATCACGATGCACGAGGACTTTGGCTGGGGCTATGACCGCCTCAGCCGCCTCGCGGAAAAGTGGGGCGAGACGTATGACGTCTATTTTCCGGCGATGCAGAGCACTGAGGAGTCAGACGTCTATCAGGAGAGACTTGACAGGGCAACGCGCAGCTATATCGGGGACAACCAGTTTTACCCGTTTGCAGAGCGCTACCCGGAGATCAAACAATTAGGCTATGGGCCGAGGAGGACAAAATGAAAACAGAAGAGACTTTGGCCGCGCTACGGTGCTTAAAAGTGGAAACGGGCTCGCTGGCCTGCATGGGCTGCGGGCGCGAACACGACTGCGGCACCCACGGATGCCGAATCGTGCGGGAGGCCGCGGATCTGATCGAGAAGCTGACTGACCGCTGCGCGCGCTACGCCGAAGAGATCGCGGTGCTGCAGGAACGGGAGAAGTGGGTGCCGGTGACGGAACGGCTGCCGGAGATCGAAGAATTTGAAGAAGGAGGAGGGATGTCAAAAGTTGTTTTGGGTATAGTCAAAAATGATTCTGGATTTCCACCTCCTAATCCATGCTTTTGCGTGTACCTTAGCAGTGGGCGGTGGATGCTCCGCGGGGAGCCGGTAACAGTCACGCACTGGATGCCGCTGCCAGATGGACCGGAGGTATGACAGGGTATGGCAATCAGCCGATCTCGCAAACGGCGGCAAGGGAGCTGCTGGCGCTCGACCTCGGAGACAAGGTGCTTTTGAGCCGCGAGAAGATCGCGCAATGGTACAGCGCGTGGGACGGCAAGTGCTACGTCAGCTTTTCCGGCGGGAAGGATTCAACGGTGCTCGCCTATCTGGCCGCACAGGAGCTATCGCGCTATCGCACGCCGATTTATCCGCTGACGCTGGTATTTGTCAACACGGGGCTTGAGTATCCAGAGACCCAGCACTTTGTCAACGATTATGTGGCGTGGCTGCAAAGGCAGTTCCCACGGATCGACGTGCAGCTTGTGCGGCTGAGACCGAAGATGAATATCCGGCAGGTGTTGACAAAGTACGGTTATCCCGTCATCGGCAAAAAACAGGCGCGCTTTATCCGCGATCTGCAAAACGCGCACGGGCAAAACGATGCAACGGTCAATCTGTATCTGACCGGATACAACCGGAAGGGCGTTTACTGCTCGACGATGAAACTGGCGGACAAGTGGCATTATCTCAAGGATGCGCCGTTCCGCATTAGCGAGCAATGCTGCGATGTGATGAAAAAAGCACCCGCCAAGCGATACGAAGCTACGAGCGGATGTGTGCCATTTACCGCGATGATGGCGAGCGAGAGCCAGCAGCGAGAAAAAGAGTGGAAGCGCACGGGCTGCAACGCTTTTGACGGCAAGCGCCCCATGAGCAAGCCCATGAGTTTCTGGACAGATCATGACGTGCTTGCGTTCCTAAAGGACGAAAACATCCCGTATTGCAGCGTATACGGTGACATCGTGGCGAGCGACGGGGAAAATGATTATCCGTCGACGCTCATCGAAAAGCCGCTGCATTGCACGGGTTGCCAGCGCACGGGGTGCATGTTCTGCGGGTTCGGGGCACACCTCGAAAAAGGCGAGAATCGATTCGAGCGTATGAAGCACACGCACCCGAAGCACTACGACTTCTGCATCGGCGGTGGGGCTTACGATCCTGCTGACGGGATGTGGAAGCCAAACGAAAAGGGCCTCGGCTACGGTCGAGTGCTGGATTTTATCGGAGTGAGGTATTGAGCGTGCAGATCGGATAACCATTTAGCTGGAAGCCTGTTGCATTTGAGGGCAGCAACGGCATTATGAGCGTGGCCACGAAAGAGACGACTGCGCACGGGCGCGTCGTCTACATCAACGAGGCGCACCGTTACTTTACGGCGGAGGCAGATATCAACGGGAAGAAACTCAGAGAGAGCTTCAAATTTTAGGAGGTAAAAGATGGACGCTTTAGAATTTTTGAGAGAACGAAACAGGATGTGCAAATCGTTTAATAGGTGTTCCGACGGCTGTTCTGCCTGGGGTGGTTCGTGCAAACTTGAAACTGGAACAGACCTCGAATGTGAAGCAGATAAGCAGGTTGAAATAGTGAAGGAATGGGCTGCTGCCCACCCGCGCAAGACGCGGCAGAGCGTGTTTCTGGAGCAGTACCCGGAGGCGGGATTGAATACCGATGGTGTACTTAAACTATGTCCGAAAAGTGTCTCTGCTGCTTATAGAAACAACGATAGTCGGTGCTTAACTATTACTTGCTGTGGATGCCGCCGAAAGTTCTGGGAGCAGGAGGTAGAATGATGGAGAGATTGACGAAGCGCGACACCGATGGACAGGCAATGATGGACTGCCAGAAATGTGAAGCGGATTGGACGGGTAAGCATGGTAAGCCGATGGTCGACTGCACCGCGCTGTACTGCCGCAATCGCCTCAAGGATCGCCTTGCCGCCTACGAGGACACAGGGCTGACGCCGGAACGCTGTGCCGAATTTGCGCGAGCAGACGCGGAAGGACGGTACATCGTAATGCGTGATGCGGAGCAGGCGGGCGACGCCCTCCTGCGCGAACTGGCCGAGGCCGACAAGGACGGTCGGTTGGTGGTGCTGCCGTGCAAGGTGGGCGATACGGTAATCGACCAGACCTTTGCAGAGAATCCGAGGCTAATGAAAAATACTCGCTTAGAAATTGCTTACGAGAGTAGATGCGGGATCATTTTTCACATGGGGTACGACATGTTTGCTGACCTCGTGGAGCATGGACGGATTAAGCCGGTGAGCGAGGAGGCGGAGAGAGCATTGGAGGCGATGAAGGATGACTGAGTTAAAACCCTGCCCGTTTTGCGGATGCGACATGAAAATCGAAGCTGTAACGATCGATTATATCGAAACTGCTTTGCTCGTTGGGAATCCTTGGCATAAGGATGGGTGCATGATTGGCGCGATGGCGTCGCCGAGAAGCAAAGACGTTGACAAGCTGGTCAGATTTTGGAACAGGAGGACTGACAATGGCTGAATATAAAATCTGCTTTAGCGTGGCTGGGAAGTTCGGCGCTCAAATCAGTTTTGAGGCAAAACCCGGTGTATCCTATGAGGACCTTGCGGCGTCTATTAACAAGGAAAAGCTGGTTCGGTTGATGTGCCTCGACACCTTGGGCTACTCCGCAAAGGACATTGAGGTTATCACTCCTGAACAGTACGAAGCGGAATTTGGAGGGGATGAAGATGGATGAATACATAAGCCGCAAGGCGGCAATCGCTTATATCCGTGAGCAATCGGAAGAATGCCAAAAAGCGTTTGAAGAGCTTGGCGGGGAAAGCGGAATCTACGCAGATGCCTATAACGATTTGGCGGAGGACTTTTACAGCATTCCCGCCGCCGACGTTGCGCCGGTGGTGCGTGGGCGGTGGGAACAAGATGCAGATGGCGATTGGTATTGCACAAACTGTGATGAGGTTGTTGCCATCTGCGAAAGCGGCAGAGAACGAACTTATCGCAAGCTATACTGTCCCAACTGTGGCGCGAAGATGGACGGCAAGGAGGTGCGCAAATGCTGACGATTACGATTAAAGCCAACGCCCCCGCCGCTGATGCGCAGGGCATCAAGGAGCGCATCGCCATGGACATCGAGCGATACGGCGACTGCAAGGTCGTGAGCATCGTGAGCGACAGAGGACGGGAAGAACAGCTACGAATGAAAGGAGCCGAATTATGAGCATCAACGTCAAGAAGTACACCAAAGACCAGATGGCAAAGATGGTGGAGGACGCTGAGGAAAAATTCAAATCGAAGAGAGATGAATATCACGAGTTGGCTGAACAGTTTAAATCCCGAAAAAAAGAAATCGTTGAACTGAAAAGCGATTTGGCGAAGAAGAACCAGACCATCAGTAGCCTGAAGGCCGAGAACGCTGCCCTGACCGAGCAGATCGACCAGATGAACGGCGAGGTCATCAACCGCGAGAACGTGATCGCAAACCTGAAAGCGGATTTAGATGCGGCAAACGTTGCGTCTAAGCTTTTGAACGATCAGGGACAGCAGTATTGGAGAGCGTGGCAGGCATCGAAGCGAGAAGTCGCCGACTTGAAAAACAAACTCAATGACACTGAGGCGGCGCTGGGGCGGGCAAATGCGGAGGTATCGAGGCTGACGGTTGGCTGCCGGCAGGTTGAAGAAGAACGCGATTATATGCATCAGCAGTGGAGCAATGCCAAATGGGACGCCAACTACGCAGAAGCCCACCCATGGAAAAACCTGTGGACGTGGGCAAAAAGAAAGCTGGGGTGTGCCAAATGAAAAGAAAACGTATGATTAAGTTACTAATGAGCATTGGCTTTGATAGAAATGCCGCGGTGCGGGAGGCGGACGCGTGCGACGGAAGTACTTCGCATATACGAATTATGAACAGATTATGCGTTGAATTTTTGAGGATCTACTACAAGCAGCTGGAAAATACCGTTATTGAGGGCGATATGACCGGTGAGGTTGCCGGGATGGTCGGGAGCGTGTATGGCTGAGCTGTTCTACTGCGTGCGCCAGCGCGCGGGGAATCTGGTCAAGGAGTACCGCGGGACGATGCCGCCGCGCTATGCGCCCTCCGACACCGACGAGGATCGGCGCGCCAAGACCGACCTCAAGGCGCAGCGGCGCACGGTGCTTAACCGCGACTCCACCGACCGGCTCGAGCTGATGATCGCGCTCATGGGCAAGTACGCCACGCACTACATTCTGGAGTTCGACAACGAGCATCTGCCAGAGCGCTTTGCCGACGTGCGCAAGGCGCTGCGGGCCTTCCTGCGGCGCGTGGAGCGCTATCGAGGCAAGGGCGGGCTTGACTACATCCCGGCCATTGAGGGTCTGCACGGGGCTCACAGGTATCACATCCACCTCGTCGCGGACTACCGGCAGCTCTCGCCGGCGGAGGTGCGGGCCCTGTGGCAGTGCGGCGAGGTGACGGACTGGCCGGTATTTAAGCGGCACGGCAAGGCGCTCGGCTACCGCTACCTCGCGCGCTATCTCACCAAGGAGCGCAGCGACGGCATCATCATTCCGGTGGGGCGGCATCCTTGGAGCTGCTCGCGCAGTCTGCGCGCGAAGCTGCCACCGCCGGAGGTGTGGCTCGACGAGAGCGATGCGATTACGATACCGCTCGACGCGATGCTCCCGCAGGTGCGGACCGGCGGAAGTCAATTTGGTAGCTACCGGGTGGCGAGCTGGATCGAGGCGTAAGGAATCGCGTGCGCGCGTGCGCGCGACATTACTTGTAACCTATTGGCTTTTTAGTGACAAACGCAGAAAAGAGGGTGAAAAGTATTGCAAAACAGTGCAAAGACTGATAAACTGGACACAAAGAACGGATTGATTGTCTGCCCGAACTGCGGGCGGCTCACATCGCAGGCCGTTCGGCCAGACACGGAGGCGCGGAATCTCGTCCTCTGGTGCCGGAGATGCAAAGCATCGAACATCGTGAATATCGAACATGGCGCGTGCTCGCTTAGTAGCCACTGCTGACAAACCCGAATCTCGGGGAGTGTCGGCGGTGGCTTTTGTTTTTTGCCCGGAGGTGATAGCCCGATGGCCTTAAAGCCGCTCCGACCCTGCCGGCATCCCGGCTGCTGCGTGCTGGTGAGCGATGGTTACTGCGACGCCCATCGGCCGCGCGGCGACCGGCGCAGTGAGGAAGCGCAGTCCTGGCGCTGGATGTACCAGACCGACGAGTGGAAGCTCGACCTGCGGCCAGCGCAGCTCCTGCGCGAGCCGTTCTGCCGCGAGTGCGCCCGGCATGGGCGGCGGGTCCGCGCGACAGACGTGGACCACATCGTCGACCACAAGGGCGACTGGGAAAAGTTCTGTGATAGAAACAACCTGGAAAGCCTGTGTCACAGTTGCCATAGCCGCAAAACAGCGAAGGAACTGTACGAAAATCGGAAAAATTCTTCGCGCAATAAAACGGCTCATGGTCGATAGGCTTGGGCGCTCGGGCGCGCCGCACTCGCGTCGCGCGGGGATCTCTTCCGGTATACCCC
>ERZ1034920.762-NODE-762-length-23440-cov-4.920376_pt1 | contig 23440 bp, 20 predicted proteins | sample MGYA00520688_ERZ1034920 | MGnify/ENA primary metagenome ERZ1034920 (study PRJEB33766, sample SAMN09781785) | gut metagenome | biome: gut microbiome | host: Homo sapiens | place: Madagascar | study: EMG produced TPA metagenomics assembly of the PRJNA485056 data set...
TGGTGAGCCCTTCGATGGCTGCGTAGGAGCCGTTGATGTTGTACGGCATGTCGAGGCGGGTGTTGCCGTCCATGTCGACGTACTGGGTGATGACCTGGTTGTTGGCAAAGAGGCCTTTGAGGGTGTCTTCACCAGCAACGAAACGACCTTCCCCGTGAGAGAATGGGATTTGGTAGGTGGTGCCCACTTCCATGCCGGCCAGCCATGGAGACTGGTTGCTCATGAGCTTGGTGAGAGCGTATTTGGACTGGTGGCGACCGATGGTGTTGAAGGTCAGCGTGCAGTCGTTTTCGGTTGGGTCGATGATCTTGCCGTATGGCAGGAGACCGAGTTTCACCAGGGCCTGGAAGCCGTTGCAGATCCCGAGCATGAGACCGTCGTTAACGGTGAGCAGGCGTTCGATGGCTTCTTTGAGGCGTTCGTTGCGGAAGAAGGCCGCAATGTACTTGCCGGAGCCGTCTGGTTCGTCCCCGAAGGAGAAGCCGCCTGGAAGCACGAGCATTTGTGCGTCGCGCAGGGCTTTTTCCATGGCGTCGATGGACGCTTGCAGGCGTTCGGTGGTGAGGTTGCCGATGACGATCGGTTCCACCTTGGCGCCAGCACGTTCCAGGATGCGAGCGGTGTCGACTTCGCAGTTGGTGCCAGGGAAGACAGCGAGCACGGCCTTTGGTGCGCCGTCAACCTTGCCGCTGAAGCGGTACGTCTTGGTGTCTTTGATGACCTGAGCCGCATCTGGCGTGCCCTGATAATCGTTGTCGGAGACGGTTGGGTAGATGTCTTCGAGGGTGTCGTTGTACGCGCTTTCCATGGTCTGGAGATCCACGGTGACGTCTGGCCAGGTGAAGCTGAAGCTGGTGGCAACAGTACCGAGCAGGGTGGTGTCGGCGTCGATGTCGTCGGCCAGTTCAAGCACGAGGGTGCCCACTGCTGGCTGGAAGAGAGCGTCGAAGTCTACGTCTTTGGCGAAGGTCACGCCGAGGCGATTCCCGATGGCCATTTTGTAGAGACCTTCCATGATGCCGCCTTGACCAACGCTCCAAGCAGAAACGATCTTACCGGCTTTGATGGCATCCTGAATCATGGCGTAGAACGCTTTGAAAGCGTCGCCATCAACGCGGCCGTCGTCCTTGCGCGCCACGGACACGGTGACGATCTTGTGACCAGCTTCCTTAAATTCAGGGCTGATGACGCGATCGGCTTCGGAGATGGTGGTCGCAAAGCTGATGAGGGTTGGTGGCACGTCGAGATCTTCACTTGTGCCCTTCAGGGTAAAGGTGCCGCTCATGGAGTCCTTGCCGCCGATGGCAGGGAGTTCGAGGTCACGCTGAGCCGCCAGAGCGCCGAGCAGGGCTTTGAATGGCTGACCCCAGCGGGTTGGTTCGTTCTTGATGCTGTGGAAGTATTCCTGCATGGAGAGGTACACGTCGGTGGTGGCGGTACCGGTAGAAATCAGCTTCATGATGGATTCGAGGACGGCATTGTAAGCGCCCCAGAATTGGTTGGTGCTCATAGCGTCTGGTGAGAAGCCATAAGCAAACATGCTGACGGTGTTGGTTTCCCCTTTGAGCACAGGAATCTTGGCAACCATGGTCTGAATTGGGGTGGCCTGATATTTCCCGCCGAGTGGGAAGAGAACGGTGCCCGCACCGATGGTGGAGTCGAATTGTTCCACGAGACCAGCTTTGGAGCAGACGTTCAGCCCAGCGAGGTGCTGTTTCATGGCTTCGGCTTTGTCGGCTGGCACGGTGATGGTCTGGTTGACGGCAGCGTCTTTGGCAGCGACAACGGTGGCTTCCTTGCGAGCGCCGGCGGAGTCCACAAAGGTACGCGCCAGGTCAACAATGTACTGACCGCGGTATTCGATGATCATGCGGCCGCTGTCGGTGACGTCGGCCACGTTGGTGCATTCGAGGTTTTCTTCGTAAGCCATGGCCTGGAAGGCTTCCCAGTTTTCCTTGGCGATGACACAGGCCATGCGTTCCTGAGATTCAGAGATGGCCAGCTCGGTGCCGGTGAGGCCTTCGTATTTCTTAGGCACACGGTCGAGATGGATGTGCAGGCTGTCGGCCAATTCGCCGATGGCAACGGAGACGCCGCCAGCGCCGAAGTCGTTGCAGCGCTTGATCATGCGCGCAATTTCCGGACGACGGAAGAGACGCTGAATCTTGCGTTCTTCAACTGGGTTCCCCTTCTGCACTTCTGCACCGGAAGTTTCCAGGGAGTCAACGTTCTGATTCTTGGAAGAACCGGTGGCGCCGCCGCAGCCGTCACGGCCGGTTTTGCCGCCGAGGAGAACGACGATGTCGCCTGGTTCTGGACGCTTGCGGACGATGTTTTCAGCAGGAGCGGCAGCAACCACTGCCCCTACTTCCATGCGCTTGGCTTCGTAGCCAGGATGGTACACTTCGTCAACAATCCCGGTGGCCATCCCAATCTGGTTGCCGTAGGAAGAGAACCCTTTAGCAGCCAGGGTGCAGATTTTGCGCTGTGGCAGTTTGCCCTTGAGGGTTTCTTCGATGGACTTGCGTGGGTCGGCCGCACCAGTCAGGCGCAAGCTCTGGTACACATAGCTGCGGCCGCTGAGTGGGTCACGAATGGCCCCGCCCAGGCAGGTGGCCGCGCCGCCGAACGGTTCAATTTCCGTTGGGTGGTTGTGGGTTTCGTTTTTGAACATGTAGATCCATGGCTCTTTAACGCCATCGATGTCCACCTCTGCCTTGACGCTGCAAGCGTTGATTTCTTCGCTTTCGTCAAGATTGCGCACGAGGCCATGTTTCTTGAGGTATTTGGTGGAAATGGTGCCAAGGTCCATGAGAGAGATTGGCGGCCATTTTTCGCGATCGGCGTACACATCGTCACGCAGCGCGAGGTATTCGTCGTAGACCTTCTGCACGGTTGGGTCTTCGATGGTGACATCGGTGATGACGGTGTTGAAGGTGGTGTGACGGCAATGGTCGGACCAGTAGGTGTCGACCACCTTCAGTTCGGTTTCGGTTGGATCGCGCTGTTCTTCGATGAAATACTGCTGCAGGAAGGCAAGATCGTCCACATCCATGGACAGGCCATAGGCCTTGATGATGTCGGCGAGGCCGTCGCGGTCCGCAGCGATGAGGCCGGTCACCGTTGGCACGGTGTCGGCAGCTGGCGCTGGCTGTTCGAAGGCTTCTGGCTTTTCAAGAGCGGCCAGACGCGCTTCGACTGGGTTGACGAGGTAGTGTTCCACAGCAGCGACATCGTCGGCACTGAGAGCGCCGCTCAGAACGTAGACCAGGGCGGTCTTAACGACTGGGCGTTCGCCAGTGACAACTTCGATGCACTGGCCGCAGGAATCGGCGCGCTGGTCGTATTGGCCAGGCAGTGGTTCCACAGCCAGCATGATTTTATCGGCATAGGCTTCCGGCAGTGTTTCGGTGTAGATGGTATCCACACGTGGTTCCGAAAGCACCAGGTTGCAAATTTGTTCGGTGTCGAGCGCTGCCTGCAAATCCAGGTCGTAGCGACGGATGATGCGCACGTCTTCGAGTGCGTTCAGACCGAGATCGCGTCTCAAGGATTGCAGCAGGGCTGCGTTTTCTTCTCTAAACTCTTCCTTGCGTTCAACAAAAAAGCGTTTGATTTCGCTCATTACTTTCTCCCCTTACTTCAGAGCACGAGCGCCAATATCGCGGCGGAACTGCATGTGGTCGAAGTTGATCTTTTCAACCGCTGCGTACGCCTTGTCGATGGCGCCTTTGATGGTGGTGTCTTTAGCGGTCACCCCGAGAACACGACCGCCATTGGTGACAATCTGGTCGTCCTTGAGGGCGGTGCCAGAATGGAAAACGATGGCTTCTTCTTCGGCGATGGTGTCCAGCCCATGGATTGGCACGCCCTTTTCAGAGCTGGCTGGATAGCCGCCAGAGGCCATGACCACGCAGACAGCGGCTTCGTCGTACCATTCCAGATTGGCCTGGTCGAGGGTGCCGTCCAGGCAAGCCTGGAAGAGATCCACGATGTCGGATTTCATGCGAATCATGATTGGCTGGGTTTCAGGGTCGCCAAAACGCACGTTGTATTCGAGCACGCGAGGGCCTTTTTCGGTCAGCATCAGACCGGTGTAGAGAATACCGGTGAATGGTGCGCCTTCGGCAGCCATCGCAGCGATGGTTGGTTCGATGATGGTTTCATTGACCAGCTTGGAGAGCTCTTCGGTGTACACTGGAGCTGGGGAATACGCGCCCATGCCGCCGGTGTTTGGCCCTTTGTCGCCGTCAAAGATGCGCTTGTGGTCCTGAGCAGACACCATTGGCAGCACATGCTTGCCGTCGGCGAATGCGAGCACGCTGACTTCTGGACCTTCCATGTATTCTTCGATGACGATGGTGGCGCTGGCGTCGCCGAACGCATGATCAGAGAGCATGTCTTCGATGGCTTTGTCGGCCTCTTCGCGGGTCATGCAGATGATAACGCCCTTACCAGCAGCGAGGCCATCGGCCTTGACCACGCAAGGCACGCCGATTTCATCGACAAACGCCTTGGCTGGAGCCACTTCGGTGAAGGTGTCAAACGCCGCTGTTGGGATGTTGTACTTCTTCATCAGTTCCTTGGAGAACGCCTTGCTGCCTTCGAGACGAGCGGCCGCTTTATTTGGGCCAAAGCAAGCCAGCCCAGCTTCCTGGAACGCGTCCACAACGCCGAGGGTGAGTGGCAGTTCAGGACCAACAACGGTCAGGTCGATGGCTTCTGCTTTCGCGAAGTCCACCAGGCCCTGGATGTCATCCACTTTGATGTTCACGAGGGTTGCCACGTCGATCATGCCAATGTTGCCTGGAGCAACGTAAATTTCGGAATCAGGGTGCTGAGCGAGTTTCCAGCAGAGAGCGTGTTCACGGCCGCCGCTGCCAATTACTAAAATTTTCATAGTGCCATCCTCTCTTAATGTTTAAAGTGACGAACGCCAGTAAAGACCATGGCAATGCCAAACTTGTTGCAGGCATCGATGACTTCCTGGTCACGAATGCTGCCGCCTGGCTGAATGATTGCGGTAATGCCAGCCTGAGCAGCCACTTCGATGTTGTCGGCAAATGGGAAGAACGCATCCGACGCCAAAACAGCGCCTTTGGCCTTGTCGCCAGCGTGTTTCAGGGCAATGTCGCAGGAACCAACGCGGTTCATCTGACCAGCGCCCACACCGATGGACACGCCGTCCTTAGCCACAACGATGGCGTTGCTCTTAACGTGCTTCACCACGTTCCAGGCGAACACGAGGTCGTCGAGAAGGGCTGGGTCTGGCTGAGTTTCGGTAACCACTTGCAGGGTTGCTGGGTCCAGATGATGAACGTCGCGTTCCTGAACGAGGAAGCCGCCGCTGATGGTTTCGATCCAAGGGGTGGTTACCTGGCCGCAAGCATGGGTATCAAGGATGCGGAGTTTTTCTTTCTTGTGAAGGATGTCCACAACGCCGTCTTCATAGCCCGGTGCGATGACGGCTTCGAAGAAGGTCTTGATGATTTCTTCGGCCGTGGCTTTGTCGAGCGCGCGGTTGAACGCGATGATGCCGCCATAGGAAGAAAGTGGATCGGCGTCGTGTGCCTTGGTGAAGGCTTCCAGCACGGTCTGACCAACGGCAAAGCCGCATGGGTTGGTGTGCTTGATGATGGCGCAAGCTGGACGGTCCACGAATTCGTTGACCATCTGCCAAGCAGCGTCGGTGTCAACGATGTTGTTGTAGGAGAGTTCCTTACCGCCGAGCTGTTCTGCACCAGCGAGGGTGCCTGGCTTCTTAGAGTTGACATAGAACGCTGCCTTCTGATGAGGGTTTTCGCCGTAGCGCAGGGTCTGCTTGAGCTGACCACCGAAGCTGTAGGATGGTTCGAAAACGCTGTCCGCAAACTGGCTCACCAGATACTGGCTGATGGCTGCGTCGTAGCGAGCGGTCATTTCAAAAGCGCGCATGGCCAAACGCTGACGCTGTTCAAAGGTGATGCCTTCGTCGCTCTTGAGGGCAGCGATGACCTCGTCGTATTGAGATGGGTCGACAACGATGGACACGCGTTCGTGGTTCTTCGCCGCAGCGCGCACCATGGTTGGGCCGCCGATGTCAATGTTTTCAATAGCGGTCTGAAGATCCACGCCTTCTTTGGCGATGGTGTCTTCAAATGGATAGAGATTGATGGCCACCAGGTCGATTGGGGCAATGTCCATGTCGGCCAGGGTTTGCAGATGTTCGTCGGTATTGCGGGCGAGAATCCCTGCATGAATGATTGGATGCAGGGTCTTTACACGACCATCAAGAATTTCCGGGAATTTCGTTACGTCACTGACTTCAACAACAGGAATGCCCGCGTCACGCAGTGCGCGTGCGGTGCCGCCGGTGGAAAGAATTTCATAATCCAATTCCACTAAGGCTTTCGCAAATTCCTGAAGACCTGTTTTGTCTGATACACTAATTAATGCTCTTTTCACGTTTCCACCCCTATTTCTTAATCTTTACACAACGCCCATCAAAGGACACTTTATTGTCAGCAATGAGCTGCAAACAAACGGTATAAATCTGGTGCTCCTGCACGAGAATGCGTGCCGAGAGGCTGTCTTCGTCGTCATCGTCCTGAACCGGCACAGGTACTTGAGCGATGATTGGACCATGATCCAGCTCAGCGTCCACAAAATGCACGGTGCAGCCGCTGACTTTCACGCCGTAGTCCACCGCCTGTTTCTGCGCATGCAATCCTGGGAAAGATGGCAAGAGCGATGGATGAATGTTGACTACTGGGCAGCCAACGTTGGCCAGGAAGTCCGCACCAAGGATTTTCATATAGCCTGCCAGCACCACGAGGTTGCAAGGAACCTTCTTTACTTCTTCCAGTACCGCTTCTTCGTACGCTTCACGGCTGGCAAACTGGGAGTCATCCACACAAACGTGAGGAATGTTTTTTTCTGCGGCATAGGCCAATACCTGTGCCTGTGGTTTATTTGAAAGCAGTAAGGACACCTCAACGTTGGTCAAGGCACCCGATTCAATGTTTTCAACAATGGCTTTGAAATTGGAGCCGCGTCCGGACGCGAATACCACGATTTTCAAGGGAATCCTTCCTTTCCTTACTTGATCACAACGTGTCCGTCGCCGTCGGTGACTTCGCCGATGCGATAGAAGGTTTCGTTCTGAGCGGTCAGTGTTTCTGCCACTTTGTCGGCCTGGTCTTTGTCAACGATGAGGACAAAGCCAATGCCCATGTTGAAGGTCTTGTAGAGTTCCGCGTCTTCGAGGTTGCCGGCTGCAGCCAGAGCGTCAAAGATGGCTGGACGTGGCCAGGTGGTGCGGTCGAATTCAGCGTTCACGTTCTTAGGCAGCACGCGTGGCACGTTTTCGAGGAGACCGCCGCCAGTGATGTGTGCCATGCCGAGGATGGCGTCTGGGCAAGCGTTGAGCAGCGCCAGTACGCTCTTAACGTAGATCTTGGTTGGTTCGAGCATGACTTCACCGATGCTCTTGCCGCTGTCCTGGAATGGATCGGTCAGGGCATGGCCTTCCACTTCCAGCATCAGTTTACGAGCCAGGGAGAAACCATTGGAGTGCAGACCGCTGGAAGGCAGACCAAAGATCACATCGCCAGCCTTGATCTTGGAGCCGTCGATGATTTTCTTGCGATCCACCACGCCGACACAGAAACCAGCAACGTCGTATTCGCCAACCTTGTAGAAGCCTGGCATTTCAGCGGTTTCACCGCCAACGAGGGCACAGTTGGACTGCACGCAGCCGTCGGCCACGCCTTTGACCACCTGAGCCAGCTGTTCTGGTGCCAACTTGCCAACAGCCACGTAGTCGAGGAAGAACAGTGGTTCTGCCCCGCTGACGAGGATGTCGTTGACGCACATAGCCACGGCATCAATACCGATGGTGTCGTGCTTGTTCATGTCGAAAGCCAATTTCAGCTTGGTGCCAACGCCGTCGGTGCCGCTGACGAGAACAGGTTCTTCGTACTTGGATTTGTCGAAAGCGAAAAGACCGCCAAAGCCGCCAAGGCCACCGATCACTTCTGGACGCTGGGTCTGTTTTACGTAAGGTTTGATCAATTCAACAGAAGCATTGCCTGCATCAATATCAACGCCGGCATCTTTATAGGTAATCATTTTCTTTTCCACGGATAGCCCTCCTAGGATCATTTCGAGTTTTTGCATGCAGGGTGGCCTAAGCAATAGTCCCCATTCAAACAAGCAACGCAGTAGTCGTTTTCTCCGCCAACCGCTTCATAAAGCCCTTCCAGGCTGAGGTAGTGGAGACTGTCTGCGCCAATGTATTCGCGAATTTCTTCGATGGACTTGTTGGCCGCGATCAGTTTGTCACGCTCTGCGGTGTCGATCCCATAATAGCAAGGATAGAGCACCGGAGGGCAGGTGATGAGCATGTGCACTTCGGCTGCGCCACGCTCTCTCAACAGCGCCACCAAGCGGCGGCTGGTGGTTCCGCGCACGATGGAGTCGTCCACAACAGCGACCTTCTTGCCGCCGATTTCTTCGCGGATTGGGCTCAGTTTGAGCTTGACCATGCGTTCGCGCATCGCTTGAGTAGGCTGAATGAAGGAACGCGCGGTGTAACGGTTCTTCAAGATGCCCTGAGTGAATGGCTTGCCACTGGCTTCAGCGTAGCCAATAGCGGCCGTCGTGCCGGAGTCTGGCACTGGGATGACAATGTCCACGCCGAGGTCGCCGGTTTCGCGTGCCAGGATGGCCCCCATGCGGCGGCGGGACTGGTTGACGTTGATGCCATCCAGGGTGCTGTCTGGACGGGCAAAGTACACGTATTCAAAGATGCAGTGCGCGGTTTTATCGGCTTTTTGAGACGCCACAGTATGAACGCCATCTTCATCGATGACAAGGATTTCGCCGGCTTCCACGTCGCGCACAAATTCTGCGCCAACGGTGTCCAATGCGCAGGATTCGGAAGCGACCACGTAACCAGCGCCGTTAGGCAGCGCGCCAATGCAAAGCGGACGGTTGCCGTATGGGTCACGAGCCGCAAAGATTTTACCGTCGTTGACCGCAACGAGCGCGTAAGAACCTTCCAAATCCAGCATGGCTTTGTGCATGGCAACGTCCATGCTGCTTTCTGCATAACGCGCCAGCAGGTTGCAAAGCACTTCGGTGTCCGTGGTGGTCTGGAAGAGAGAGCCGGTCTTCGCCAGCGAATCTCTGAGCTTGTCGGTGTTGGTCAGGTTGCCGTTGTGCGCCAGCGCAAACTGTCCCTGATAATAGTTGGCCACGATTGGCTGGGTGTTCAGTTCGCTGCTTTCCCCTGTGGTAGCGTAGCGCACGTGCCCAATAGCCAGGCTGCCTGGCAGACCAGCCAGGATTTCTTCATTAAATACGTCGTTGACCAACCCTAAGCGTTTGTGAAAACGAATTTTGCCATCGTTCCAGACGGCCAGCCCGCAGCCTTCCTGACCACGATGCTGCAAGGCAAAGAGCCCAAGGTATGCGAGCTGCGCCACATCCATTCCTGGTGCGCAGATCGCGAAGACGCCACATTCTTCGTGGATCCCATCCTCTGTAATTCGAGCCATGATGTTTCTCCCCCTGGTTGTCGGCTTAAAGGCCGATGTTTTTCAAACGATTGTAAACTTCGATGTAAGCTTCTTCTACGCCGCCAAGGTCTCTTCTGAAACGGTCCTTGTCGAGTTTTTCGTGGGTGTCTTTATCCCAGAGACGGCAGGTGTCTGGGGAGATTTCGTCAGCCAGGATGATCTTGCCATCTGGGGTACGGCCGAATTCGAGCTTGAAGTCAACAAGCACGAGGTTGGCTTTGTCGAAGATGTCCTTCAACAGTTCGTTGATCTTGAAAGCCTGAGCAACGATGTTGTCGATTTCTTCGTCGGTAGCGATGCCAAGAGCGGTAGCATGGTAACGGTTGATCATTGGGTCGCCCAGATCGTCGTTCTTGTAGGAGAATTCGAGGATTGGTTTTGGCAGCACTTCGCCTTCTTCACGGCCTACGCGTTTTGCGAGGGAACCAGCGATGACGTTTCTGCAGATGACTTCGAGAAGAACGATTTCTACGCGCTTAACGAGCTGATGGGTGTCGTCGATGTATTCTACAAGGTGGGTTTCCACGCCGTCTTTTTCCAATTCACGGAACAGCATCGCGCTGACTTTGTTGTTGATGACGCCTTTGCCTTCGATGGTGCCGCGTTTTTCGCCGTTGAATGCGGTGGCATCGTCTTTGTATTCAACCATGTACAGCGCATCGTCGCTGGTTTTGAATACTTTCTTTGCTTTACCTTCGTACAACTGTTCCAATACTTCTACTGACATAATTGATAGCCTCCTAATAAATAGTTGTTATGAATAAATGATGAATTCTATTAGTTTAAGCCGCAGCGTTCGAAAATTTCGTCCACATGGCGCAGATGATGATGGTAGTCAAACGCATCGTCCAAATCTTCTTTGGTCAGCGCACTGGTGATGGCTGGGTCTTCTTCCAAAAGTGGACGGAATGGCAGCTGTTCGTCCCAAGCACGAGCGGTCTTTGGCTGAACGAGATCGTAAGCCTGTTCGCGGCTCATGCCGGTTTCGATGAGCTTGAGCATGACGCGCTGAGAATAAATCAGACCAAAGGTGGCGTTCATGTTGCGCTTCATGTTTTCAGGGAAAACGGTCAAGGTTTCGACGATCTTCGCGAAACGGTTCAGCTGGTAATCCAGGAGAATGGTTGCATCCGGCAGAATGATGCGTTCTGCGGAAGAGTGAGAAATGTCACGTTCATGCCAGAGCGCCACGTTTTCGTAAGCGGTGTGCATGTAGCCACGCAGCACGCGTGCGCAGCCGCACATGTTTTCAGAACCGATTGGGTTGCGCTTGTGAGGCATTGCGGAAGAGCCCTTCTGGCCAGCGGCAAAGTATTCTTCCACTTCGCGCTGTTCGGTCTTTTGCAGGCCGCGGATTTCGGTGGCAAAACGTTCCACAGAGGTCGCAATCAGAGCCATGGCTGCCAGATATTCGGCATGCAGGTCACGAGGAAGAACCTGGGTGGATACTTCCTGAGCGCGAATACCGAGGTGTTCGCAAACATACGCTTCAACAGCTGGAGGGGTGTTGGCAAAGGTCCCAACGGCGCCGGAAATCTTCCCAGCTTCCACGCCCTTGGACGCATGTTCGAAACGTTCAATGTTGCGTTTCATTTCTGAGTACCAGTTCAAAAGCTTCAGACCAAAGGTCGTTGGCTCAGCGTGTACCCCATGGGTACGACCCATTTCAACGGTGTACTTGTATTCTTTTGCTTTTGCACCGATGACGTCTTTGAGGTGTTCCAAGTCCTTCTTGAGGATGTCGTTGGCTTGCTTCAGCAAGTAGCCATAGGCGGTATCGACAACGTCGGTACTGGTGAGACCAAAATGCACCCATTTCTTTTCATCGCCAAGGGATTCGGAAACCGTTCTGGTGAAGGCAACCACATCGTGCTTGGTCTGTTTTTCAATTTCATAGATGCGTTCTACGTCAAAACGAGCGTTTTTACGCAGGGCTGCAGCGTCTTCCTTTGGCACTTCGCCAAGTTCGGACCAGGCTTCGGTTGCCAGAATTTCAACTTCCAGCCATGCAGCAAACTTGTTTTCTTCGGTCCAAATGCGGGCCATTTCCTCTCTGCTGTAACGATTAATCATTGCATACCTCCATTATTTTTCACTCTGTGCGAGGGTTTCCTGAATCTTAGCGTTCTTCTTCTGAACGGATTCTTTCATGTTTTCTTTATAAGCAATCAATTGATCACGAAGGTTATCATCGGATGTTGCCAGAATTTGCACCGCCAAAAGGCCCGCATTCTTTGCCCCATCAATGCCAACGGAAGCAACCGGCACACCGGAAGGCATTTGCACAATGGCATAAAGAGCGTCCAGGCCGTTCAAAGCCGTCGCATTGATTGGCACACCGATCACTGGCAGCACCGTCTTTGCAGCGATGACGCCAGGCAAATGTGCAGCCGCACCAGCCCCAGCAATAATGACTTTCAAGCCGCGTTCTGCTGCGGTTTCCGCGTAGGTTAAGGTGTCTTCTGGCGTACGATGCGCACTAGACACTTTCACTTCATAGCCAACCCCAAACTCTTCCAGGATATCGACTGTTTTCTTCATTAATGGAAAATCAGAGTCACTACCCATCACAATTCCGACTTTTACATTCATTTTTTTGCCTCCATTTCGATCAGCGTCAAAAAATAAAAAGCCCAAGCGGATAGGTTCCTTCCTCTCTTCGTAAAGTGTAGGAAACCTACCCGCCTGGGCTTTTATCCCTTCGGTGTAGCAGCCAAGTGCCCATACCACTTGGTTGGAATGTTTCCACCCTAGGTATGCTTTCCCGCATGTTGACATATTCACATATATCCAATGACGGTGATCTTATTTCTTTCTTTAGCGCTAGTGCGCACATAATATTACATTATTACTTTATCACAGCTTATGGTGAACGTCAACGCTCCAACAAAAAAAGCGAAAATTTTTAACTTAAAACGCATCGACAAAATGTTCCAGCGTCGCCTCTTTGCCGTCACCAACAAGCGTAATCACATCAAAACGGCAGGCGTACCCTTGAAAACGTGGGCGTTCCTGCAAAAACTGCTGAGCAGTGGCACGGATGCGTGCCTGTTTTCGGGCATCGATGGTTTCTGCCGGATGCCCATAGACGACATCGTGTTTGCTGCGCACCTCGGTGAACACCAGCACCCCTTCTCGCGAGAGCGAGACAAGGTCAATCTCCCCCTGCCGTCCACGATAGTTTTTGGCCACAATGCGATGCTTCAGCGACCGCAGAAAGCGCTCGGCCTTTTTTTCGCTGGCGCGTCCAAAATCCTGACGCTCTGCCATTAGAACAAGCTGCTGACAACCTTATTGATCGCCTTGCCGTCGGCTTTGCCAGAGAGCGCTGGCATAACCACTTTCATGATCGCGCCTTTGTTCTTTGGATCAATGGCGATGCCGTTTTCGTCCAAAAGCTTCAAGACTTCGGCCTTGATTTCATCGTCGCTCAGCTGTTTTGGCATGTATTGCTCCAGCACAGCCAGCTCCGCCTGCAATTCTTCCAGCTTGTCCGGACGATCCTTGGACATTTCAATGGCTTCCTTAACCTGTTTCACCTGTTTTGCAACAGCCTTGGCGCTGTCGGCCTCGGTTGGTTCCTGGCCCAGTTCCTTCTTAATATAAATCAAGTCGGAAAGGATATTGGTGATGACCTTATTTTTCAGTTTATCCTTTTCCTTCAACGCAATCATTTTTTCTTTACGAAAATCATCGTATAACATGGTTCTTTCAACCTCCTCAAGAAATAAAGAATGTAGAATTGCATGCAATTCTACATCACTCGCTTAGTCATATAAAGATTCGTCGTCCAGTGGCACTGCAGGCGTTTTCTTTTTGGAAAACAGCGCCGCCTTTACACCCTTGAGCATAAAGGAAAACGCCATGCCCACAATGGTGACCACAGGGTACACCACCGCGCACACACTAAAAAGCGCGATGCGCTTCGCAGGCTTTTCTTCAAGCTTAAAACCGGTACCGTGACATTCTGGGCAAAAGCCTTCCAATTTTCTGCGGCGCATTTCACCAGCGGTCAAGACAGCGCGCCCTTCGCAGTCTGGGCATTTTTCATGCTCGATCGTCGTTTCAATGGTTTCACGATAAATCACACCGTAGCCATCGCACACCGGACAGGTTTTCTCAGACAGAACTTCGCCTCCGTCGACGATTTCCACCCGCTGGACCACACCGCCCTTGCAGTTTGGATTGTCGCATGGACGTTCCTCCACGTGTTTTTTTGATTTTTTATGGTCAATAACCCCTTTGCCCTTACACGTTGGGCAAGGCAACAATTCATCCTCACGGCAGCGTCCCGGCAAAACACCGGCTCCATGACAGGTTTCACAACGTGACGCAATCTTAGGAAAGAACGAAGATTTGTTCATGAATCAGCCTCCAATCCTTTAAAATAACAGAAAGGCACAAACAACAATAAGCGCTACAACGACCACAGCAGTCCCTACCAGACCGCCAACATTCTTTTCAACAATGGTGCCTTTGCCGCCGCAATAATCGCATGGAATTGGCGCACAATCGGTGCCATCGGCATTGCAACATTCAACCGCACCACGCCCTTCACAAACAGGACAAACGTATTCTTTATAGAAAGGGTAGTTCTTGGTATATTTTCTATGTTCAGCACTCATAGCAAAGTCCCTCCAAACTTTTTCGATCCTAATAAAATTAGTATATCACAGCGCTATTTCATGCGCAAGCAGAGCCCTTTCAAGCGTCTCGGTATCTCGTCATTTTGTGAGAGCATTGTCCAATGTTTTGCGGAAGCAATCCCACTCTTTTTCGCAAAAAGGCTTGATTTTTTCGCATCCATCTGCTATTCTAATCAAGTATGATTTTATAGATGTTAAAGGAGGTTTTGTAATGTCCAGAAAATGCGATATTTGTGGTAAAGGTACTGCAACCGGCATGCAAGTTAGCCACTCTCATATCAGAAACAAGAAAACGTGGAAGCCTAACATTCAGAAGGTTCGTGTTGTAGTTGACGGAACCCCTAAGAAATTGAATGTTTGCACCCGCTGCCTGCGTTCCAACAAAGTACAGCGCGCAAAGTAATATGCCGAAACACCTTAAACAATAAATAAAAATAGGTCTATTGATGAGCGAGTCGACCGCTTATCAATAGGCCTATTTTTATAGCCTTCTTTCCCTGAAACAAGAAAGGGTTCCATGAAGCGTTTTTCAACGTTTCATCATGCGGTGAAAAGCAATGAAAGCCGGCCACTGCCACTGCACACAATCGCTACATGCATCCGCACACAAAAAAAGGCAGGTGCTTCCACACCTGTCTTTTTCTAATGTTTATAGAGCCACTATTTGATCCGATCCCCTTCTCCTTAAAGAAGGCTGATCACCCCGTGCAAATAAGCGACAAGCCAGAGGCTGTTGCACTTTTTATAAACAACAGCGGCCACAATGCCCAGCGCTGCGCCGACAATGGCCATCGGCAGCACGGCCATGAAGGTGGACGTGCCATTGACAACGATCGACCGAATGCCAAAGCTTGCGCCCCAGGCCAAACCGCTCAGCAAGTACGCCAGTTTGCCACAGCCCGCCTTATCGAGCCAGGAAAAAAAGAAGCCACGGAACAACAATTCTTCGACAAAGCCGACCACAATCAATGCGTGCACGATTTCGTAAACGTCCACGCTGCTCGCTGGTTCTTTTAAATAGACAGCACCGACAAAGATCAGCGCGCCAACAACCATCCACACCATCTGCCCCATGCTGCGAATTGCCAACACAGAAAAGAATTGGCGACGGTCAAAAATCAGGCACACCAGCACCGCCCCTACCACAAGCGGAAGGTCAATGTGCATCGCGATGATCGGCATCAATCCGCTGGTGACATCGGCCATATCCAGCATCAGCCGTTTGGAGTCCGCATATTCGTACACGCCATCATACAGCGCGTACACCGCGGCTAAAAACAGCACCCATTTAATGATTGTCGACTTCGGAATTTTTTCCATCGACGAAAACAAGTCCTTGTTCAAAGGCAAACCATTCGCCTCCTTATTCTCTTAAACTGAAAGTATTGTACCGCAACCATCCATCCTGCGCAACGTCAAGCACGCTTCTATGAGAAAAAATACGCCTCTCGCAAGCGCGAAAAGCGTATTTCAATGTTAAATTAAGTTTCAATTCTCTGGGGCGTTTTCAAAAGCGAAACGCACCCTATCTACAGTCGTTCGTTCATTGACTTATTGCGACGTGCACCATTGGTCGCCTCAGCGACAAAAGACATATCCTTTTAATCTTGCATAGCAATAAGCAATTTCATTAAGCAAGTGCATGGAATGAAACAACGAACCGCCTCCTTATCTTTTGTTGTTTTTATTATAGCACGTATAAACTAGAGAAACCATATTATTTAGTGACAGTTCTGGCAATTTCTCTTTAAAATTGTATTAAGATTTTGTCTGTGCCGCTGCATCTGCTGAAACGCTTCAAAATCATCCGACCATCAGCAAAATGTAATAAAATCTCATCTAATTATTTATTGACAATGTTGCATTCAATATTGACGCTTTTCGACGCAAATTGTAATATTATTTGTAGCGATTAAGCAATATTATAGTCAGGAGGCGTTTACGTGGGTTCATTTTCTCTGCCTGCATCCGTATTTGCCGATCAAATGCTTTGCTGGTACGATGAACATCGTCGTGTGCTTCCATGGCGTGAAACAGCACAGCCATATTATACTTGGGTGTCTGAGATCATGCTGCAGCAAACGCAAGTTCAAACGGTCATTCCCTATTTTGAACGCTTCATTGCGGAGCTGCCAACCATTGGCGATCTGGCCAAGGTGGAGACGCTGCAGCTTCACAAATTATGGGAAGGGCTGGGGTATTATTCGCGCGCCGATCATCTCCAAGAAGCCGCTCGCGTTCTTGTTGAAACCAACAACGGCCTATTGCCGGAAACCTACAGCGAGTTACTAACACTGCCTGGCATCGGTCCTTATACCGCAGGGGCCATCGCCTCCATCGCGTTTGGCGAACGCGTTGCTGCTGTGGACGGAAACGTGCTGCGCATCTTAAGCCGCGTGACGGCGTACGACGGACCCATCAATGTTGCATCCGCAGCAAAGCCATTAAAAGAATTGGCGCAATCGTTGGTGCCGGCCCATCGCCCTGGTGATTTTAATCAATCTTTGATGGATCTGGGCGCCACCATCTGCGTTCCCAACGGTCCCCCTCGCTGCGATCAGTGCCCTATTGCAGAACACTGCGAGGCCTGCAAGCAACAGCTGACCTGGCTGTTGCCTGTGAAAAAATCGAAGAAACCGCGCACCATCGAAGAGCATACCATGGTTCTACTGGTCTCCGGGTCCCAAGTTTGGATTCGGCAGCGACCGAAAAACCAGCTGCTCGCGGGGCTCTGGGAATTTTTAGATCTGCCGGAGGCCCTATCGCGCGATGAGCTGGACGCCTATTTGGCCGCCAATGGTGTTTCGCCGGTTTCCATGGACGATCTTGGAGGCGCCAAACATCTCTTCTCCCATCGCGAATGGCGCATGCACGGCTGGCTGGCCACACTGCCGCAGCCTCACCCATTCAAAGATGGCATCTGGGTGGATGTCGCTTCCATTTCCACCACTTACGCGATGGCCGGTGCGCTGTCTGCCTATCGCACACAACTTTTAGAAAAATTGCTCTAGGAGGGCATCATGTTAAAATTCTTTTCACGTTTAGCAATCATTCTCATTATCGCCCTTGGCGTTGTGGCAGGAGCAGGATTTGCCGCTTATCATTTTCTCCCCACAGCACCAACGTCATCCGATGTAAGCGCATCCGATGACGACGTTCTTGAAGACGATACGTACAACATTCTGCTTTGCGGCGTGGATGGCAAGCACGAAAATGCCGATACCATTGTTTTAGCCAGCTTCAACACCGAAAAGAAAACCCTGAAGCTGCTGAGCATCCCACGCGATACCATGAGCAACGAAGACCGCTCCATTCAAAAAATCAACGCCTCTTACAGCGTCGATCATGAAGGAAACATTGAGCAAACCATTCACGAAGTTGAAATGGTCACCGGTCTTCCAATTGACCGTTACGCCATCACCACCTTCGAAGGCTTTGAAAAAGCCATCGACGCCATTGGCGGCGTCGAAATGTACGTGCCCGACGATTTGCAGTATTCCGACCCTTACCAGGATCTTGAAATTGATTTAAAGGAAGGCACCCAGGTGCTGGATGGCGAACACGCCCTGCAGTTTGTCCGCTACCGCGCTGGTTATGCCACCGGGGACATTGGGCGCATTGGGGCGCAGCAATTGTTCTTTGAAGCCCTCGGCGAAGAATTGCTCAGCGCCTCCATCATCACCAAAATCCCTGCACTGGCAAAAGTCGTCAGCGACGAAATGGAAACCGATCTCACCGTGTCCGAGATGATTTGGTTCTTTAAACAGGCACAAGGCATGTCCATGGATGACATCGAAATGTTCATCCTGCCTGGTACCGCCGATTACGTGGATGGGCTCTCCTACTACATCCCATCAGAATCCGGCATCATCGATCTCATCAACAGCGAATTCATGGAAGACGGCAAACAAATCGATGCCACCGACTTAGACCTCGTTCCACTGGCCAGCTCCGTCCAGGATACGTCCAACACAGAAGACGCACGTAAAAATGCCGGCATGGTGGATAATGGCTACGATACCAACGGCTCTTATGTGGGCAGCGGCGAAGGCGGCACCATCTACGAAGGAAACGGCGGCGCCTACGTTCCGCCACCAGAATACTCCACCGGTGACGATTACCGCGACAGCACAACTGAAACGGTTCCAAACCCACCGAGCATTGACGACAACAACGGCGGCGCCACCATCACTCCTGATCCAGGAACTGGCGGCTCCAGCTCCACTGGAGGCAGCGGCAACACCGCTCCTGTCAATTAATGAACCAAAAAAAGTCTGAGCAATAACGCTCAGACTTTTTTATTTATACGCCTTTTAGGTAACGGCCAGTCATGCTATCTGGATTGGCAGCAATTTCTGCTGGCGTTCCTTTGGCAACAATGCGCCCGCCGCTTTCTCCGCCGCCTGGCCCCATATCAATGATATAGTCGGCATTGGCGATCATATCCAGGTCGTGCTCAATGACGACAACAGTGGCCCCTTGATCGATCAGGCGCTGAAAAACGTGGAGCAGCGTTTGAACATCCAGGGGATGAAGGCCAATGGTTGGCTCATCAAAAACAAAGACGGTGTCATTTTGCTGGCGTCCCATCTCGGCGGCCAGTTTGAGGCGCTGGGCTTCACCGCCAGATAAGGCTGGTGTGCCTTCGCCCAGCGTCAAATACCCCAAGCCAAGATCGCTCAACGTTTTCAGCCGCTCGTGCACTTTTTTCACGTCCTGCGTCGCATCCATCGCCTGATCCACCGTCAGCGCCATCATTTCCGGCAAGGACAGAGCGTTTGCAGACCCCGCCCCTTCTTTCGGAATACGTTTGATGTGAAAGGCCGCTTCTTGATAGCGGGACCCTTTACAAACCGGACAAGTGATTTCCACATCGGGTAAGAATTGCACGTCCATCGTGATCTGCCCAGTGCCATCGCACTCCTGGCAGCGCAGCTTACCGGTGTTGTAAGAAAAATCACCGGCCTTGCAGCCTGCCGCCTTTGCCTGCGGCGTTCGCGCGTAAACGCGGCGCAGCTCATCCATGACATTGCTGTAAGTCGCAACAGTCGAGCGCACGTTGGTGCCAATCGGCGTCGCATCGATCAACTGCACGCGTTCGATGCCGTCAGCCGTCACCGCCTGCACATGGGTGGGCAGCACCGTGCCATTGATGGCCGCCTGCAAGGCTGGCACCAAACTTTCCAAAATAAGGGTGGTTTTTCCGGAACCTGAAACGCCTGTGACGGCAATCAACCGCCCTTTTGGCACATCAAGCTGCAACGCATGCACCGTGTGAATCGGCGCGGTCTCAAGGTGAATGCGGCCCTTCTCAAACATTTCACTCGTCGCAGCCTGCACCCGATGATGAAACGCTTGCTGTGCTTTCAAAAACGGCCCGATCAGAGAGCGCGGATGATTCGCCACCTCGTCCACGCTGCCGCAGGATAAAAGCTCACCGCCATTGGCACCAGCGCCTGGCCCCAGTTCAATCAGCCAATCGGCCGCCGCCAATACACGCGTGTCATGGTCAACCAAGACGACGGAATTGCCATGCGCCAACAAATCCTCGATCACGCCCAAGAGCCCGTCAATATTGGCCGGATGCAGCCCAATGGACGGCTCATCGAGCACATAGAGCACGCCCGTTGTGCGATTGCGCACCGCACGTGCCAGCTGCACACGCTGCCGTTCCCCCGTCGACAAGGTGTTGGAGGCACGATCCAAGGTCAGGTAACCAAGGCCCAAATCAAGCAGCCGTTTCGCTGTGTGCAGAAACTGATCACAAATCACCTGCGCCATCTCGCGCATGTTCTCCGGCATGTCCGCTGGCACTTGCTGCACCCATGGAATCAGCGCATCCAGGCTCATTGCCGTCGCTTCAGCCAAACTTTTGCCACAGAGTTTTGGCGCTCGTGCCGCCTCACTCAAGCGCGTTCCGTGACAATCGGGACAAATCTCCTGCTTAAGAAACTTCTCCACGCGCTTCATGCCTTTTTCGTCTTTGACCTTCGCTAAGGCGTTTTCGACCGTATAAACGGCGTTATAATAGGTGAAATCCAACTCTCCAGCCTGATTGCTGTTTTTCGCTTTATATAGGATGTGTTTTTTCTCAGCAGGGCCGTGAAAGACCATCTCTTTTTCTTCCGGCGTCAGCTCGGAAAATGGCACGTCGGTGCGCACACCCATGGCACGGCACACATCCGTCATCAGTGACCACATCAACGAATTCCACGGCGCCACAGCCCCTTCGTCGATGGTCAGGCTTTCGTCAGGCACCAACGACGCCTCGTCCACCGTGCGTACCACGCCTGTGCCGCCGCAGGTGCAGCAGGCACCGTCGCTGTTGAAGGCCAAACTTTCTGCGCCAGGCGGCATGAAAATTTCACCGCAGATGGGACACACCAAGTCCTTACCAATGGCGACATCCGGCGTGGGCTCTAAATAATGACCGTTTGGACAACGATGACTCGCCAAGCGCGAAAACATCAGCCGCAAGCTGTTCAGTAATTCCGTAGAAGTGCCGAACGTGCTGCGTATTCCCGGCACACCTGGACGCTGTCGCAGCGCCAACGCTGCCGGCACGTTGTCCACCTCATCAACCGCGGCCTCAGCCGCAATCGTCATCCGCCGTCGGGTGTATGTTGAAAGCGATTCCAAATATCGCCGTGAGCCTTCGGCGTACAATACGCCCAAAGCCAGTGAGGACTTCCCCGAGCCACTCACACCGGCAATACCAACGAGCTTTCCCAACGGAATGTCCACATCAAGATTTTTCAAATTATGCACCCGTGCTCCGCGCACCATCATATGATCGGGTGCTTTACGCTGCTTTGCTGCCATACAATCCTCTCCTTTCCATCATTGTACCATAAGAAACGCCCAGACAAAGAATCTCTTGTCGATGTTCTTTGTCTGGGCGCTGGTATTACGAAGCAACGGTTTCGCCTTGCCAATCGTTAATGCCACCAAACTCCACAATATTGGTGTAGCCTTGAGCCGCTAATTTTTCCGCCGCTTGTTTGCTGCGGTTGCCACTGCGGCAATACACCAAAATCAATTGCTCTTTGTCCGGCAGCGCGTCAATAGGCTCTTCTCCAATGGTTTCGTTCGGAATGTTGATCGCTTCCGGAATGTGTTGTTCCTGATATTCCTCCGGCGAGCGCACATCCAGCACGATTTCGTCATCGTTATCGGCCATCATCTGCGCCGCAGTTTCAGCATCTACCTGCGTATAGCCTTCTGCCTCAGCGCTGTTGCTGCAGCCTACCAGCACACACATCAAACAACACGCGGCCAGGACTTTTTTCACACGCACGCGCATTTTTCAGCCCTTTCTCAAAAGAATTTTTGCAATCGCTACTTGCTGCTTATGAGGGATGCCCGTCCCGCCATAGAAGAACGTAAACGCATACGCGTCGCTTGGCTGTTCCCCCATCATATCGTTCAGCGCATCCAGATTTTTCCCGTAGTACGCTGGAAAATTCAGCTTCGCTGCAATATCCTCGTGAAACGCCTCGATGTTTGGGTATTGGCTGAAATCAATAATTAATTCTTTCATTCTTCGTCATCTCCGTACAAGTGTTCAAACGTATTGTAATGATCCTCCGTGTAATAAATGTTGCCATCGTTCGAGTAGACAATACGCTTCGCGTTTCGATTCCCGGACACATAGTCAATGTCGCATTCGTGATACTCACGCCCAGGTTCGTCCGGCAAAATGCCTTCGTAGTTGCCAAAGTAATCGCCGCCAATGGATTTTCCTGGTGCGACTTCATCCAGCGTCCCTTCGCTTTGCCAGCCTAACGCACGCGCTTCATCTTTCGTAATGTAATTTTCCGGCAAATGACCGTACGTATGAAGATACAGCGCCACATCTTCTTTCGACGTATAACTGCTATGCTAGCCGTTGCCACGCTGCTTCCACCATTGTTACTTGAAGGCACACAACCCATCAAGGTGCCAAGCGCCAGAATAACAATCAGCAGCAGCGATAGTAATTTCTTAGTTGCTTTCATTTTTTCGTTCCATATTCCTTCCGTGTCTACATAATGCCCAGAGCGCCAATAACAGCCGCGACAATCAAGCCCGGCAACGTATTAACCGTGTTGATGTCTTTAATGCCCGCTGTCGTGACGCCAATAGCCATAATCATGATGCCGCCAGCGGCGCTCATATAACTCACCACCAAGTCGGTCAGCACCGGACTCAATAAGCCTGCCAACAGTGTCAGCGCTCCCTGATAAACAACAATTGCCACAGCTGAAAACGCCACGCCGATCCCGAGCGTGGAGCCTAAAACGATCGCCATGATGCCATCCAGGACGGCTTTTGTAAAAATAATGCTGTAATTGCCGTTCAGCCCAGCTTCAAATGAGCCGACAATCGCCATTGCGCCCACGCAAAACAGCAAGCTGGCACTGACAAACCCATCCACAAAACGCGCATCATCCACCTTCGCCAACGTTTTCACACGTATGCCAAGATTATCCAAGTGACGATCCAGGTGACAGAAGTGCCCAATCACCGTACCAATGGCGACCGATAACACGATGATCATGTCGTTGGACACATCCAATACCATGCGCAAGCCAACAACAATGACACACAGCCCCAATATTTGCATCATCAGTGTGCGCAGTTTTTCCGGAAATCCTCGTTGCAAAAAATTTCCTAACAAGGCACAAAGCACCACCACCACGGCATTCACTAAAGTTGCAATCATTCCATCATCCTCCAATTGTTTCGTCATGGAGTCATTATATCACAATGGAGAACAACGCACAAAAAAACCGAGGCAATCGCGCCTCGGTTTCTGATTTTAATTGGCTGTGTCGTCGTCTTCATCGCTGAAAAGATCTTTCATCTTATCAAAAAAGCCTTCTTTTTTCTTTTCAGCTTTTTTTGCACCGCTTGCAGCGCCAGATTTCTTTCCATCGAAGCGTTCAAGCGATTCCGACAGCTTCTGGAACAATTCACGTTGTTCATCCGTCAATGTTTTTGGCGTTTCAACGATGACCGTGACGTACTGATCGCCTTTGCCATAGCCGCGCATGCCTTTGACGCCTTTTCCTTTCAGGCGGAAACGCGCGCCACTCTGAACGCCGGCTGGAATTGAAAACTTGATGCGCCCTTCCAAAGTAGGCACTTCAATTTCATCCCCCAACGCTGCCTGCGCAACATTGATTCGCTGTTCCATATAAATGTCCGTATCATCACGCACAAAGAACTCATGCGGACGAACACGAATATAGA
>ERZ1034920.764-NODE-764-length-23338-cov-5.191084_pt1 | contig 23338 bp, 19 predicted proteins | sample MGYA00520688_ERZ1034920 | MGnify/ENA primary metagenome ERZ1034920 (study PRJEB33766, sample SAMN09781785) | gut metagenome | biome: gut microbiome | host: Homo sapiens | place: Madagascar | study: EMG produced TPA metagenomics assembly of the PRJNA485056 data set...
CTATATGATTTTCAGCAGGAGCAGAAATAGTACAAGTAAAATACTGGGACGAACAATTTTAGCTCCACTTTTCATTACCATTCCTGCGCCAAGATAACCTCCAAGCATATTACAAAGGGCAGCAGCAATTCCAAGAGGAATAAGTACCTGCCCGTTTAAAAAGAATATGACTAAAGAAGTGATATTGGTTGTAAGATTAATAACTTTTGCCTGTGCATTGGCTGTTTTAATACTAAGTTTAGCAAATACAGTAAAGGCAATAATTAAAAATGTACCGGTTCCCGGACCGTAAAATCCATCATACATTCCAATCACAAAAGCAGCAATGGAAGTAGTGAGATAAGTACGTTTATCAAGTGTAATAACATCGTTTTCATTATCATGGAACAGCTTTTTGTTTAGTACAAAAAACGCAGCAATCGGCAGAATGACAATCAGTACATGCATCATTATTTTTTCGGGAATAATCAGAGAAATATGAGCTCCGATGGCAGAGCCGATAATTGCCATAATAACGGATGGAACTGCTAATTTAAAATTTACCAGGCCATTCTTGATAAAGCGGGCGGTTGCAAGGGTAGTCCCGCAAGTTGATGAAAGTTTGTTAGTTGCAATCGCAGTATGGGTAGGAAGTCCGGCAATCAGATAAGCTGGAAGCGAGATCAGACCGCCTCCGCCGCCGATTGCGTCAACCAATCCGGCGAGAAATAAAAACGGACAGACAATCAGAAACATAGAAAGTGTCGGTTCAATTGTAATAATGGTATTCATGAAAATTCTCCTTGTAGTAAAATAGATTTAATGTCATAATCTGAATAGATGAACATGTCAAAGTATAGCATAAAGAAGGATAAAGTGTAAATATGGACACAAAAGATATCAGAAGCTTTCGACTTGTCTATGAGGAGCGGAGTATCAATCAGGCTGCAAAACAGCTTTTTATTACACCACAGGGATTGAGTCGGATTATTCACAAACTGGAAGAAGAGTTGCAGATTGTATTATTTGAACGGACAAAGGGCGGGATGGTACCTACGGAATGTGGGGATTATTTTTATGCACAGAGTCAGGAGTTACTATATCAATTAGAAGACATGAAGTATCATTTGCAGAAAATGAATAGCAGACAGCGAAAAATAAAAATCGGATTTGCGTGTGGTGTATTGAATCTTGTATCACTAAAAAAGTTAAATGCGATTCAAAGTGAGATGCCAGATATGTCTGTGCAGTGGGAAGAGCTGGAAAATCAGGAGGTAGCAGAACAAGTAAACAGGGGATTGTTAGATATCGGATTTATTATCGGAACAATTCCGGGAAATGAGATCGAAAGTTGTGTCGTATACGAAGGCAAAATGAATGTTCTGGTATATCCGGGGCATCCGCTTTATGAGAAAGAAAGGCTAAGTATAGAAGAGTTGAAAGAACAGCCGTTGATTTCATTAAATCAAAAGTATTTCAGTTATCATAGTTTTATGCAGCGGTGTGGTGATTTTGGATTTGTGCCGAATATCATTATCAATACAATGGAAAGTCAGCTTATTTATCGTTTCTGTAATGAGAAATTGGGACTTGGGATTGATGCAGATATTCATAAGACAGACCGGTTATATCCTGATATTCGAAGAATTGAATTGCAGGATGCCATACCATGGAAGGTATCTATGATATATCGGAAGAATGAACAGGTGAGATTCTTAGTGGAACGATTAGCACAGATTATGTAAAAAGGGCAAAATAGTGGTATCAACATTTTATTGACAGGTACTCCATTTCTATTGATAGGAATGGAGTACCTGTTTTTGATATTATAAGGTTAACAAAGAAATATGTTTGGAAAAACACAAGGAGGAAAAATATGAAACGAAAATTTCCACATTTATCCAGTCCGATTACAATTGGAAGAGTAACTTTCCGTAATCGTATGTTTTCAGCACCGATGGGTGGAACAGATATTACAAATGATGGATGTATTGGACCGAAATCTACGGCATTTTACGAGTTGAGAGGAAAAGGAGGAGCGGCAGCGGTTACAGTAAGTGAATGTATGGTACATCCGAAAACAGATGGTTCACATGCATATCATCTGGATACTACGATTTTAAACTCGTTGGCAGCAGCAACCTATACGGCGGATGCAATTCACAGACATGGAGCAGTACCGAGTCTGGAATTATCACATTCCGGTATGTATGCAGGAACATATATGACCGATAAAACAAAACAGCATGAGATGCATCAGTGGGGCGCATGTGATACAGTCCGTGCGGACGGAGTCAAAGTAAAAGCATTGTCAGAAGAGATGATTCAGGAAATTGTCGAAGCTTATGGTCAGACAGCGGCACTTGCCAAACGTGCCGGATTTGGAATGATTATGATTCATGGCGGTCATGGATGGCTGTTGAATCAGTTTTTATCGCCATATTTTAATAAACGTACAGACAAATATGGAGGAAGTCTGGAGAATAGATGTCGTCTTGCAAAAGAAGTACTGCAATCGGTGCGTGAAGCTGTGGGACCGGGATTCCCAATCGAATTCCGTATGAGTGGATCAGAGTTGTTTGAAGGTGGATATGATTTGGAAGAAGGTGTGCGAATTGCACAGGAGTTAGAATCGTATATTGATTTGCTTCATGTGTCTGCGGGAACTTATCAGAGAGGATTTGGAGATACACATCCGTCTATGTTTAAAGATCACGGATGTAACGTTTACCTTGCAGCAGAAATAAAAAAACATGTATCGATACCGGTTGCTACGATTGGTGCGTTAAATGATCCGGAACAGATGGAAGAAATTATCGCTTCCGGTAAAGCGGATGTGGTATACATGGCACGTGCACTTTTGGCAGATCCATTTCTCCCAAGAAAAACAATGGAAAACCGAGATGATGAGATTGTAAAATGTCTGCGTTGCTTCACTTGTATGGCAGAACGTGCTGCAACATCGACAAGAAGATGTACGGTGAATCCATTGATTGGAAGAGAAATAGAAGGCAACGAAGTGAGACCGGCAGTGGTTAAGAAAAAGGTGCTCGTTGCAGGTGGCGGTCCGGGAGGATTGTATGCGGCGTACACTGCTGCGAGAAGAGGACATCAGGTAATTCTCTGTGAAAAAGAAGCGGAATTAGGTGGAATATTAAAAAGTGAGCAGGCACTTCCGTTTAAGCATGAAATGTACGAACTGACAGGAACATATGAGAAGTTTGCACGTAATGCAGGCGTAGAGATTCGTTTAAATACAGAAGTGACAGCAGAACTTGCCGAGAAGGAAAATGCAGATGCACTGATTGTAGCAGTCGGTTCCACACCGCTTGTACCTCCGATTCCGGGACTGGATGGTGAGAATGTTGTTATTGTAAATGATTATTACAAACAGAAAGAAAAGGTAACAGACAAAGTCGTTGTGTTTGGTGGCGGTCTTGCAGGATGCGAGTGTGCGATTCATCTTGGTATGGAAGGAAAAGAAGTACATCTGGTAGAGATGCGAAATGAACTGGCACCGGATGCAAATGTACGTCATCGTCCTCTGTTATTAAAAGAAATCGATAAATATGTGACGATACATACCGGATGCAGAGGCATGGAAGTGACAAAAGAAGGAATCATCTGTGAAATAGAAGAAAAAGAACAGATTCTTGTACCGGGTACAAGTGTAATCTGTGCATTGGGGCAGCACTCCAGAACAGATATAGTAGATACATTGCGTGATTGTGCACCATATGTGGCAGTAATTGGAGATGCTGGAAAAGTATCTACGATTACAAATGCGGTTTATGAAGGGTATCATGCAGCATTGGATATATAAAATCCACAAATTTTATATTTTTTGAAAAAATTTGAAAAAATTGCAAAAAAACTATTGCAAAAGTAAAAATCATATGATAATATAAATCTCGGTTCGGAGTTAATACGAACCGCGAGCGGATGTGGCGGAATGGCAGACGCACAAGACTCAAAATCTTGCGTAGGTGACTACGTGCGGGTTCAAGTCCCGCCATCCGCATTATGGAATAAGTACATTATCTTTGGATGATGTACTTATTTTTGCTTTCATATGAATTGAATGAAAATAAGGCTTGCCAGTAACAGGGTAAGCCTTTTATAATAATAAGAGTGCCTTGGAGTAGTGCAGGGCATTTTTAGGTTTAGATTTATTAAATTGAGATTTGAATAATCTACGAGGTAATTAGAATGGCTGAAAAGATCGTATTGATTGATGGACACAGTATATTAAACCGTGCATTCTACGGAGTTCCGGATCTGACTAACGCAGATGGACTTCACACGAATGCAGTATATGGGTTCCTGAACATTATGTTTAAGATTCTGGATCAGGAGAAGCCAGAGTATCTGACGGTGGCATTTGATGTACATGCACCGACATTTCGTCATGAGATGTTTGAAGAATATAAAGGCACGCGAAAGCCGATGGCAGAAGAACTCCGGCAGCAGGTTCCTGTAATCAAGGAAGTCCTGCAGGCAATGGGAGTTAAAATTGTAGAAAAAGCCGGTCTGGAAGCAGATGATATTCTCGGAACTATTTCCAGAATGTCTGAGAGACGGGGGCTGGAAGTGTCTGTGATCAGTGGTGACAGAGACCTTTTACAGCTTGCAACGGAGCATGTAAAGATTCGTATTCCAAAGACGAAAAAAGGACAGACAGAGATTGAAGATTATTATGCGGAAGATGTCTTGAATGCATATCAGGTAACTCCAACGGAGTTTATCGATCTGAAAGCGTTAATGGGAGATACCTCAGATAATATACCGGGATTGCCGGGGGTAGGCGAGAAGACTGCAACGAAGATCATTACCGAGTATCATTCTATCGAAAATGCACATGAGCATGCTTCCGAATTGAAGCCGCCGCGTGCATCGAAGGCAATAATTGAACATTGGGATCTGGCAGTTTTGAGCAAGACACTCGCTACGATCGAATTGGATGCAGAGATTGATTATGAGTTTGCGGATGCGAAACTCGGTAATTTGTATACAGACGAAGCATATGTGTATTTTCAGAAGCTGCAGTTTAAAAATCTGCTGGGAAGATTTGAGACATCGGAACTGTCGAATAAGATTGAGGATGCATTTGAGACGATTACAAATAAAGAGAAAGCTGAACAGATTTTCACAGATGCGGCAAAAGCTGAGCGTGTTGGCATTTCACTTTGTAAGAATACAGAGGATGTGCTTCCATTATTTGCTGACCTGGCAGAGTTCGCAGGAATCGCACTATGCTGTTCAGACGAGCATGTGTATTATATAAAGACCGGAAATGATATATCTTCGGCATGGCTGAAGGAGCAGACCGTGCAGCTTGTGGAGAAGAATGAATGTTGCATATTCTTTGACGTAAAGAATGCAATGGGAGAACTTGGCAGTCTTCCGGTTTCACATTGTTTTGACGGAACAATCGCAGCATATTTGCTGAACCCATTGAAAAGTGATTATACCGGCGAGGATGTTGCCAGAGAACGGCTGAATCTGCTGATTGAGGATAAGCTTCCTGATGACAGCAAAGCCTGTTACGAAGCATATACCGGATGGAAGGCTGCACCAATTTTGCAGGAACAGCTGAAAGAGAACAATATGTGGAAGCTGTTTGTGGACGTAGAGATGCCACTTGTAGAGACATTGTATGATATGGAACAGTGTGGTGTCCGCGTAGAGGCTGATGAGCTGAAAGCTTATGGTGAGAAGCTTGGCGTGCGGATCCATGAACTGGAACAGGAAATATATGAAGAGGCCGGCGAGATTTTTAATATTAATTCACCGAAGCAATTGGGCGTGATCCTGTTTGAAAAAATGGGATTACAGGGTGGAAGGAAGACAAAGACCGGATATTCGACAGCGGCAGATGTATTGGAGAAGCTGGCACCGGAGTATCCGATTGTAGCGAAGATTCTGGAATACCGTCAGATGGCAAAACTCAAGTCGACTTATGCGGATGGATTGGCTGGTTTTATTCAGGCAGATGGACGGATACATGGGAAGTTCCATCAGACTATTACAGCGACGGGACGTCTCAGCAGCGCAGAACCTAATCTGCAGAATATTCCGGTTCGTATGGAACTTGGCAGGCTGATTCGTAAAGTGTTCATTCCGGCAGATGGTTTTGTGTTTGTGGATGCAGATTATTCGCAGATTGAGCTTCGTATTCTTGCGCATTGTTCCGGAGATGATATGTTGATCAATGCTTATCGCCAGGCTCAGGATATTCACAGAATTACGGCTTCGCAGGTTTTTCATGTACCGTTTGACGAGGTGACGGATCTTCAGAGAAGAAATGCCAAGGCGGTTAATTTTGGAATCGTGTATGGCATCAGTTCTTTTGGGCTGAGCCAGGATTTAAGTATCAGCAGAAAAGAAGCGGCAGAATACATTGATCAGTATTTTCTGACCTATCCGGGAATCAAGACATTTCTGGATAATACGGTTGCGTCTGCCAGGGAACATGGATACGTGGAGACGTTGTTTGGAAGAAGACGCCCGATGCCGGAGCTGAAGTCGTCCAATTATATGCAGAGATCATTTGGAGAGCGTGTGGCGATGAATGCGCCGATTCAGGGAACAGCAGCTGACATTATTAAAGTGGCGATGATTGGCGTTAGCAGAAGGCTGAAAGAAAAACAGATGAAATCCAGACTTGTTCTTCAGGTACATGATGAACTCCTGATTGAGACTTATATTCCGGAACTGGAACAGGTAGAGGAGATTTTAAAGGAAGAAATGGAACGTGCGGCAGACCTTAAGGTACCGCTTCTGGTTGATATGCATACCGGCAATAACTGGTATGAAGCAAAATAGGAGAATATACATGAAGATCATAGGGATTACAGGTGGAGTTGGCTCTGGAAAGAGCGAAGTGCTCCGCTATCTGGAAGAGAAATATGGCGCAGTTGTGTGTGAGGCAGATCTTGTTGCAAAGAATCTGCAAAAAAAGGGTACAATCTGTTATAATAAAATCGTTGAGCATTTTGGAGAGGACATCTTAGATGAGAATGGCAGAATTGATCGTCCGCATCTGGCACAGATTGTGTTTAAAGATGACAAAGAGCTTCATGTGCTGAATACAATTGTTCATCCGGCTGTGAAGGAAAATATCCGTCGGAAAATCCGTCAGGAGAGAAAGCAGGGAACAGAGCTTTTTATATTGGAAGCGGCACTTCTTCTGGAAGAACACTATGACGAGATCTGTGATGAAGTGTGGTATATCTATGCCAATGAAGAAGTGCGTAAGAAACGACTTAAATTATCCAGAGGATATAGTGAAGAGAAGATCGAGGATATGTTCCGTGCACAGAAAAGCAGGGATGAATTTCTGGAGCACAGCGACCGCGCAGTAGATAACAGCCTGAGCTTTGATGACACCAGAGAACAGCTGGATGATATGCTGAAGGATTTTGGCATAAAGAAAAGCCAGGTATAATAACAGAGAGAATGTGCTAAATAGCATAAAAGCAATAGACTGGAGAACAATAGATGAGATTATGCAGTATAGCTAGCGGAAGCAGTGGAAACTGTATCTATACGGGTACAGACCACACACATCTGCTGATTGATACAGGCATCAGTAAAAAGAGAATAGAAGAAGGACTTCATGACCTGGAGATCAAAGGAGAGGAGATCGATGGGATCCTTATTACCCATGAACATTCTGATCATATTCAGGGACTGGGGGTATTCAGCCGGAAATATGAAGTGCCGATTTATGGCACACCAGGCACACTGAATGCAGTGAAAAAAAGCAAAAGTCTTGGCAAAATCTTGCCGGAACTTTTTCGTGAAATCCATACAGATGAGCCATTCACACTGGGGGATGTGCAGGTAGAGCCATTTGCCATTTCTCATGATGCTGCGGAACCATGTGGTTATCGGATGCGTGCGGATGGCAAGAGCGTCGCAGTGGCTACTGATCTTGGAATTTACGATGATTATATCATTGAACATCTGAAGGATGTGAATGCAATTCTGCTGGAAGCAAACCACGATATTCATATGTTGGAAGTTGGACCTTATCCTTATCCATTGAAACAACGTGTGATGGGAAATAAGGGACATCTGTCAAATGAATTGTCAGGACGGCTTCTTTGTGATATACTACATGACAACCTGAAAAGTGTCATGCTTGGGCATCTCAGTAAGGAGAATAATTATGCAGAACTTGCGTATGAGACGGTTAAATTAGAGGTTACACTTGGGGATAATCCGTATAAGGGAGATGAAATACCTCTGGCTGTTGCCAACAGGGATCACCGTTCGGATATTATTACTGTATAATCAATACATATGTTTAACAGGAGGAAGAAAATGAAAAAGTGTGTGATTACTGTAGTTGGAAAAGATACTGTAGGAATTATTGCGAAGGTATGTACCTATCTTGCGGAGACCGGGATTAATATTCTGGATATTTCGCAGACTATCATTGATGACTTCTTTAATATGATAATGATCGTGGATGTTGCCGGAGCTTCTAAGGAATTTCAGGAATATACAGCTGAACTGGAAGCACTTGGCGGAGAAATCGGTGTAAGAATTCACTGCCAGAGAGAAGAAATTTTTGAAAAAATGCACAGACTGTAAGTTGGATGCTATGGCGGAGGCAAAGAAAAATCATGATTAGCGTATATGAAGTAAATGAAACGAATAAAATGATCGAGCAGGAGAATCTTGACGTAAGAACGATTACTCTTGGTATCAGTCTGATGGACTGCATCGATTCAGATCTTGATAAATTAAATGATAATATCTATAAGAAGATTACGACGCTTGCCGGTAATCTGGTAAGTACCGGACAGGATATTGAACGGGAATTTGGCATCCCGATTGTAAATAAACGTATTTCTATAACACCAATCGGCCTGGTAGGTGCTGCTGCCTGCAAGACCCCGGATGATTTTGTAGAGATTGCAAAGACACTGGATAAGGCTGCGAAGGAAGTTGGTGTCAATTTTATCGGTGGATATTCTGCGCTGGTATCAAAGGCTATGACGACCAGCGATGAGAATCTGATCCGGTCTGTGCCGAAGGCACTGGCATGTACGGAACGTGTGTGCAGCTCTATTAATGTGGGATCTACTCGTACCGGTATTAATATGGATGCTGTACGTCTGTGCGGCGAGATCGTGAAAGAGACAGCAGAAGCAACCAAAGATAATGATTCTCTGGGATGTGCGAAGCTGGTGGTATTTTGTAATGCGCCGGATGATAATCCGTTTATGGCGGGTGCGTTCCTTGGCGTTACAGAAGGAGATGCAGTGATCAATGTAGGTGTCAGTGGACCTGGCGTTGTAAAGAAAGCAATTGAGCAGGTGCGAGGCAAGGGCTTTGAGGAACTGTGTGAGATGATTAAGAAGACAGCATTTAAGATTACCCGCGTAGGACAACTGGTAGCGGGTGAGGCATCCAAACGTATGGGTATTCCGTTTGGAATTATTGATCTGTCTCTTGCGCCGACTCCGGCAGTGGGTGACAGTGTGGCTGAGATCCTGGAGGAGATCGGTCTGGAACGTGTAGGTGCACCGGGTACTACAGCAGCACTTGCTATGTTGAATGATCAGGTAAAGAAGGGTGGCGTTATGGCTTCCTCTTATGTGGGAGGTTTAAGTGGCGCATTTATTCCTGTCAGTGAAGATCAGGGTATGATTGATGCAGTGAAGCTTGGTGCATTGAACCTTGAAAAGCTGGAGGCCATGACCTGTGTATGTTCCGTAGGTCTTGATATGATTGCAATTCCTGGAAAGACCAGTGCGGCAACTATTTCTGGTATTATTGCAGATGAGATGGCACTTGGTATGGTGAATAATAAGACGACAGCGGTCCGTCTGATTCCGGTTATTGGTAAGGATGTAGGAGAGACAGCAGAATTTGGCGGTTTATTGGGTTATGCCCCGATCATACCGGTGAATGAGTTTGATTGCAGTGCATTTATAAACAGACAGGGACGAATCCCTGCACCGATACATAGTTTTAAGAATTAGAGAGGAAGTTTAAACATGAGCAGAGTAGCAATTGTTACAGATAGCAACAGTGGAATTACACAGGAGGAAGCAAAAAGACTTGGAATCTTTGTCCTTCCGATGCCTTTTTATATTGACGGAGAACTGTTCTACGAAGATATATCTCTGACTCAGGAAAAATTCTATGAACGTCTGACTCAGGATGCAGATATTTCTACTTCGCAGCCTTCGCCGGGAGATGTAATGGCTATATGGGAGAAAGCACTGGAAAAATATGATGAGGTAGTGCATATTCCGATGTCTAGCGGATTGTCAAGTTCCTGTGCCACTGCGCAGATGCTTGCGCAGGACATGGATGGAAAAGTATACGTGGTAGATAATCAACGTATTTCGGTTACCATGAGACAATCGGTTCTGGATGCCATTGCTTTGGCAGAAAAAGGAATGAACGCGAAGGAGATTCATGATATTCTGATGCGCGAGAAGCTGGAGGCCAGCATCTATATTACGGTAGATACATTGAAATATCTTAAAAAAGGTGGTCGCGTAACACCCGCAGCTGCAGCTATCGGTTCAGTTCTGAATCTGAAACCGGTTCTTACGATTCAGGGAGAAAAGCTGGATTCTTTTTCTAAGTCAAGAGGATGGAAGAGCGCGAAGAAGACGATGTTGGATGCAATGGAAAAGGATCTGACAGAGCGGTTTGCAGGACAGGAGATGTATCTGCAGGTTGCGTATACCTGTTCGGCAGAAGAAGCCGAAGAATGGAAAGCAGAAGTGGAAAATAGATTTCCGGAATATGAAGTGCATATGGATCCGTTGTCATTAAGTGTGGCCTGCCACATTGGACATGGTGCCAGAGCAATTGCATGTAGCAGGAAAGTACCGGAACTCAGCTGATTTTACAGATGTTTCGTTTGTCACCATGATAAAAACGCCCGTTTTTAGCGGGCGTTTTTATATGTCTGTTTGTTACGCCAGTTCTTCCCATTTGACGTAAAGTTCTTCTAATTCTTCTGCAATTTTGCTTTTTTCTATTGCCAGTTCCTGACACTTTACGGAATTGGTATAGATTTCTTCCTGAACCATTAGTTCGTCGATTTCGCCATCACGTTCTTCCAGTTCAGTAATGCGTTCTTCTGTCTTTTTTAATTCATTCTGACGTTTGCGTTCCTTAGCCTGTGCTTCTTTCTGTTCCTGCCAGCTGAGCTTAGCCTGAGATTCTGGTTCCGGTGCACATACATCAGATGGAGCGGAAGAGACGCCGGCATAAGCCTGGGTCAGTTCATCTTTCTTTTCGAGATAGTAATCATAGTTACCAATATAATTGACAAATGTCTGTTCGGTCAGTTCCAGAATTCTTGTAGCTGTACGGTTGATAAAATATCGGTCATGAGATACATAGAGTACCGTACCGGTATAATCGTTCAGAGCTTTTTCAAGAATTTCCTTAGAAGTAATATCCAAGTGGTTGGTAGGTTCGTCCAGGATAAGGAAATTTGCTTCAGACAACATGAGCTTGGCAAGTGACACACGTCCACGTTCACCACCACTTAAAGAGCTGATCTGCTGAAATACTTCATCGCCGGTAAAGAGAAAAGCTGCCAACGTCTTTCGGATCTGTGTATTGGTTAGCGTCGGATAATCGTCAGAAATCTCATCAAAGATTGTTTTGTCCATATGCAGGACGTGATGTTCCTGGTCATAATAACCGATTTTCACCTTGGAACCGAGGGTAAAAGTACCACTGTCTGCCGGAATAACCTGATTCAGTATCTTCAGCAGTGTAGTCTTTCCGGTCCCATTGTCACCGATGATCGCTACGTGCTCGCCGCGGTGGATCTCAAAACTGATATCCTGAAATAAAGTATGCGGCGGGAATGCTTTGGACAGATGTTCTACCGACAGTACGTCATTACCACTGACAACAGAAGGCTCCAGTTTTAAATGAATATCCGTATGAAGTTCCAGAGGCTTTTCTATAGGCTGAATACGTTCCAGCATCTTCTCACGGCTTTCTGCACGCTTGATAGACTTCTCCCGGTTGAAAGAGCGGAGTTTTTCAATAACAGCTTCCTGATGTTTGATCTCACGCTGCTGATTTAAGTATTCTTTTAATCTTGCTTCACGGAGCATTTCTTTTTTCTCGGCGTAAGCAGAGTAATTGCCTTGAAATACGGAAAGTTTACCCATTTCTACTTCAATAACCTTTGTAACAACTTTATTCAGGAAATATCGGTCATGGGATACAATCAATACCGCTCCAAAATAATTTAGTAAGTAGGTCTCCAACCATGCAATGGAATTCAGATCCAGGTGGTTGGTAGGCTCATCCAGCAGAAGAATGTCTGGTCTGGTAAGCAGAAGCTTACTGAGAGATACGCGAGTCTTCTGACCACCGGACAGCGAGTCTACGGGCTTGTCAAACTCATCTTCTGCAAAACCAAGACCTTTTAATACACCGACAATCTCGCTTTCATAGGAGTATCCGTTTGCCAGTTCAAAGGCGCTGGTCAGATTATGATAAGTATTCAACCGGCTTTCCAGTTCATCGCCGGTCAGATCTTTTAATTCTTTTTCAATCTCGCGGATCCGTGCTTCCATGGCAATGACATCGGCCTTGGCTGAACGTACTTCTTCGTAGATTGTATTGCCAGATATCAGTTCCTGATGCTGGGACAGATAACCGAGTGTCTTACCTTTGGTAAGTGTGATCGTACCGCCGTCAGCTGTAAGATCGCCGACGATCATTTTCAGAAGAGTAGATTTGCCGGCACCATTGATACCGACAAGGGCTGCTTTCTCATGATCTTCTATATGAAAAGAGCCATTTTGTATAATAACGTGTTCCCCAAATGCTTTGGAAACATCATGACATGATAAAATCATGATACACCTCCATAATTCTCTGTGTATCATTATACCGAAAAAAACAGAAAAAACAACTAAAGTTAATGAAAGTTCGTACAAAAGTTTGACTTTGTGTTAACAATCCGATATAATTATTCCATAATATTATGGGTAGGTGAACAACAGTGGAGACAAGAAAGATTTCTCAGGCGGTAATTCGCAGACTTCCAAGATATTACCGATATCTGGGTGAATTATTAGAAGATGGTGTCGAGCGTATATCATCTAATGATTTAAGTAAAAGAATGAAACTTACTGCATCACAGATTCGACAGGATTTGAACAACTTTGGCGGATTTGGTCAGCAGGGATATGGTTATAATGTAAAGTATCTTCATACTGAAATTGGTAAAATCCTTGGATTGGAGAACAAGCATAATTTTATAATCGTTGGTGCAGGTAATCTGGGACAGGCTTTGGCAAATTATTCACATTTTGAAAACCAGGGATTTATCCTGAAAGGTATCTTTGATGTGAATCCTACGCTGAGAGGTATGTCAATTCGTGATGTGCCGGTTCGTATGATGAGTGAGATGAAAGATTTCATCAAAGAGAATAATATCGAGATTGCAGTCCTTACAATCCCGAAGGAATGCGCAATTGATGTGGCGAAGGATCTGGTAGATGCCGGTATTCAGGCCATCTGGAATTTTGCGCATGTAGATCTGAATGTACCGGATAATGTAATTGTAGAAAGTGTACATTTATCAGAAAGTTTAATGAGATTATCTTATAATATCAGTCGATATAATGAGGATCATGCAGACAAATAACAGACAGAATAATGGCGTGTAATGCGGGCTGTGAAAGCAGACTTCTTTACACGTCGTTTTTTTTCGGTGAGCTGCATCTAAAGCAGAAAGGAAGTATATGCAATATTTATTAAATGCGGAACAGATGAAAAGTGCGGATAGTCATACCATACAGGATCTGGGAGTTTCATCCAGAACACTGATGGAACGGGCTGCCGCGGCCTGTACTGATTATATAGAAGAACAAAAGTGGCCGCTGACACATGCTTGTATTGTGTGTGGATCAGGAAATAACGGAGGCGATGGCTTTGCTATTGGAAGTATTCTGAAAGAGAAAGGCTGCCAGGTAACAGCAGTATTTGCCGGACGGATGACAAGCCGAACAGAAGAGTGTATATATCAGATGAATAAGTTCGAACAGCGTGGAGGAACGCTTCTCACAGAATGGCAGGATAATGATTACAGCATTGTAATTGATGCATTGTTTGGTGTGGGATTGAATCGTGAGATTACAGGGCACTATCTGGAAATGCTTCGGCATATGAATATGTCACCAGGGCGGAAACTTGCTGTTGATATTCCATCCGGTATCTCAGCTACGGATGGACGTGTGTTTGGTGAAGCGTTTCAGGCAGATGCAACCGTAACTTTCCAGGAACGAAAGCTGGGCCTGTTTCTGTTTCCCGGTGCATTGTATACCGGAAAAGTCTGCGTGGCAGATATCGGAATTGACAGTTTTACGGTAAAGGAACAGCCGGGTACCGCATATGCATTAGAAATGAGTGATATTGCCAAACTTCTGCCTGAACGTCCGCCATATGCTCATAAAGGTACATTTGGAAAATTATTATTAATTGCCGGAAGCAATGGAATGGCAGGAGCCGCATTCTTAAGTGCCTGTGCTGCTTATCGCATGGGAGCAGGACTTGTACGCATTTATACCACTGAAGATAACCGAAGTATTTTGCAGCAGCTGATTCCAGAAGCTATTATCACAACATATAGGGAATATGACGAAGAAAGTCTTCTGTCGGTACTGGAGTGGGCTGATGCAGTCTGTATAGGATCAGGACTCGGAAGATCTGATGTGGCAGATCTGATTGTAAATACCGTTTTGAAAGAAATAAATGTGCCATGTCTGATTGATGCAGACGGAATTAATATATTGGCAGCGCATCCGGAATGGAAGGACCGGCTGGCAGAAGGAAATTATGTACTGACCCCACATCTGAAGGAATTATCCAGATTAACAGGACGGTCTGTCAGCGAGATACAAATGCATCGAAGAGAGGTCCTGGAACAGACAGTAAGAGCTTTAGATGTTACCCTGGTACAAAAAGATGCACGTACTTTTGTGGAAGCGAAGGGCAGAAGAATGTATGTGAATCTTACCGGGAATGCTGCAATGGCAAAAGCAGGTTCAGGAGATGTGCTGGCCGGGGTTGTTGGTGGACTTATGGTGCAAGGGTGTGATAATTATGATGCCGCTGTTCTTGGAGTTTATCTCCATGGACTTGCGGGAGATATTGCAAGAAATGAAATGGGGTGCTATAGTGTATTGGCGAGGGATCTTGCTGATACACTTGGATCAGCAATCCAAATGACAGAAAACTGGAAGGCGGAAAAGTGATGAAAGAATATACAAGAGTGTGTGCCAGAATTGATCTGGACGCCATAGAATATAATATGGATCAGATGCATGAAACGGTTGGTGATGCGACTAAGATCATGGCTGTTGTCAAGATGGATGGCTACGGTCATGGGGCGGTACCAATCGCATGTGATCTGGAGAAAAAAGACTACCTGTGGGGATTTGCTACAGCCACACCGGATGAGGGCGTGATTCTGCGTGCGAACGGTATCAGGAAGCCGATACTTGTGTTGGGTCCTGTTTTTCCATCCCAGCCGGCAGAAGCGATTGAACATGAGATCCGTTTCACCTGTTATACGAAAGAAATCGCAGAGCAGATTTCTGAGACAGCAGTAAAGCTTGGAAAGACAGCATACGTCCATATCAAATTAGACACCGGAATGTCGAGACTTGGATTCCAGATTGATGAGGAGAATGCAGATACGATCGCAGAGATTGCAAAGCTTCCGGGTATTGAGATGGAAGGAATGTATACACATTTTTCCAAAGCAGATGAAACAGACAAATCTTATGCCCATAAACAGTTGGAGCGCTATCTGTGGATGTGTAAAGCACTGGAGAACAGAAATGTCACATTTAAGCATTATCACTGTGCAAACAGTGCGGCGATTCTTGATCTGCCAGAGACCTATATGGATATTGTAAGATCAGGTATTTCTACTTATGGTCTGTATCCATCAGACGAAGTAGATCAGCAGCATGTGCATCTGAAACCAGCTATGGAACTGATCAGTCATGTTTCCCATGTAAAATGGGTAGAGGCAGGAGTTCCGGTAAGTTATGGCGGTACGTTTGTGACCGAACGTCCGACCAGGATTGCAACTGTACCGGTGGGATATGGAGATGGATATCCGAGAAGTCTGTCTAATAAAGGCTTTGTATTAATCCATGGTAAGAAAGCCCCAATCCTCGGACGAATCTGTATGGATCAGTTTATGGTAGATTGTACAGAAATTGAAAATGTGGCATATGGAGACCGCGTGGTACTTATCGGTCGGGACGGAGACAATTACCTTCCGGTAGAGACGCTCAGTGATCTGTCCGGTCGTTTCAGCTATGAATTTGTCTGTGACCTGGGTAAGAGAATACCGAGAGAATTTCTGAAAGATGGAAAAGTCATAGAGCAGATTGATTATTTCGCATAAATATATCGAATGAAGAACTGCAATAGAATACATCTGAAAAAAGATGGAAATACTGTTTTTATCAGAAATATGGAGAGTGAAAACAGGTGCAGGTAAAACGTGGAGATATTTATTATGCTGACCTCAGCCCGGTAGTCGGCTCGGAACAGGGAGGCATCAGGCCGGTGCTGATCATACAGAATGACGTAGGTAACAGATACAGTCCGACTGTCATTTGCGCAGCGATTACATCCAGAATGAATAAAGCAAAGTTGCCTACGCATATTGAGATTGATTCCAGACGATGTCAGATCATGAAGGATTCTGTAATTCTGTTGGAACAGATAAGAACGATTGATAAGCAGAGGCTAAAAGATATGATCGGTCATCTGGATAAAGAACGAATGAGAAGCGTTGATGAAGCGATAAGGGTCAGCCTTGCGCTTCATACATAAAAAGGAGTATGGATATGGAAGAACGAAGTTTGTTTCATCGGATGAGACAGATATTTCGAGAAGAAGGCGAGACAGAAGAAGTCGGAAGTCAGGCAATGAAACTGATCCGCAATATTGTCCGCTATCTTGATAAGGATGCAAAAGACATTATGACACATCGACGTGATATTGTGGGTATCGATGAAGAGGAAACACTGGAAACTGCACTCAAGTTTATGCTGGGAGAACGTTTTTCCAGATTCCCGGTATATCGGGAGGATATTGATGAGATTATAGGAACCATTCATCTTCGGGATGCTATGACCTGTTATTTTACCGAAGCCAACCGCAATCGTCCGATCAAAGAACTGAAAGGGTATATCCGTCCGGTAGATTACATACCTGAAACCAAGAGCATAGATACACTGTTCCGCAGAATGCAGGAAGGAAATAATCATATTGCAATCGTCATTGATGAGTATGGACAGACTTCAGGGCTGGTAGCTATGGAAGATATTCTGGAAGAAATCGTAGGTAATATTATGGACGAATACGATGAAGAGGAAGAGGATATCGAAGTACAGGCAGATGGATCCTATGAAGTCAATGGCTTTACTGACCTGGAGGATCTGGAAGATCTGCTGAATATTCATTTTGATAAGGAAGAGTATGAGACGTTAAACGGATTTCTGATCCATCAGCTTGACAGAATCCCCGGAGAGGATGAGCGCAGCACAGTACTTTATGATGGATATCTGTTTACAGTGCTGGAAGTAGACAATAATGCGATTCAATCAGTAAAGATTGAAAAAATGTAATATGCATGATAAAATAAAATGTATGCGAACTAATAGAAGATAAGGAGAGAAGAAGATGTCAGGACATTCAAAATTTGCCAATATTAAGCATAAAAAAGAAAAAAATGATGCTGCAAAAGGTAAGATTTTTACAAAAATCGGTAAAGAGCTTGCAGTAGCGGTAAAAGAAGGTGGAAGCGCTGATCCGGCTAACAACAGCCGTCTGCGTGATGTTATCGCAAAGGCTAAATCTAACAATATGCCAAATGACACGATTGAGAGAAATATTAAAAAAGCTGCAGGCGAAGGCGGATCAGCAGATTACGAACATATTACATACGAAGGTTACGGTCCGAATGGTACGGCAATTATAGTCGAGACACTGACAGATAATAAGAACCGTACGGCATCTAATGTTAAGAGTGCATTTACAAAAGGTAATGGCAACGTAGGTACACCGGGATGTGTATCTTTTATGTTTGACCGTAAGGGACAGATTATTGTAGATAAGGAAGAATACGATGGAGATGCCGATGATCTTATGATGCAGGCTCTGGATGCAGGTGCAGAAGACTTTGCTGAGGAAGATGACAGCTTTGAGATTCTGACGGATCCAGATGATTTCAGTGAGGTGCGTGAAGCACTTGAAGAAGCAGGAATTCATATGGCGTCTGCAGAAGTAACCATGATTCCGCAGACTTATGTAGAACTTACTGATCCTAAGGATATTCAGAATATTCAGAAAACCCTGGATCTGTTGGATGATGACGATGATGTACAGGATGTATATCATAACTGGGATGAATAATTATGGATAAAGGATAAAAGGAGGCATCGAGAGGATGAGTGATTATAAGATTGAAACTAAGTGTATTCAGTCAGGATATAAACCGGGTAATGGAGAGCCAAGAGTTCTGCCAATCTATCAGAGTACAACATTTAAATATAATTCCAGTGACCAGATGGGAAGACTTTTTGACCTGGAAGAGAGCGGATATTTTTATACACGGTTGCAGAATCCGACCAATGATGCAGTAGCTGCGAAGATCTGTGATCTTGAGGGTGGAGTGGCAGCGATGCTTACTTCATCGGGACAGGCAGCTAATTTTTATGCGATCATGAATATTGTGGAAGCAGGAGATCATATTGTATGTGCATCTGCACTGTACGGCGGTACTTATAATCTTTACGCTCATACCATCAAGAAGATGGGCGTTGAGGCTACTTTTGTTGAGCCGGACTGCAGTGAGGAAGAATTGAATGCCGCGTTTCGTGATAATACAAAGGTCGTATTTGGTGAATCTATTGCAAACCCTGCACTGGTTGTTCTTGATTTTGAAAAGTTTGCCAAAGCAGCACATGCGCATGGGGTACCATTTATTGTAGATAATACATTTGCTACACCGATCAACTGCAGACCATTTGAATGGGGTGCAGACATTGTAACACATTCAACTACCAAATACATGGACGGACATGCGACCTGTGTAGGTGGTGTGATCGTAGACAGTGGTAATTTTGACTGGGAAGCTTACGGTGACAAATTTGCAGGACTCACCACACCGGATGAGACCTACCATGGTATCGTGTATACACAGAAATTCGGTAAGGCTGCATACATAACAAAAGCTACATCACAGCTGATGCGTGACCTTGGTTCTATCCAGGCACCGCAGAATGCATTTTTACTGAATCTGGGACTCGAAACATTACATCTCCGTGTACCTCGTCATTGTGAGAACGCATTGAAAGTTGCGAAATATCTGCAGGGACATGAAAAGGTGGCCTGGGTTAACTATCCGGGACTGGAAGGTGATTCTCAGTATGAACTGGCTCAGAAATATATGCCAAACGGAACATGTGGTGTGCTTACATTTGGTCTGAAGGGCGGACGTGACAGCGCAGTGAAGATGATGGACAGCCTGAAAATGGTTGCGATCGTAACTCATGTGGCAGATGCAAGAAGCTGTGTACTGCATCCGGCAAGTCACACACATCGCCAGATGAATGATCAGGAACTGATGGAAGCCGGGGTACAGCCGGATTTGATTCGTTTCAGTGTAGGTATCGAGAATGCGGATGATATTATCGCTGATGTAGAACAGGCACTGGAACAGGTATAAGAATCCTGTATACATGAATAAGAACTATATAACACTTCCATACTAAAGGGTATGGAGGTGTTTTTATATGCAGAAAAATGAAGAAAAGCAGGAGAAAAAAGCAGAGATCAAAGAAACCGGTTCCCTTGATCTTGATGAAAGCCGTGCGCACCACAGAATTAAATTAATCACAATCATCGGAGAGATAGAAGGACATGATGCGGTCAGCGGAAGCACGAAGGCAACCAAATACGAGCATTTGCTTCCCATGCTTGCAGAAATAGAAGACAGCTGTGAGATAGATGGTCTGCTGATTCTGTTAAATACTCTGGGTGGTGATGTGGAAGCAGGACTTTCCATTGCAGAAATGATCGCATCGCTCAGTAAGCCTACGGTGTCGTTGGTGCTCGGAGGAAGCCATTCGATCGGTGGTCCTCTTGCAGTAGCAGCTGATTATTCTTTTATTGTACCAAGTGGAACCATGATCATCCATCCGGTAAGATCCAATGGAATGTTCATCGGGGTAGAACAGAGTTTCCGCAATATGGTAAAAACGCAGGATCGGATTACGGCATTTCTCTCAAAACATTCCCATATGACGCAGGATCAGATTGAAGAACTGATGCTGAATCCAACACAGCTTGTCAAAGATGTGGGAACAATGCTGGAAGGCCCGGAAGCAGTTGCAGTCGGTCTCATTGATGAAGTGGGAGGATTAAAAGAAGCACTGGCGAAACTGCATCAAATGATCGATGAAAATGGAACAGAAAATGGATAATTAAATAATGACAGTCTCTTGTAAAAATGATATACTTTAAATAGTATGTGTATCTATACTTTGTGATGATATACCTATAGATACGATGCGCGAAACAGGGGGGATTATATGGCTTCGAAGTCTAAGAAGAAAAGTACGTCTAAAAAGACCACCAGGAAGACAACGAAGAAAGCGGGAGAGAATTTTGTAATTGATGAAATTATTATATGGATCGTATTGGCTGTCAGCATACTTCTTCTGATTAGTAATTTTGGATTTGGCGGAACACTTGGGGCGTCAGCTTCAGCATTCCTGATGGAAAGCTTTGGTGCAGGTGCGTATCTTGTACCTTTTCTGCTATTTGGAGTAACAGCATTTCTGGTATCGAACAAGCATAATCGTATCGCATACTGGAAATCCGGTGCAGCTGTGATCTGTTTTCTGATTTTATGTGGTTTATTTGAATTGATCAGTGATGCGGGAGGTACTGTCGGAGGATCGCTTGCAGACATCCTGTCACCGGCTCTCGGAGTGGCAGGTACATATGTGATTTTGATTATTATGCTGATCATTGGAATAGTGATCATTACCGGACGTTCCGTTCTCAAAGGTGTAAAGAAGCAGAGTGATCGCGCTTATTCACATGCAAAAGAGTCCAATACCAGAAGGCGCGAGGCATCTGCACGACGCAGGGAAGAGCGACGCACGGCCAGAGAAGAAAAAGAACTGGAACAGGCTAAAGCAGAAAAGAAGACTGCTTCAAAGAGAAAAGACCGTCACGTGGAGGGAGTATCCTTTGATACGACATTGAGCGGAAGATCTCCGGAGATGAAAGAGATGAAAGCTGACGAGCTTAAGACCGATATTCCGTCAGCAGTTCAGCCAAACACGAAAGATACACAGGATCTGGTGATTAACAGGACACAGCCGGAGATGGCTGCGCAGCCAGACGATCTGCCGGATCCATTTGATACGGATTCGGCTGTGGAATCTTTAGAGGAGTCAAAAGCTCCGGCAAAGAGAAGCAGGAAAAAAGCAGGGGCAGATGCGATTGCTCAGGAGACTGCAAGCGTAGCTCAGGCAGTTTCAGAAAATGAAGTTAAGAATGAGACTTATCATACGCCTCCATTTTCGTTGCTTACCAGAGGTAAAAAAGGCGGAGGGGATTCGGATACACATCTTCGCGAAACCGCCGGAAAGCTGCAGGATACACTGCACAGTTTCGGCGTGAATGTAACGGTTACCAATGTAAGCTGTGGACCATCTGTTACCAGATATGAGCTTCAGCCGGAACAGGGCGTGAAAGTCAGCAAGATTGTAGGACTTGCTGATGATATCAAGCTGAACCTTGCGGCTGCGGATATTCGTATTGAAGCACCGATTCCAGGAAAAGCAGCGGTGGGTATCGAAGTGCCAAATAAAGAAAATTCTGCAGTTATGCTGCGGGATCTGCTGGAGTCGACTGAATTTAAGAACAGTGCATCGCATGTATCCTTTGCGGTAGGCCGGGATATTGCAGGAAGATGTGTTGTGGCTGACATTGCCAAGATGCCGCATCTTCTGATCGCAGGAGCGACCGGTTCCGGTAAATCTGTGTGTATCAATACATTGATTATGAGTATTTTATATAAAGCATCACCAGATCAGGTGCGACTGATCATGGTGGATCCGAAAGTAGTAGAATTAAGCGTATACAATGGTATTCCGCATCTGATGATTCCGGTAGTAACAGACCCGAAGAAAGCTGCAGGAGCTCTTAATTGGGCAGTTGCGGAAATGACAAGACGCTATCAGGCATTTGCGGAGCATCAGGTCCGTGATATGAAAGGATATAATGAGAAAATAAGTCAGCTGGAACCGGATGAGAACGGCAATAAGCCGGACACTATGCCGCAGATTGTAATCATTGTGGATGAGCTTGCCGATCTGATGATGGTGGCACCAGGTGAGGTGGAAGAATCTATCTGTCGTCTGGCCCAGCTTGCAAGAGCAGCCGGCATTCACCTGGTACTTGCGACTCAGAGACCTTCCGTTAATGTCATTACTGGTCTGATTAAAGCCAATATGCCGTCCAGAATTGCATTTTCCGTATCATCAGGTGTGGATTCAAGGACGATCATTGACATGAACGGAGCTGAGAAACTCCTCGGAAAGGGTGATATGCTCTTTTATCCGAGTGGTTATCAGAAACCGGTCCGTGTGCAGGGAGCATTTGTTTCGGACAAGGAGGTTCAGAAGGTAACCGATTATCTGAAAGATCACAATGGAGATGCTGCTTACAGCCAGGAAGTGGTAGAACACATGAATTCCAGTGCTGCCGGTGGAAATATGATGTCTGGCAGTGACAGTGCAAGCGAAAGAGATGCCTATTTTGTAGATGCAGGTAAGCTGATCATCGACAAAGAAAAGGCGTCTATTGGAATGTTACAGCGGATGTTCAAGATCGGCTTTAACCGTGCCGCAAGGATTATGGATCAACTCTGTGAAGCGGGTGTAGTTGGACCGGAAGAGGGAACAAAGCCAAGAAAGGTGCTCATGTCTATGGAAGAGTTTGAACAGTACATAGAAGAGTATGTTTAATATAGTTACTGGACACTAATGAATGAAAGAAAGGATGAAGAACATGAAAACAGATATTCAAATCGCACAGGAAGCAGAAATGAGCCATATCAGCGATGTTGCGGCATCGATCGGAATTGAGGAAGATGATCTGGAATTATACGGTAAGTATAAGGCAAAACTTTCGGATGATTTATATGATAAGATAAAGGATAACCCAGACGGCAAGCTTGTTCTTGTAACAGCGATCAATCCTACTCCTGCAGGCGAGGGTAAGACTACTACTACAGTAGGAC
>ERZ1034920.767-NODE-767-length-23260-cov-23.052618_pt1 | contig 23260 bp, 15 predicted proteins | sample MGYA00520688_ERZ1034920 | MGnify/ENA primary metagenome ERZ1034920 (study PRJEB33766, sample SAMN09781785) | gut metagenome | biome: gut microbiome | host: Homo sapiens | place: Madagascar | study: EMG produced TPA metagenomics assembly of the PRJNA485056 data...
ACGTAGTGGTGGAAGGGGGAGGCCGCCGCAGGCGGCCGGGGCTGTAAAAAAATGTTCAATCATTTCTTCACAGCCTCAATAAAATTTTTGAAATTCCGCTTTGCGGCCATATAAAAAAGCGCCCCCGAAAGGGCGCTTTCCATCACATGAGTCCGCGGATCAGGATGACCAGGATGAGGACGGGGAGTATGAACTGGAAGTAGGGTTTCAGCCAGCGGGGCATTTTCATGCCGCTGCCTTTGTTCACTTCTTCAATGTAATTGTCAAAGCCCCAGCCGAAGCGGGTGACGCAGAAAAGGAGGTACACCAGGGCACCGCCGGGGAGGAGGAGGTTGCTTACCAGGAAGTCTTCGCTGTCCAGTACGTCCCTGGCTCCGATGAAGTTCACGCCGGAGAGGACGTTGTAGCCCAGTACGCAGGGGATGGAGAAGAAGAATACGATGGCAAGGTTCACCAGCACCGATTTCTTCCTTGTCCAGCCGAAGTTGTCCATGGCGCAGGCGATGAGGTTTTCAAATACCGCGGTAACGGTGGAGAAGCTGGCGAAGGTCATGAAGACGAAGAAGAGGGTGCCCCAGAGCCTGCCTGCGGTCATGTCGGTAAAGATTTTCGGCAGGGTAATGAAAATCAGGGAGGGGCCCTGGTCGGGATGGACGTTGTAGGCAAAGCAGGCGGGGAAGATGATGAGGCCCGACAGGAGTGCCACGAAGGTGTCCAGAGCAGTAATGCGCACCGCTTCGCCGGTTAAGGTGAAATCGTCGGTCATGTAGCTGCCGAAAATTTCAAGGGCGCCGATGCCCAGGGACAGAGTGAAGAAGGCCTGGTTCATGGCAGCGGCTGCCACGTTGCCAAGGCCCGCTTCCACCGCCCGGTCCCAGTCGGGAAGGAGGTAGAAGGCAAGGCCCGGTTCGCCTCCCTCAAGGAAGAGGCTGTGAAGGGCCAGCACCACGATGAGGATAAGGAGGCAGGACATCATGACCTTGGTAATCCGTTCCACCCCGTTATGAAGGCCAAGACCGCAGACCAGGAATCCCAGGAACACGGTGAGGGCCATGAAAATTCCCATTTCCCAGGGACTTCCCAGCATGGCGGTAAAGACTTTCGGTATGGCGTCCTGTGAAATCCCACTGAAAGTGCCGGTGAGGAATTTCCAGAAATAGGCCAGCATCCAGCCGGATACGGTGGTGTAGTACATCATGAGCAGGTAACAGCCCAGTACGCAGAACCAGCCGTGGACATGCCAGAAGCTCCCCGGCTTTTCCAGTGCCCTGTAGGCACCGACGGCGCTCTTCCTGCCGCCCCGGCCTACGGCCAGCTCCATGGTCATAACGGGAATTCCCATGAGAAGGAGGAAGCAGAGATAAAAAAGAACAAATACGGCGCCGCCGTATTCGCCGGTAATATAGGGGAATTTCCATACGTTCCCTATGCCGATGGCGCAGCCTGCACTGACCAGCAGGAAGCCCAGGCGGGATTTGAAACTGTCGCGATTTTCCATGTAACCTCTCCTTTATATTATGTATAGAAGGTATTATACATCTATTGGACGCGGGGCGCCAGTTGGGACACGCCTTTTGGGCGTGAGGGTTGACGGGGCCTTCGGCCCCGAAGGTTCTTAAGATTCTAAAGTTTGACGGCCCTATGGGCCGAAGGTGGTGGTATCGCCTGTGGACACGCCCTTCAGGCGTGAGGGTTCAGAGGGTTCAAAAGGTTCAAAGGGGTGCGCCCTTTGGGCGCGAAGGGGCGCCGCCTGTCGGCGGCAGGTTGTGTAAAAGGGTTGTGAAGGAAAGGGTTCTTAAGATGGACCGGCCCTGTGGGCCAGAAGGTTCTTAAGTTTGACGGGCCTTTGGCCCGAGGGTTGTGGTATCGCCCTGCCGGGCGATGAGTATAAAGTCAGCGTTACGTTCTTAACCTCCTGCCGGGCAAGTCATTCTAGGCGAAAAATCTCTGTGCATGGACACGCCCTTTGGACGTGAGGGTTCAAAGGGTTCAGAGGGGAAGGTGGACGCCCGCTCCGCGGGCGAGGATTCTTAAGGTTCTCAGGTTTGATGGGCCCTGCGGGGCTGAGGGGTGTGGATTGCCCCACAGGGGAAACGACTCACTGGATTTTCAGTCGTCTGACGACTCCCTACAAATCCAGTTCGCTGTGCACCGCTGACGCGGCAATGATTATATAGCCCGCCTTTCGGCGGTGTCCATACCAATGTAGAGTATCAACGTGCCTTGCAGCCTCGCCCCCCCTTCGTCACTTCGTGGCCCTTTTCTCCACAGGAAAGGTAGTGGCGCCAGCCACCAAATGAGCCTGCTGCCGACAGGCAGCCTATATACTTATCGCCGTCAGGCGATACCACAACCCTCAGACGCGAAGCGTCTGTCAAACGTAAGAACCCTCTGGCCCACCGGGCCAGTCAATCTTGAGAACCTTTTACATACTTCCCTCTGAACCAGCCCGCTCTGTGGGCAGAACCCATCGGTCAGTGCATAGCACATGACCGATAGAACCCGGGCGCCGAAGGCGCCTGAACCTTCTTGCATTTGGGAACACCGTAAGAACGACCTTATATCTCTACTCCCTTAAAATACTTCTCCACAAATGGCACGCGGGAGAGTTTGATGGTCTTTCCGGAGAGGTAGGAAAGGATGCCCCCCTCTTCTCCGAAATCGAAGGTGGTCTTATAGGAAGAGAGAAGCTGCCTTCTTTCGCCTTTTTCCCGGTTCCATTCCTTGGATCCGTATTTATCGTCTCCCAGAAGGGGATGGCCGGCGTGGGCCATCTGGCAGCGGATCTGGTGGGTGCGGCCGGTGAGGAGGCGGCATTCCACCAGGGAGAGGCCGTCTCTTGAAGCAATGACCCGGTAATCGGTGATGGCGGTTTTGGAGCCCTTCACGGTATGGTCCGCCACGTAGACCCGGTTCTTTTTCGCGTCTTTGAAGAGCTGGTCTTCCAGCCGCCCCTTTTCCGGCATCACCCTGCCCTTCACCACGCAGAGATAGGATTTCCTGATTTTTCTTTCTTTAATCATGCGGTCAAGGATTTCCCCGGCCCTTCCGTTTTTCGCGAGAAGAAGGATGCCGCTGGTATTGAAATCAATGCGGTGCACCGGATAGGCGGGCTTTTCCCCTCTTTCCGCAAGGAGGCCGTTCACCCGGTCCAGCATGGTGTCTTCTGTCTTTTCCGTCACGTCCAGGGAAAGGAGGCCTGCAGGCTTATTCACAGCCAGCAGGTTCTCATCCTCATAAAGGATATCCACAGGCCGGCTTTTTTTGATTTCCAGCACAAAGGAACGGACTGCATCCCCTTCCGCAAGGCGGTAGGAGGGCTCCATCTTCTTTCCATTTACCTTGATTTTCTTCGTCCGCAGGGCCTTCATGAAAAAAGAACGGCTCCAGCCCTTTCTTTCCATAAGGAAAGCATCCAGCCGCCGTCCTTCTTCCTTCCTGCCAATGGTCCACTCTTCCATGGTTCCTCCTGTCACCGCCCCTGGGGGAAGTTCTGCCTTTTGCCGTTTCTTTCCCGAATCCCCCGCTCCGTAAGTTCCCGGATGGCACGATATACCACCTTGTCATGCTCGCCGGCAATATCGAAGGCGCCGCACATGGCCTGGGACAGGGATGTCATGGTCGGTCTGTAGGCCTCCCTGTCTATAATAATTTCTATCCTTCCATGGTCATGTTCAATGACCTGGATCAAAGCTTCTTTCTGTTCTTCCATAGATTCTCCTTTGTGATGGATTCACCGGGTCATGGAAGCATCGATTTCCTGTCGTCTCTGTAGGAGTCGGCAAGGGCCGCCAGAAAAGCGTCCACATCTTCCACATGGTCTTCCGGAATGCCATGGAGCGAAGCCAGCGCCGCCGCCAAAAGGATGCGGGTTTCCTTCCTGCTGCCGTCGGAATGAAGGGTAAGCCCCTCTTCCCCCATGGTGATAGTTATGGAAATACGATTCGCCTGTGCCATGTGTTCCTCCCGGTGAAATCATTCTGTCATTTCCCTCTATGCTACACGAAAGAGAAAGGAAAGGCAATAGGTGGAGGCCTTTGGGCCCCACCGGGTTCAAAGGGTTCAGAGGGGAAGGTGAACGCCCGCTCCGCGGGCGAGGGTTCTTAAGGTTCTCAGGTTTGATGGGCCCTGCGGGCCCAAGGGGGGTGGTATCGCCCTGCCGGGCGATGAGTATAAAGTCAGCGTTACGGGCCTTCCCGCCGGACGCAGTCATTCTGAGCCGCAGGCGAAGAATCTTGATACCAGGCACATTGGAGGCATCCGGTGGTAAATACCAGTCGGCGGGAAACACTTCTGGTGTATGCCGCAAGTGACTCCAACTAGCTCACTAGTACACCAGCTCACTAGCTCACTAAATAATACCAGTCGGCGGGAAGGGTTCAGAGAGTTCAGAGGGGCGCGCCCTTTGGGCGCGAAGGGGCGCCGCCTGTCGTCGGCAGGTTGTGTAGAAGGGTTATGAAGGAAAGGGTTCTTAAGATGGACCGGCCTATCGTCCGGAGGGTTCTTAGGTTTGACAGCCCCCTGCGGGGCTGAGGGTTGTGGATTGCCGCTGACGCGGCAATGATTATAAAGTCAGCGTTACGTTCTTACTCTCCTGCCGGGCAAGTCATTCTAAGGAAGCACTTTCCATTTGCCGCCCCACCGAACTGCGCGGGGGAAGATGGTGCCGCAGGCACCAAAGGAGAAATAGCCGCAGTGAGATTAAAATTGACCTTGACCACCGCCGACAGCCCGCAGCGCCCTACCAGCTCACCAGCTCACCAGCTCACCAGCTCACTAGATCACTAGCTCACTAATAATTTTCGCATATGTTACATGCTATAGTCCTATTTTTATTATACCCTTAGTCCGTCTATACTACATAGAGGAAGGATTTCTTCCTCTTGTCGCCGGTGAAGTGCAGAATATAGACGGTAAGATGCAAAATATAATCTTTAGGTTATCATAGATATTTTTTATTAGCCCTGTTATATGCATTTCTTTTATAATAAAATCAAATCATGGCATAGCGTTTTTGGGCAGCTCGGGAGGTTTGCTATGACGAATGCAGAGTACATGGAATACGAAGGGTATGGTTTGATCGAGGCGGCTCTTTATTCCTATACCGCCTCTGCCGATGGCTCCGATTTGTTTTCCCTGGCGGAGAGCCGCCCCGGTGCCGGGCCTTCGGAAGGGTTCCTCTGGGACTACATTCTCTTCCGCCTTTACCTGGCAGAGAAGCATATTCTCCGTTTCCCCAGCGGCTTCGGCTGCATGTCTTCCATGGCCGAAGGTCTTCGGGAGGGGCTGTCCCATCTGTCCCTCACCCTGTCCACACTTTCCACCTTAAAAAGTTTGAACGGCTCTTTCCTTGTGGCAGGCAGCGGACGTCTGCCGGATGAAGCCCATGTGGAAAGACGTTTTTCCGATTTCCGCCGTATGGAGGAAGAATCGAGCCATTCCATAGAAAAAATGATTGCCGCCATTGCCTCCCTTTCGGGAGAAAAGGTGGACGGACCTATGATTTCCCTGCTTTCTGAGGAAACAAGGGCCTTCCTTTCCCTGGTTTCCGGAAAGCTGTCCTCCCTCACCCCCTGTCATATTTACCGGCGCGCCAGAAGCTTTACCCCCTCTCTTCCCTCCCTGTCGGAAGAGGCGGCGGTGGACCCCTCCTTTCTGGCCTTCCTCACAGGACTGGCAGTAAGCTGTCTGGTCATGCTTTTGTAAATTTCCTGGAGAGACTGTTCAAAAGGGGAAAGCAAGAGTACAATGAAAACATAGCAGAAGATAAGAAGCATGGATCCATAAGGGAATCCGTGCTTCTCTTATGGAAGGAGGCCTTCTGATGGATATGGTGGATTATCTGGAAAATATGGGTATCACCGTGTGTCAGCGGGCCTTCTTTTCATATATGTCCAAGCCCCAGGGAAGCTACGGTCTTCACATGATTTTCCGCCTGTTTCTGAAAAAGAAACGGATCGTCATGCTGGAGCGGGACCGGGCAAACTGGTGCCGTTTCCTTTCGGACTACGTGGTATTCCGCCTCTACATCGCCCGTTTCGTGCTGAAGGATTTTGCCCGGGACTATCCGCCCCTTTTAAGCATGTACGACGGTTTTGAAAAGGTGGAAAAGGATTTCCCCGATTTTCTCACAAAGGAAGCGGATCCCGGCCGTGGCGTAGGGGACATATCCCTTCTTCCGGACAATCTGCCCTATCTTTATTCCGAAGAAAAAATCAAAGCCTGTCATGAGTTCTTTGACCACATGGCCGCCAAGGCGGAGCGGAAACTGGATGACAGCGACGCCGTCCTGAAAAGCCTCATCACCGAAGGCCTCTCCTACCTCTGCGACAAGGACAAAGTGCCCCTCTACACCCCGGTTTTCTGGTTCTTCTCCAAGGAAACCCTATCCTATGCCCAGTATCTGTCGGAGCTCTACAAAGGCCTCATACCGGAAAGCCACTATGAAAATCTGCAGGCCCGCCCCTATAAAGAGGTGGAGCGGGAAGAGGATACCTTCTATACGGACTACCGCCTGCCGGCATACATCCTCTTCTTCCTGGCAGGACTTATATGCCTGGTGCTGGCCAAGGCATGAAGGGGGGCTGCGCCTATTGGGTGCGAAGGGGCACGGCTCCGCCGTGGGTTGTGGCCTGCTGGCGCAGGCAGGTTGTGTAGAAGGGTTGTGGAAGAAAAGGGTTCTTAAGATGGACCGGCCTACGGCCGGAAGGTTCTTAGGTTTGACAGCGTCCTTTGGACGCTGAGGGTTGTGGATTGCCGCTTCGCGGCAATGAGTTTATAATGCCGCCTGCCGGCGGCAAAACCGTAAAACCCTCGGGGCGAAAGCCCCGTCAATCCATTGAACCTTTCTCTTCCCTCTGAACCAGCCCGCTCTGTAGGCGGAACCTGGGCAGTCAAGGGCGGCAGCCCGATGACTGCTTGAACCCGGACGCCGGCAGGCGCCTGAACCTTCTTGCATGGGGGAATACAGCCCGCTCTCCATTTTGACACTAAAAAAACGCTCCTTTCGGAGCGTTTTTTTTGATTGGTATCAGAATACATCCTTCAGAACGATGGTCTGTTCACGGCTGGGGCCTACGGATACAATGCCGATGGGCACGCCGATGAGTTTGGAAATGCCGTCCAGGTATTCTTTGCAGAGTGCCGGGAGTTCGTCGTAATTGCGGATGTCGGAAATCTTCTGTTTCCAGCCCTTGAATGTTTTGTATACAGGGGTGATGTTTTCCAGGAATTTCAGGTCTGCCGGATATTCTTCCACTTCTTTGCCTTCGTATTCATAGCCGGTGCAGACTTTGATTTCTTCCATGTCGTCCAGGATATCCAGGCGGGTAATGGCCAGGTAGTCAAAGGAGTTCAGGGCAGCAGCGTAGCGGACAGCCCTTGCATCCAGCCAGCCTACGCGGCGGGGACGGCCGGTAACGGTGCCGAATTCATGGGCCGTATTTCTGATGTAGTCGCCGGTTTCATCCAGGAGTTCCGTGGGGAAGGGGCCCTGGCCTACGCGGGTGCTGTACGCCTTCACTACGCCGAAGATGTTCTGCATCATATGGGGTCCGATGCCGGCGCCGATGCAGGCACCGCCGGCGGTAGGATGGGAAGAGGTAACGAAGGGGTAGGTGCCGTTGTCGCAGTCCAGCATGGAAGCCTGGGCGCCTTCGAAGAGCACGTTCTTGCCTTCTTTTACCAGGGTCTGCACGGTGTAGTTCGTATCTTTTACATAGGGACGGAGTTTTTCCGCATAGCCCAGGTAGTCGTCCAGCATGGTTTCATAATCAAAGCCTTCCATGCCGTACAGTTTTTCCAGAAGCATATTCTTCTGGGCTACATTGTATTTCAGCTTTTCTGCAAAGGTTTCCTTGTCCATGAGGTCGCACATGCGGATGCCGATACGGTTGATCTTATCTGCATAGCAGGGTCCGATGCCGTTCTTGGTAGTACCGATCTTGCGGCTGCCCTTCCTTGCTTCTTCCGCTTCATCCAGGCGGATATGGTAGGGGAAAACCACCTGGGCACGGGTGGAAATCTGCAGGTGACGGGCGTCGATTCCCTGGTCTTCCAGCCGTTTCATTTCTTCCAGAAGGCTCTTGGGGTCTACTACCACGCCGGTGCCGATAATGCAGATGGTGCCGGGGTACATAATGCCGCTGGGCATAAGGCGGAGCGGATATGCCTTGCCGCCGGTAACTACCGTGTGGCCTGCGTTGTTCCCGCCCTGGGAACGGACTACCACATCTGCCTTCGCGGCCAGATAATCAACGATCTTGCCTTTGCCTTCGTCGCCCCACTGGGCACCGATTACCATTGCTGTTGCCATTATTCATTCTTCCTTCCTGAATCGGAATTCCCATGCCGGAGGATGGGAAAATTTACCATGTACGCTTTTTCTCGCACAATCACGATTATATTATACCATCTGAAGGGAAATGGGGCAAAGATATGGGCCGCATGGACACGCCCTTTGGGCGTGAAGGTTCAAAAGGTTCAGATGGTTCAAAGGGTTCAGGGGGGAAGGTTCTTAAGTTTGACGGGCCTTTGGCCCGAAGGTTCTTAGGTTTGACAGCCCCTGCGGGGCTGAGGGTTGTGGATTGCAGCTGAAGCGGCAATGATTATAAAGTCAGCGTTACGTTCTTAACCTCCTGCCAGGCAAGTCATTCTGGGCAAAAGCAAAGAATCCCGGTGCATGACACTAGTGTCTCATCTGTAAGTAAATACCAGTCGGCAGAAAGGGTTCAGCGGGGTGCGGCTTCCCTGCAGGTTGTGAAGAAGGGTTGTGGAAAAAGGTTCTTAAGTTTGACCGGCCCAATGGGCCGGAGGGTTCTTAGGTTTGACGGCCCTTTGGGCCGAGGGTTGTGGTATCGCCCTACGGGCGATGAGTATATATGCCGCTTTGCGGCAATTTATATTGGCGCCCACAGGCGCCGTACCTCCCCAGCGGCAGCGAGGCTTTATAACTACCCTGGGCGGAGCCCTCAAACAGTCCGGGAGGCGTCAGCCGGTCCCGGACAGAACCCTTGGCACCCAGGGGCGTCAGCCCCGGAGGCACCATCAACCCTCGCACCCGAAGGGTGCGTCAACCTTCGGGAATACAGTAAAGCGCCGCTAGTGACACAAAAAGGGGCTGTGAAAAAATGTTCAATCATTTCTTCACAGCCCCTCTTTTTTATTCCGCTACAACCGATACGTGGACGGTGCTGGTCACCTGCTGGTGTACCCATACTTCCACATCGTATTCGCCAAGGTTCTTGATGGGGCTCTTGAGACGGATGTTTTTCTTTTCCAGTTTGAATTTATACTGCTTTTCCAAAGCTTCGCTGATGTCCTTGCCGGTGACGGAGCCGAAGATTCTTCCGTCTTCGCCGCACTGGACTTTGATGACAACCTTTACTTTTTTGAGCTGGGCTGCCATGATGACCGCCTCGTCAGCAGCCACCTTGTCCTTGAAGACCTTGGATTCCTGGCGCTGGGCTGCGGTGTTCAGGTTGGCTTTGGTGCCTTCCACGCCCAGGCCTTTGCGGATGAGCACGTTGCGGCCGTAGCCGTCGGAGACTTCTACTACATCTCCCTTTTTACCCATTTTCTTTACATCCTGTAAGAGTACGACTTTCATTCTTTTTCCTCCTTTATTTGTTTGCGGACCTGTGAAATAATCACTTTCTCCGCATTTTCTCTATTTCCTTCTTTCCCCAGCTGGGCACCGGCAACGGTCAGGTGGCCGCCTCCGCCCAGGGCTTCCATGACTACCTGCACATTGACAGAGCCATCGGAACGGGCGGAAAGACAGAGTCCTTTATCGGTATAGTAAAACAGGAAGCTGGCCCGGATTTCCTTGATAGTAACAAGGTAGTCCGCCACCTGGCCTGCCAGAATCTGGGATTCCTCCGCATCCTCGGGACAGGCGGCAATGGCAATGGAGCCGTCTATGAGTTTCATGCCTGCCAGGATTTCCGCCTTGCTTCGGATACTGCTGATATCCTCTTCAAAGAGGCGGTGCACCAGTTTCGTATCGGCGCCGCAGCGGCGCAGGAAGCTGGCTGCATCGAAGGTGCGGACGCTGGTCTGGACGGCGAAGTTCTTCGTGTCCACCACAATGCCTGCATAGAGGCAGGATGCTTCCAGTTCGTTCATTTCCTCGTCGCCGCCGTAGTACTGCACCAGTTCACTCACCAGCTCGGAAGCAGAGGAAGCGGATGGTTCCATATAGGTGAGAAGGGTGGAAGTAATCATGGAGCTGGCTCTCCGGTGATGATCGATGACCACTTTCTTCTTTGCTTTCCTCAGCACTTCCGGCGCCGCCACCAGTTCCGGTATATGGGTATCCACCACCACCACCACCGTCTTGTCGGTAACCAGGCCCTTAGCCTGGCTCTCATCAATGAGGAGGCCCTCTGCCACACCGCTTCCTTCAATGGCTTCCACCATCTTGCGGCAGGTGTCCCTTTCTTTCGAAAGAACAATATGTGTTTCCTTATGGGACGAACGGGCCAGATGGGAGACGCCTACCGCCGCCCCCAGGGCATCGAAATCCTCGTGGGCATGGCCCATGACCAGTACCACATCGGCGCCGTCGATGATTTCCTTCAGCGCCTGGGCCACCACCCTCACCCTGACGCGGGTGGAGCTGACAGCCGTAGGCGACTTGCCGCCGAAAGCCTTCACGTCCTTGCCCACCCGCACAATGGCCTGGTCGCCGCCCCGGCCCAGGGCCAGGTCCAGGGATACCTGGGCTTCCTCAAACTGTCTTGCAAAGCTGTCCTCGCTCTGCACGATGCCGATGGAGAGAGTGACGGGAATGCGGTTTACCGTGTGGATTTCCCGTACCCTGTCCAGAATATCAAAATTATCCTCCATCATGTCCGACAGTGCCTTCTGGGATATGCAGGTGACGAAATCGGTGGTGGAGTACTGCTTGATAAATCCGTCCCGGCTGGAGAAATAGGACAGCACCCTTTCCGTCACGTCGGAAAGGAGGGCCGATTTTTCCATATCCGTCATGTCGGCGGTCACCTCGGACACATTGTCGATGCGGATGATGCCGAATACCGGCCGTGCCTCGGTGCATTCCTTCACCGCCACTTCCACATCCGTGCGGTCCATGAAATAAAAGACCATGAAGGGGGACTGGGTGCCGCCGCCGATATCCACGTCGATGAACTTATGAAATACCCGGAAATAGGTGCCGCCGGCATGACAGTCAAACCAGCCGGTTTTGCCCCAGATTTTGGAAATCTTCTGTCCGGAAATGAGATTCTGGAAACGGACGCCCTCCTGGGCATCCTTCCCTATCCAGTTCCGAAACACATTATTGGCCCAGACCAGTTCCTTCTTCTCGTCCATCATGGCAATGCCTACGGGAAGATTCTTCACGGCATACACCGTTCCCGCCGACACGCCGGCAGACAGATCGTCCAGATACCGGGAAAGCTTCTTCTCCTGATAGAAATCGCAGCGCTTGATATAGACAATGCAGCCTGCCACAATGATGAAAAGAAGAAGTCCCAGCTGCCAGTTCTGGGTCGCCAGCATGACCACCGCCACAAGCAGCAGTGCTATCATAATGCGGGATGTCTTCTTGTACACCCAAATATCGCTCAGCATTTTCTTTAACCTCGATTTCAAAACCGATAATTTTCCACCGGCATAAGCCAGTCTACCCTAATCCTACTCGAAATCAGGAACGAATGCAAATTTATGATGGGCCACGAAGTGGCCCGGGGTCAGAGGGTTCAAAAGGTTCAAAGGGTTCAGAGGGGAAGGTTCTTAAGTTTGACGGGCCTATGGCCCGAGGGTTCTTAGGTTTGACAGCCCCTGCGGGGCTGAGGGTTATGGATTGCCCTGCGGGCAATGAGTTTTGAATGCCGCCGAAGGCGGCAATAAAATGGCGCCGAAGGCGCCTGCCTCGCCAGCGCAGCGATACTATATAACTCCCCTGGGCGAAGCCCTCAAACTGCCTGTAAGGCGAAGCCGATCACAGGCAGAACCCTTGGCGCCCAGGGGCGCCAGCCCCGGAGGCGCCATCAACCCTCAGCCGCGCAGCGGCTGTCAACCTTCGGGAATACAACCAAGCGTCACTACTGCCTCTACTGGTAATTCCTATTCTTCCTGTAATTCACCGCCATATCCGCAATGCCCAGGAATACGACAAACATCTGGATGGCGCCGATGAAGGCGGAAAGAATCATAATGAAAAGGCGCAGCGGCTTCATGAAGGGATAGCGGTGAGGCAGCCACCACACCACCGACAGGCCCTGGAGCCAGAAAATGGAAACGCAGAGGGTGCCCAGGTTGTAGGCCACATAGGATACCTGTTCCTGGTCCTTGAAGAAATACTGCCCTGCCAGCACCAGAAGATAGAGGGCCAGGGTGCCCTTGGGAAATTCCCACCGCTCAAAGGGCGGCAGGTGAGGAATGTCGGTAATGCCCATTTTTTTAAATACATGGGAGCCCAGGGTCATGGAAGCCCAGGAATAGAAAACGGAAACCGCCACCAGAGTATAGGGCACCGATTTCTCCATGGCATCCATAAGGAAATCCACCTTTTCCTTTGCCTGGTCCAAGGCTTCGCCGCTGTAGAAGGAAGGCAGCGTTTCCAGCATGCTCTCCTTCACCTGGGCCAGTCCTTCCCCGCCAAACATGAGGCTGGGAAGGCCCAGGAGATAGAGAGTGGCTATGCCCTCTGCCACCAGGGCTGCCGCTACCACCGCCGCTCCGGCCAGCAGTGTTTTCGCCGCCGACACCTTATACCGGTAGCAGATTCCCATGGTTACGCCCAGAAGTCCGAAGATGGCACACACAAAGGCGGCGGACACCACACCGAAGAAGGTGGAATCCAGCACCAGCACACCGGTGGTCACCACGATGGACCATTTCACCCCTTCCTTCATGCCCAGATAGGCAATGGGAAGAGGAATCAGAAGAAATACCACCGTGGAAAGAAGGGGCATGTAAAACCCCAGAAGGGAAAGCACTACCACCAGCGCCGTGCACATGCCCGCCAGCACGATGGCATGATTTTCTCCGGAAATACGATCGTTCATAAAAAGCTCCTTGTTCTATACCATATAATGTAGATATATTATTGTACCATATCCACGTGGTTTGTGCAGAATGAGGCCGCTTCGCGGCCCGGATTCAGAGTGGAAGGTTGACGGCCGCTTTGCGGCCGAAGGGGCACGGCTTCGCCGCAGGTTGTGTAGAAGGGTTGTGGATGGAAAGGGTTCTCAAGATGGACCGGCCCTGTGGGCCGGAAGGTTCTTAAGTTTAACAGCCGCTTCGCGGCTGAGGGTTGTGGATTGCCCTGCGGGCAATGAATATAAAGTCAGCGTTACGGGATTTACCTTCCCGCCTCCCACCGAGATCCTTCACTTCGTTCAGGATGACGGTGGAAAGCGGGAAGTCTGAAGTCTGATGTCTGACGTCTGATAGTCTGACGTCTTCCCGCCGACCGGTTTAATGCCATTTGCCTCAAATATTGCGCCTGCCGAGATCCATCGCTGTCGCCCAGGATGACTGTGTCCGGCGGGAAGCTGACAGCTGACAGCTGATAGCCGACAGCCGATAGCCGACCGCCTCCATAAAATATTTCCCACCACCCCTTCCCCCTTGTGTTATAATATGAAAAGCGACTATGGAACGGCTTTTTTAATTTCATTTTTTATATATGTAATGCTTTTCAGCAGCTTAACAATTGAATAGGAGGATTTTAATCTTGGCAAAAGCTAGATTACAAATTATTCCCCTGGGAGGACTGGGGGAAATCGGGAAGAACATGACTGTTTTCCGTTACGGCGACGAAATTATCGTAATTGATGCAGGCATGGCCTTCCCGGAAGAAGATATGCTGGGGATTGATATTGTCATCCCCGATTTCAGTTATTTAATCGAGAACAGGGATAAGATCAAAGCCATTCTGATTACCCATGGTCACGAAGATCACATTGGCTCCCTTTCTTATCTGCTGCGGGACGTTTCCGCGCCGGTCTATGCTACCCGCCTGACCTGCGGCCTCATCGAAGGCAAGCTCAAGGAAGCCCATATTTCCAATTATGATTTACATGTCGTGAAATCAGGAGATGAATTCAAAGCCGGTTCATTTAAATTCGGATTCTTCCATGTCTGCCATTCCATTCCTGATTCCTGCGGCATTTATCTCCGTACCCCCATCGGCACCATCGTCCACACCGGCGATTTCAAATTCGACCATTCCCCGGTGGACGGCGAACAGACCGATATGTACAAGCTGGCCGAACTGGGCCACCGGGGCGTGCTGGTGCTCTGCGCCGACTCCACCAATGCCCAGAATCCCGGCTACACTCCGTCGGAAGCGGTGGTTACCCGCTCCCTCATGGAAGCCTACGGCGAAGCAAGGGGCCGCATTATCCTGGCCACCTTCGCATCCAACGTGTCCCGTATCCAGATGGCCGTGGATGCTGCCGTTCATTACAAACGCAAGGTCTGCGTATTCGGCCGCTCTATGGTAAACGTAGTGAATATCGCCCTGGAAATGGGCTACCTCACCGCACCGGAAGGCACCTTCATCGAACCGGAGGAAATCAACCGGTACAGAGACGACCGCCTCTGCATCCTCACCACCGGCAGCCAGGGCGAACCTATGGCAGGCCTCTCCCGCATGGCCGACGGCAGCCACCGCCAGGTCACCATCCATGCCGGCGATACGGTCATTATTTCCGCCTCCCCTATTCCCGGCAACGAAACAAGCGTAGGCCGCACCATCGACAGCCTCATGAAACTGGGCGCCCATGTAGTGACCAGCTCTACCACCCGGGTGCACGTATCCGGCCACGGCTCCCAGGAAGACCTGAAAACCATGCTCTCCCTGGTGCACCCGAAATTCTTCATCCCCGTTCACGGCGAATACCGCATGCTCTGCAGCCATGCAGAACTGGCTGAAAGTCTGGGCGTGAAGAAACAGAACATCCTCATCGGTGAAAACGGCTCCGTCTTCGAATTCACCAACCGCAGCGCCAAAATCAACGGCAAAGTACAGGCAGGCCCTGTCTTCGTTGACGGCCTGGGCGTAGGGGATGTAGGAAATATCGTCATCCGCGACCGCCAGCAGCTGGCACAGGACGGCGTGGTCATCGTAGTCATCGCCCTGGAAAAGGGCAGCAACCAGGTTCTGGCAGGCCCGGACATCGTTTCCCGCGGCTTCGTCTATGTAAGAGACAGCGAAGCCCTCCTCACGGAAGCCAGAGACCGCATCGAATCCGTACTGGACCGCTGCGAAGCAGGCAACGTGACCGAATGGAACGCCATCAAGACCCAGATCCGTGACACCCTGGGCAAGTACTTCTACGACCGCACCAAACGGCGCCCCATGATTCTTCCCATTATCCAGGAAGTGAAATAAATCCTCTTCCCCGCCCTGCCATGGACGGGGATTTTTGTTGAAAATCGGTTTCCTGCCGGTATGCTCCGCAATGGTGCCATGCCGCCCCGTCATTTCGAGCGGAGCGAAGCGGAGTCGAGAAATCTCCCGTCGAACAATTTCCTGCCGCCATGAACCACACCTATGCCATGCCGAACAGGAAACCTTTCGCAAACAGTTTCCTGTCGCGATGAGCCGCAATGGAGCCATGTCGCCCCGTCATTTCGAGCGGAGCGAAGCGGAGTCGAGAAATCTCCCGCCAAATAGTTTCCTATTGAGATGAGCTGCAATAGTGCCATACCGAACAGGAAACCTTTTCCCACCAAGGAGCCCTGCCATGATTACCATTTTCCCTACCTTCTTCCCTTCCTTTGCTTGTAAGGCGGACAAATGCCGCCACACCTGCTGCCAGAAATGGGAAATCGATATTGATGAAGACACTGCCCGCAAATACAGACATACCCCCGGTCCTCTGGGCGATGAACTCCGTGCATGGATGACCACCGGCGACGAAGGCAGCGCCTGCTTCCGGCTGAACGATCAGGGATACTGCCATTTTCTGAATGAAAAAGGGCTCTGCCGGCTCATTCTGGAAATGGGACCTTCCAGTCTCTGCCAGATTTGCCGGGACCATCCCCGGTTCTACAAATTTACCTATGACAGCCAAAGGGAGGAAGACGTAACCCTTGCCGGTACAGGGCTGGCCTGCGAAGAAACGGTGGAGCAGCTTCTGGCAGAAGAAGGAGAAATGGTCTTTGCGGTAAAAGGAGAAAAAGGACTCCTTTCCTTTGAAGACCTGCTGAGCCGACTCTCCCTCACCCTGCCCCGCCGCCTTCTTTATGTCCATCCTTCTTTTTCAAAAGACCAGGTGCACCAGGTGCTGCAGCTTTTGGAGGAGACAAATCCCATTGACCGGGAGTGGACAGAATCCCTGTCCTTCATGGAAGACCATGAAGAAGAACTCAGCCGGAAAGCAGAACGTCTCGCAGAAAACCTGCCGCCCCATTTCCTTACCAATCTGTACCGGTACATTTTCTACCGCCAGCTGGATGAATGCGAAGCCTACGACATAGAAGATGCCGCCTGCTACAGCAGCGAAAGCGTGACTTTCATCCTTCTGGAATATGCCAGAACAGGGAACCTCATCCGCTCCGTCACCCGATGGTCTGAGCAGGTGGAATATGATACGGAAAATGTGTACATCCTCCTGGACAGCATGTGGACACACCTTCGGTGTGAGGGTTGACGGGCCTCCGGCCCGAGGGTTGTGGCCGCCTGTCGGCGGCGGGTTATGTTCGCTTCGCTCAGGGGGCGACGGCCCTTCGGGCCGAGGGTGATGGTGGCGCCCTGAGGGCGCAGATTATAAAAAAAGGGGGGGCGCGGCTGACGCCGCGGGTTGTGTAGAAGGGTTGTGTTCGCTTTCGCTCAGGGGGCAACAGCGGCTCCGCCGCTGAGGGTGGTGGATTGCCCTTCGGGCAATGCTTATGAAGTCAGCGTTACGGGATTTACTTTCAGTGTCATATGACATGATAAGTCTGGTGATTAGCCGCTGCGCGGCTCCCCCTTATCCGGCTGCGCCGGACTTCCACCTAAAGGTGAAACGACTCACTATGATTTGTGCGTCGCTGGCGCTCCTTCAAATCATGTTCGCTGTGCATCGCTTCGCTCAGGGGGCAGAGGGAAAGGTTCTTAAGATGGACCGGCCTTTGGCGGCCGGAGGGTTCTTAAGTTTGACGGGCCTTTGGCCCGAGGGTTGTGGTGGCGGCTTCGCCGCAGATTTAAAAAAAGGATAGAAAAAAGACTGTGAAAAATGATTTACATGTTTCACAGTCTTTTTTGCTGCCTTTTTCAAGTCAAGCGGATTCTATTATTCTCCCATTTCCTGGAGTACATGGGCGCAGCGGGCGCAGACATGGGGATGAGCGGCATCGCTTCCTACATCGGGGGTCCGTTTCCAGCAGCGTTCGCATTTTTCCAGATTGCATACGGCTACGGAGCACTTGACGGTGCCTTCTTCGTTGGAAGCGGCGCCTTCCGGTGCTTTTTCTGTACCTTCTTCGATCTTTGCCTGGGATACGAGGCAGAAGTCGGCCAGTTCTTTTTCCATGTCTTTCAGCACCTGGAATTCATCGCCGTCGGCGTAGACGGTGACTTCGGCGTCCAGCGGATGGCCGATGGTCTTGGCCTGTCTGGCTTCTTCCAGGGCCTTGGTGACGACACTTCTCACTGCCAGCCGTTTCTTCCATTTTTCATCCAGTGCTTTGTCCAGGTACTTTTCGTTTACCTTGGGCATGTCGGCCATGTGGACGGACCATTCTCTTTCTTCCTTGTTCGGAAGGGCCTGCCATACTTCTTCTGAAGTGAAGCAGAGTACCGGAGCCACCAGGCGGACCAGGGTGGTGAGGATTTCGTACATGGCGGTCTGGGCGCTTCTTCTGAGCTTGCCGTCTGCCTTTTCGGTGTAGAGACGGTCCTTCAGGATGTCCAGATAAATGGAGGAAAGGTCCACGGTGCAGAAGTTGTGGACTGCATGGTACATGACATGGAACTGGTAGTCGTCATAGGCTTTGAGGACTGTTTCCTTTACCTGTTCCATGCGGAGCAGTGCCCAGCGGTCCAATTCTTCCATGTCTTCATAGGCTACGCTGTCTTTCTTCGGGTCGAAGTCGGAGAGGTTGCCCAGAAGGTAACGGAAAGTGTTTCTGATTTTTCTGTACACGTCGCTCATGGACTTGATGATTTTATCGGAGAGGCGTACGTCGCCCTGGTAGTCTACGGAGGAAATCCAGAGACGCATGACGTCGGCGCCGTATTTGTTGATGACATCCTGGGGAGCCACTACGTTGCCTACGGATTTACTCATCTTGCGGCCTTCGCCGTCCATGGTGAAGCCGTGGGTGAGGACTGCCTTGTAGGGAGCGTGGCCATTGACGGCTACGGAGCAGAGGAGGGAGGAGTGGAACCAGCCGCGGTGCTGGTCGGAGCCTTCCAGATAGAGGTCGCAGGGGTATTTCACGCCTTCCCATTCCTTGTGGGGATAGCGGAGGACGCCGTTCCAGGTGGAGCCGGAGTCGAACCATACGTCCATAATGTCCTTTTCCTTATGGAAATGGGTGCCGCCGCAGTGGGGGCATTTGAAGCCTTCCGGCAGCAGCTCTTCGGCGCTGTGGGCCCACCATGCGTCGGTGCCTTCTTTTTCTACGATTTCTTCTACCTTCTTCATGGTTTCGGGAGTGATGACCCATTTGCCGCAGTCATCGCAGTAGAAGGCAGGAATGGGCACGCCCCAGGAGCGCTGGCGGGAAATACACCAGTCCTGGCGGTCGCGAATCATGTTGTACAGACGGTCATGGCCCCAGGAAGGAATGAAACGGGTGTCGTCCACTGCCTTCAGTGCCTTGTCCCGGAAATCATTGATGGAAGCAAACCACTGCTCCGTGGCTCTGTAAATGATGGGGTTCTTGCAGCGCCAGCAGTGAGCGTACTGATGGTGGATGGATTTCTTGCCAAGCAGCATGCCTGCATGGGCCAGGGCGGAAATGACAGGTCCTTCTGCTTCCCAGATGGTCTTGCCTTCCAGGCCCAGACCTGCTTCTGCAGTCATATGGCCTTTTTCATCCACCGGGCAGATGATGGGCAGATCCAGTTTGCCCTTATTTCTGTAGTCCTGGCAGACTTCAAAGTCGTCCACGCCGTGTCCCGGAGCGGTATGAACGCAGCCGGTGCCGGCATCCAGGGTGACATGGTTGCCTTCCAGCACATAAGCCAGACGATCCAGCAGAGGATGATGGAAGGTGGCCAGTTCCCATTCAGCACCGGTCATTTCACGGCCTACGAATTCATAATCTTCTACCTTGCATTCTTCCAGGGACTTGGGAGCCAGTTCCTTGTTCATGAGGTAGTATTCATCGGCTGCCTTGTTGTGAACCCATACATAGGTGAACTTCGGGTTCACGCAGATGGCTTCATTGGCCGGAATGGTCCAGGGAGTGGTGGTCCAGATGACGGCGAAGAGTTTTTCCTTCGGCACTCCTTCCGGAGCCAGGCCCTTCACGTCCACTGCCGGGAATTTCACGTAAATGGAAGGAGACTTTCTGTCCTTGTATTCGATTTCTGCTTCAGCCAGAGCGGTTTCGCAGTGAGGGCACCAGTACACAGCCTTCTTACCTTTGTAAATGTAGCCCTTGTTGGCCATTTCACCGAAAACTTCCAGTTCCTTGGCTTCCAGATGGGGATCAAAGGTCACATAGGGATGGGCGAAATCGCCGACTACGCCCATGCGGATGAAATCGGCTTTCTGGATTTCAATCCATTTCTTTGCGTAGGCCAGGCATTTTCTCCGAAGTTCCAGGGGCGTCATGTTGGCCCGGTCTTCGCCGGAATCCTTCAGTACCGCATATTCGATAGGAAGGCCGTGGGTATCCCAGCCGGGGATATAGTTGGCTTCATAGCCTGCCATATGCTTGTAACGGACAATGATATCCTTCAGGGTCTTATTCAGTGCATGGCCGATATGAATCTTGCCGTTGGCATAGGGAGGTCCATCGTGGAGAACGAAAGTGGGTGCGCCGTCCTTTCTTCTCTTTTCCAGGCGGGCATGATACAGGTCATGTTCCCTCCAGAATTCCACAAAGCCCGGTTCCTTCTTAGGAAGATTTCCGCGCATAGGGAAATCTGTCTCAGGCAGATGTAAAGTCTTGCTGTAATCCATTTCAATTCCTCCTAAGGAAATCAGAGATTTCCAAAATAAAAAATTCCCGCCCGCAAGGGGCGAGAATCAATTTCCCGTGGTACCACCCTCATGACCTTCCGGCCACTTGGTACAGTTAACGATGTCCCGTCAGGGCTTTTCTTCCCTGAAGCTCCGAAGTGATCCTCCCGCACACTGAACGCTTCCTCTCACCAAACGGAAGCTCTCTTTGGAATCAGCCCATGCGAAACGTCTTCATCTACGCCTGTCAGTATTTTTATATTGTACTTTTTAAAACGCTGTAAGTCAAGGGGATTTGAAAAAAGGGGCTGCGCCCTTTGGGCGTGAGGGTTCAAGGGGGAAGTTTGACGGGCCTATGGCCCGAGGGTTGTGGTGGCGGCTGCGCCGCAAGTTTTAAATGGGCCGCCTTGCGAACCTGGTTCAAAGGGTTCATTTGGTCGTGAGGGTTCAGAGGGTTCAAAAGATTCAGAGGGTGGCCCTCTGAACCGGCCCGCTCTGTGGGCGGAATCTGAGAAGCCCAGGGCCGACAGGCCCGGTGGCGGCTTGAACCCGGGCGCCTCAAGGCGCCTGAACCCTTTTGCAGTCGGGAATACAGTCAAGTAGCGCCAGTGACTCAGTCGCCCTCCTCTTCGTCCTGGTTGATGACCCGGTTCTTTGTGTTCATGAAATTCGGCGCCACCAGCACCACCAGTACCAGGGCCATGAGGCCGTAGATGCCCACAGTCCCCAGGAAACGGTAGGCCAGGGAGAGGGCCATGCCCACCACATTGAAGTCAAAGTCGCCGAAGGTTGTATTTTTGAAGCCCAGTCCTTCAAATACGGGAATGAGAAGGGCAGCGGCAAAGGTAATGAGGAGGCCGTTGGTGAAGGCGCCCAGGGCGGCACCCCTGCGGCCGCCGGTGGCATTTCCGAAAATACCGGCAGCGGCGCCGCAGAAGAAGTGGGCCACCAGTCCCGGGACGATGAGGACGCCGCCGGCGAAGCCCAGAATGAGCATGCCAAGCACGCCGCCAATGAAGGAGGACACGAAGCCCAGCACCACCGCCGTAGGCGCATAGTTGAAAAAAGCCACGCAGTCCACCGCCGGAATCGCGTTGGGGATGACCTTTTCGGAAACGCCCTTGAAAGCAGGGATGAGATCCCCCAGCATCATATTAATGCCGGCGCTCACCACAGCCACGCCCACCGCAAATTCAAGGCCCGCCATAATGGCGAAGATGACGGGAGACATGCCGTGGGAAATGGTGGATACATAGTCAGAGCCGGCGGCAAAGGCAGCCAGCAGGAAGAAAACGATCATGGTGAGGGCGGTGGACACGGTGGTATCCTTCAGGAAAGCCCATTTCTCCGGAATTTCCATAGTTTCGATATTATCCTCCGCCCTGCCGGTCTTGGACCCAACCCAGGCGGAAATATAGTAAGCCAGACTGCCGAAATGGCCAAGGGCGATGTGGTCGCCGTGAGTGACGCGGTTCGTATATTTCTGTCCGATGGCCGGGGAAATAGAACTCCAGGCCCCCAGGAGGAAGCCCCCTGCCAGCACCAGCTCCACACCGGAGAGGCCGATGGTGCCCAGTACAGCGGAAAGGAGACAGGCCATGAAGAAACTGTGGTGCACCGTAAGGAACACATACTTGAACTTCGTAAGCCGGGCAATGACCAGGTTCATCATGAGCCCCGCCACCAGGATAAACATGGTTTCCGTGCCCAGAAGACGGGAAGCGGAAGCCACGATGGCCTCATTACTGGGCACCACGCCGGTAATGTGGAAGCCCTCATGAATCATCTGTCCCAGAGGCTCCAGATTGGCCACGATGATATTAGCCCCTGCCATCATCATGATATAGCCCAGAATAGGACGAAGCGTCCCTGTCAGCACCTTATGAAAAGGCTTCCTAAGCGCCATGAGGCCGATAAAAGAAAAGAGCCCCACAATCAGCGCCGGCTGCTTCACCACATCCATCAAAATGTCCAATAAACCCATGCTTCTCCTGCTTTCCTTTCCCTATGTATGGTAAATAAATAAAACAAATCTGATTTTACGCTTTTCCATCATGGCAGTCAAGGGAAAGGGGCGCGGCTTTGCCGCAGGCTGCGTAGAAGGGTTGTGAAGGAAAGAGTTGGGAAAAAAGGGTTCAGAAGGGAAGGTTCTTAAGTTTGACCGGCCTGTCGGCCGGAAGGTTCTCAGGTTTGACAGCCCCTGCGGGGCTGAGGATTGTGGATTGCCCTTCGGGCAATGCGTATATAGCCGCCTGTCGGCGGAAATGCCCAGCGCCCATAGTCCCACCGCTTTAGCGGGGGAAAGGTGGTGGCGCCAGCCACCAAAGGGGGATCCGCCGTAGTAGTAAAATGCACTTATGACCCATCTTCTCCCTGTACCATCCTGCTGAATTGGCCACTATCGTGGCCACCCCCTATCCCGCTTCGCGGGACTTCCCCCTATTCAGGGGGCAGAATACCCCCTCTCTATGCTTTCTCTCTCATCACATGAGCACCATGCCCAGCACCCATAGTGCCCCCTCGAAGAGGGGGAAAGGTGGTGCCGTCAGGCACCAAAGGGGGAACCGCCGGAATACCAATCACTGCCAATGACTCTTCATTTTTCCCGCCACAATCCCTTGTTGCCCCTTGAGGGGCCATAGGGTGTACGGGGTGGAGCATAGAGATAATACTCCACGATTATCCTGACCGCCAATCGGCGGCCTGCTTTGCCTGTCATTTCTCCTATAACCATCCTGCTGAATTGGCCACTATCGTGGCCACCCCCTATCCCGCTTCGCGGGACTTCCCCCTATTCAGGGGGCAGAATACCCCCTCTCTATGCTTTCTCTCTCATCACATGAGCACCATGCCCAGCACCCATAGTGCCCCCTCGAAGAGGGGGAAAGGTGGTGCCGTCAGGCACCAAAGGGGGAACCGCCGGAATACCAATCACTGCCAATGACTCTTCATTTTTCCCGCCACAATCCCTTGTTGCCCCTTGAGGGGCCATAGGGTGTACGGGGTGGAGCATAGAGATAATACTCCACGATTATCCTGACCGCCAATCGGCGGCCTGCTTTGCCTGTCATTTCTCCTATAACCATCCTGCTGAATTGGCCACTATCGCGGCCAATCGAGTAGAGATTATTCATCCCTCTCACACCACCGTACGTACCGTTCGG
>ERZ1034920.771-NODE-771-length-23216-cov-16.514572_pt1 | contig 23216 bp, 24 predicted proteins | sample MGYA00520688_ERZ1034920 | MGnify/ENA primary metagenome ERZ1034920 (study PRJEB33766, sample SAMN09781785) | gut metagenome | biome: gut microbiome | host: Homo sapiens | place: Madagascar | study: EMG produced TPA metagenomics assembly of the PRJNA485056 data...
TAAACCATAGCTGGCTTGCTGTGGATTTACCGACTAATTTTATTGTAACAGGAGATAAATAATATATGGCAAGAGCAAGAATAGCTTCACAGACACAGAGCAAGCTTGGAATGATTCTTTTTGGTGAAGAGGGAACTGGTAAGTCATCACTGGCACTTCAGCTTGCATATTTTAAGAGACCTGACGGAAAGCCATTTAGAGTTCTTTATATTGATAACGAGAATGGTTCTATTGACGACTTCATCGATAATCTTTCGGCTGACGGTATTGATGTAGGCAATATTTATATTGTTTATACTCAGTCTCTCGGAGAAACAAGAGATTACATTAAGAAGGTCAAGAACAGGGAAGATTTCTACGAAATTGATGAAAATGGTAACGAGACTGAAAATGTGGTTCTTGATGCAGATGGACAGCCATTCAGAGCTGATGCTATTGTAGTAGATGGTACAACAATTCTTAACCTGACTACGAAACAGGCACTCGTGGAGTTCTCAAAGAAGAGAAACGCTGTTAAGGCAAAGAAGAAGGAACTTACAGGAATTGAAAAGACTGTTACTATTGAAGGAGCTGGTCTTGAACGTAAGGATTATCAGACAGTAAACTTTAAGGGACAGGATTTAATTCTTGACCTTATGAGTTGCGGAGTTCATTACATTATTACAGCAAGAGAAACAGATGAAAAGGTTTCTGTTAAGGGTGATGATGGACAGATCACAAGTGTTTGCACTGGCAAGAAAATTCCTGACGGCTTTAAGCAGATGAACTACAATGTTAAGACCGTTGTTAGAATGTATACCAACGAAGACGGTAATTTCTGTTCTTATATCAGTAAGGATAGAACGGGTGTACACGATAAGGAAACTGTCGAAGACCTTTCACTTGTGGATTGGCAGGTTGTTATTGATAGAACTAAAGATAAAAAGGAATTTTCCGTAAATAATGATTTGACAAAGGCAGTTGATGTTGAGCAGGATATTTATTCGAGGGAAGTCGAAGGTAAGCTTGGAGAGCCTGTAAATTCTACAAATGATACTGATGAGTCCACAAACCAGATTGAGGAGACTATTGAAAGAATTTGTGAAATTATGAAGAACCTTAACCCTGTTGGCAAGACTAAGGCAAAAGAGGCTCTTACATCTGCCGAGCTGCCTATCAAACCTACTGAAATTAAAAAGATTACAGATATTGATGTTCTCAATCATATAATCGAAATCATTTCAAAGATTTAAGTTTGTTATTGACCTAAAGGGACAGTAGGGGAATGTTCCCTTACTGTCTTTCTTTACTAAAGGCGGTGAAAAATTGGGTAGAAAAACGAAGGCACAGGCAGAAAAAGATAAAATTGAAAAAAATATAAGATTTCAATTTACAGACTGGATTTATGCTCAGTATGAAGTTTCCTTTTTACCAAAATCCTTTTTTATTAATCTTGATAAAGTTTATAAAGGAACATATAAGAATTTAAATAAACCAGTTCCAGTTGAAGATTTATGGGATATGTGGCAAAAAAAGATGCCGTATCTCCAAAAGGTTCATGACAAAAATAAGCGTTGTGGGAAAGAGATAGTAGGAGTGTCACGAATCAATTATGACCTTGCCATTATACTTTCTCGGTATGACAGTTATTTAAAATGGAAGGAAGAACAAAAACTTTCTCAGACACAGTTAAATCAAAATGAGATACATATTGATTATGATAATATTAAAGTTGTAAAAAATGTTTCAAATCAAGATGACGATAAAATTGATATTGATAGCATTTTGGACGAAATATAAGTAGGTGAGTAAATGGATTTAGTCGCAAATGTTCCCACAGAAGTTCTATTTGTGGGTTGTATTTATAAACAGCCTGATCTTTTGGTCAATTATGGTCAGTATGTTCGCAGTAAATATGATTTTTCAGATGAAGTAACACGTTTCTTTTATGATTCTGCTGAGATAATTTATAAAACAAGAAGTCAAACTCTTAATAAAACCACTGTATCTACATATTTTTCAGAAGAACCCGATAGACTTTCAACGTTTAAGAAATATGGTGGTTGGAAGACTATTGAAAGTTGGATAAAACTTGCTATTACAGATGATATTCAAAAATATCAGGAGATTATAAAGAAATACTCACTTTTACGGGAGTATCAGCGCAATGGATTTGATATTTCAAAAATTGTAGAACACAAAAAATTTGAACAGTTCACTGCATCGGATATCTACAGGCTTATTAGAGGTAAAGCAGATCGTATTCATACGGTTATTCTTACAAATCAAGAAGCTGAGATATTAAACAGCCATATTAAAGAGACATTACTTTCCTGTATGGAAAAACCAGACTTGGGTGTTCCTTTACCTTTCCCTATTTTGAATGATATTTTTCGTGGGTGCAAACTTGGTTCAACTATGGCAGTTGGTATGCTTTCTAACGCTGGTAAAACACGTTTTATGACGATGATTATAGCGTATTTAACACTTGTAAATCACGAAAGAGTATTTGTAATGCTCAATGAAATGGGTGTCGAAGATTTACGTAAGTGCTTAGTCACAACCATTATAAATAATAAAGAATTTCAAAAACTTCACGGAATAAAATTAAAAAAGCCTGAAAAAGAATTGACACTTGGACTTTATAAAAATAATAAAGGTGAATACATATATCAGGAAACTGATGATTTTGGTGAAGCAACTGAAACCACAGAAGAATACATAAAAAGAGTTTCTGCTAATTCAGAAGAATACAATAAGATAATGAAAATTGCTGAATGGATAGAAGCAGAAACCAATGAGTTGATTCTTGTAAAAGATATGGCTTCAGGATATGATGATAAAACTCTTGAATTTGAAATAAGAAAAGCAAATCTGACTCACGGCGCAAAATATTTTTTCTATGATACTTGCAAACAAGATGTTGAAGCAACAGGCGATTGGGCTGCGTTGAAAGCAACAGTTACTAAGCTGACAGATATTGCAAAGCAGCTTGAAATGTTTGGGTATTTATCAATTCAGCTTACAGATGATACGGAGTTTTGCAAACCTGACGAGCTTAATTCAAATAATATCGCAAATGCAAAGCAGCTTAAACATATTGTATGGACAATGGCTCTTTTCAAAGAAATAAGTCCTAATGATTTTCACAAGTATCGTTATGTTCAACACGATGAAAAATGGGGGAAAGATGCTGAGTGTGAATTACAGGCAGGAAAACGTTATTACGCTGCCAATGTGGATAAAAATAGATTTGGTTGTAAGAAAAAAGTGATTTTTGAAGTTGATCTTGACTTGAATACTTGGGTCGAGGTAGGAGAACTAAGAAGAAAGTAGGAGATATAAATGGATATACCAGTTCTTAAAGAAAAAATATTAGAGAATGACTATGTGCCTATTATACTTGAAGAACTTGGTTGCCATCATATCTCTAAAAAAACAGAGTGGTATCAATGTGCAAATCCCGATGGAGATAACAATTCTGCCATAACAATCTATCTTAATGAAGGACTTGTAACAGTTGATTATACCAGAGACATAAGCAAAAAATCTGTTGCAGATATTTTTGATTTAGTTCAATTTTTTCAAAGTTGTACATTCTATGAAGCAATATGTAAGGTTTGTAATTGGTGTAATATTGATTATTATACAGACGATTATGATGATTTACCTGAAAGTCTTAAATTTACAAAACTGATTGAAGAAATGGCATCTGGAGATTCTGATTATGATGAGATGAAACCAATCAAACCTATTTCAGAAAAAATTCTGTCGTACTACTTGCCTTTTGTAAATGACTTTTTCCTAAAGGATAATATATCATATGAAACACAGTTGCTTTTTGAAATAGGCTATGATGATTGTTCTAACAGGATCACAATTCCAGTGAGAGATGAGTTTGGCACTTTGGTTGGAGTTAAGGGTAGGTTGTTCTTGTATAATGAAGAAATGACTGAAGAAGAACAGCGTGTAAAATACTTATATCTTGAACATTGCAATCGAGCCAAAATTTTGTATGGACTTTATTTATCTGAAAAATATATCAAGCAGTCGGATAGTGTTTATGTTGTTGAAGCAGAAAAAGGAATAATGCAGCTTTGGACTATGGGAATAAAGAATTGTGTGGCAACTTGCGGAAAGAAAATTACACAATACCAAATTGATATGCTGACAAGGCTTTGTTCCCATATAATTTTCTGCTTTGATAAAGATGTTCAAAATGATGAACTTAATGACATAGCAGATAAATTTATAGACTGTATTGAAATAAGTGCTATTGTTGATAGCGAGAATATTTTAGACAGCAAGGAAAGTCCTACCGATGACCCTCAAAAATTTAAAAAGCTTAATGAGAATTGTCGTAAAATAATAAGAACTGGAAGGTGATTGTGTGAATTATAAAGTTTGTGGACGAAATGATATTACTGATATAAAAGGGTGTATCTTTGAAAACAGGGGAGTTATTGATATTAAAACTTATACTCATCTGACCGATGACGTTATAATACCTTATTGGAAACTCGATAATATCAATGATGCCGTAGATGTCTTTGTAAAGCATATGGAGAAACATAGCAAAATATCTATTGTTGTGGATTGCGATGTTGACGGTCAATGCAGTGCTTCTATGATTTATATGTATATTAAATCACATATTGACAAGGACGCTAATATTACATATCTTATACACTCAGGTAAACAACACGGTCTTTCAAGTGATATTGAAATTCCAGAAGGTACGGAACTTTTAATTATTCCCGATGCAGGAACGAATGACACAGAACAGTGTAAAATGCTTGCCGAAAAGGGTATTGACATTATCATCTTAGATCATCATGAGAAAGAAAAGGACAATCCATATGCAATAGTAGTAAATAATCAGTGTAGCACTAATTATAGTAATAAAGAATTGTGTGGAGCTGGAGTGGTATATAAGTTCTTACAGGCACTTGATGAATATTATTGGACTGATAATGCCGATAATTACCTTGATTTAGTAGCTCTTGCAAACATATCAGATGTAATGGACTTGCGCTCATTTGAAACGAAAAGACTGATTGACAAAGGATTGAATGTAATAACAAATAAATGCTTTGAAGAGTTTATCAACGCTCAGACATTTTTGATGAAAGGTAAGGTCAATCCACATACAGTAGCTTTTTGCATAACTTCTTTAATAAACGCAATGTGTAGAGTTGGTAATAGAGAAGAAAAGGACTTGCTGTTTAGAGCATTTACGGAACAGGACAAGGAATTTGAATATAAAAAGCGAGGAGAAATAACTCCCACAACGGAAACAATATATGAAAGAGCAGTAAGACTTTGTAAGAACGCCAAATCAAGACAGGACAAACAGGTAAACAGTTTTCTTCCCAATCTTGAAAAAAAGTATTCTGCAAGTAATAATTCAGTTTTGTTTATTAAAGGCGATGATATTCCCAATGTATTCTCTGGAATTGTTGCAATGAAGCTTGCTGATAAATTCAAGAAACCTTGTTTGGTATTACGAGGATATAGCACTGACGAGAATAATAAAGTCTTTCGGGGGTCTGCAAGAAATTTTGACAACAGTTATGTATCAAATTTTAAAGACCTTCTTGAAAGTACAAATAAATTTAATTGGTGTCAGGGACATCAAGGTGCATTTGGCGTTGAGATAAAAGGTGATAACGTAAAAGGTGTCCTTTCAGAACTTAATGTAAAATGTAAAAAAGCCGATAAGCGTTTGCCTGTTGATTTTGAAATTGATTATACAGATTTTGATGTAAGCATAATTACAGATATAACTTCTCTTGAAGATTATTATGGCACAGGAATAAAAGAACCAATGCTTATAATAAAAAATCTTGTGCTTGAAGCCAATCAAGGTTCTCTTATGGGAAAAGAAAAAAATACTTGGAAATTTACAACAGATGATTATGCGATTATAAAGTTTAAAAATCCTGCTAATGACCCTGTATTAAATTTCTTTGAAAGTTTTGAAGATACAATTACGATTGATGCTTTGTGTCAAGTTGAGGTATCTGAATATAAGGGTATAATTACTCCGCAGATTACAATAAAAGATTATGAGGTGGTCAAATGAGTTATAGTTCTTTGCATAATCATACAATGTATAGTCTTCTTGACGGTTACGGCACTCCTAAAGAAATGCTTGAACAGTGTCGCAAAGTCGGGATTAAGGCTTACGCTATAACTGAACACGGAAACGAATATAGTTGGATATACTTTGACCAGCTTTCAAAAGATTATCCTGATATAAAAATTATTTATGGTGTTGAGCTGTATGAATGTTTTGACACATCTGTAAAAGATAAGAATAATAAATACTTCCACCTTATTGCTCTTGCAAAGAATGAAAACGGCAGAAAGGCTTTGAACAAAATAATTACCAAGTCGAATCTTGAAAATTTTTATTTTAAGCCAAGAGTCCAAATATCAGATATTGCTCCCTATGCTGAAGACTTAATTATCAGTTCTGCTTGTCTTGCTTCAAAACTTGCAAGAGAATGTGATTTTAATAAGTGTGTTGAGTACATTAAAGAATATAAATCAATATTCCCTCATTTCTTCCTTGAAATGCAATCGCATAAATCGAATGAACAGGCAGAATACAACAAAAAGATTCTAAAGTTGTCTGAAATAACAAATACTCCATATATTATAACAACAGATAGCCACGCAGCTACAAAAGGAGATTTATATTATCAAGCAAGGCACGTTCAAATTGCTCACGATACAGAAACGCTGTCTGAAAGTTATGAAGGTTGTTATTTACAGAGCGAAGATGAAATTTACGAAACAATGACATCTCAAATCGGCAAGGATAATGTTGCATATGGACTTAATCAAACAAACGTTGTTGCTGAAATGATTGAAGAAGTGCATATGCCCTTTCAGTCTCCACAGTTACCTACATATCCGCTTCCAAAGGGATTTAATTCTAATTATGAATTTCTTTTAAACCTCATTGAAAAAGGGTGGGAAACAAGAGGATTTAATGCTCTTTCGGAAACTGAGCAAAAGAAAAGAAGAGATAGAATTGATTATGAAATGGGTATTATTCATCAAATGAATTTTGATGGCTATTTTATAATTGTATGGGATTTTATCAATTATGCAAAAACTCACGGAGTTAAGATTGGTTCGGGCAGAGGCTCTGGCGCAGGAAGTCTTGTTTGTTACACAATAGGTATTACAGACCTTGACCCTATTAAATATGGTCTGATTTTTGAGAGATTTCTTAATCCCGAAAGAATATCTATGCCTGATTTGGATATAGATGTATCTGACAGACCTACTGTAATCAATTATCTTATCAGTAAATATGGTGAAAACAGAGTATGCCAGATCATAAATTTTTCTTATATAACACCTGTTGTAGCAATTAAAGATGTCGGTAAGATACTTGGATTTAAGTATGTAGATATGGATAAATTATCAAAGCGTTTCACTTATGATACTTTTCAGGAATGTATTGAAAATAATAAGTCATATTTAGCAGAACACGAGGAATACACTGAACTTCTTGAAATCGCTGGTAAGTTAAGCGGAAGAGTAAAAACTGTAAGTTGTCACGCTGGTGGTGTTGGAATAGTAGATACAGATATTAGCGACTATATGGCAATGAAGCTTGGCTCTAAGGGTGAACACGTCATTGAGGTCGATAAACGTCTTGTTGAAGAAATAGGCATTATCAAGTTTGATATACTTGGTGTTCAAACTTTAACTATGGTTCAAGAAATTCAGAATGATTTAGGTTTGTCTGAGTATGATATAAATATCAATAATCCAAAGTTTGAGAATAATACATTGCCTTTTGAATTGTTGGGAAAAGCATTAACTAATGGTGTGTTTCAGGTTGAAAGTGCTGGTATGAAAGATTTGCTTCTGAGACTTCAGGCTACCAGTATGGAAGACTTGTCGGCAGTTTTGGCATTGTATCGTCCTGATTCTATGGGTGCACTGGAAGAGTTTATTGAATGTAAACATAATCCATCACTTGTAAAGTATATTCACCCAGATATGAAACCTATTCTTGAAAGTACATACGGCTGTATGATATATCAAGAACAGCTCTTGGATATTGTTAGAACTTTCGGTGGCAGAAGTTATGGAGGTGCTGACCTTTTCCGCAAAGCGATCGGTAAAAAGAATGTAGAACTGGTAAAAAAAGAATCTGAAAAACTTTATCAAGAGATTATTGATAATGGTTATTCAGAAGAATTGGCTAAAACAATCAGTGACGAGCTTAAAACTAAGGGCGGTTATCTTTTTAACAAATCCCATAGTTATAGCTACGCTGTATTATGTTTTCAGACTGCTTATTTAAAGGCGAAATATCCTGTTTATTTCTTTAAGGCTTTATTCAATTTAAATAAGGATAAGTCAGGAATGATAAATAAATACATAATTGACTCTAAGCAGTTCAACGTAGAAACTTTGCCACCTCATATAAATAAATCCCAGATTGACTTTTCTGTAAATGATAACAAAGTGCTTTTTGGGCTTTCTGCAATTACAGGAATAGGTGAAAAGGTAGCAAAAGAAATTATCCTTGAACGTACAGACAAAGGCAAGTATAAGGGATTTGATGACCTTTTACAAAGAGTGGATTTAACGAAGGCACAAATAATAAATCTTGTAAAATCAGGAGCTATACCGACTAAAAACAAACGTCAATGTTTGATTAAATATCTTAAATCACTGTACTCGCCATTAGTTTTCAAAGAGATTTCAAAACTTCCACCTTATACAAAGCTTATTGTGGATTATGGAATTGAGATTGAACAGTATAGGAAAAGTGATAAAAAATATGATTACGACAAAGATGTCTTATTAAAGCTGGTAAATAAGATTAAACTTGACAGTTTTAATAAAGATCAAGAAACACGTTTTCAAAAATATATTGATGAGAATAATAAATATCTTGAAGATGAGCCATTTTGGGAATTTGAGACTTTGCAGATTTTTATTCACGATAACCCTTTTAAAGATGCTTTAAAATATCTTACTGTTCAGTTTGAAGATGTTGAGGTAGGAAATGAATGTACAATAGTTGGCGTTATTTCAAAAGTTCAGAAAAAAAAGGATAAGCATAAAAATCAATTCGCTTTTATAAATGTATATTCAACATTTGGCTTAATTGAGGGAACAGTATGGAACTCACAGTTAAGACAATATGAGGATATAATCAAAAAGGGGTCACAGGTAACAATTAAATGCCGTAAAGATGACGAGGACAAAGTTATAGTAAAAGACATTAAGCCTTATTATCAATGGCTACAGGAAAGGAGTATGAAAGTTGGCAGATAAAATCCTTGAATTTAAAATTGTTCCACAGCAAGAACGTTATTATAACGAAGATAGTAATTGGGGAGTATATAGTTTTACAACTGATGATGAGATTCCTGAATTTTATGACTGTTATGATGACCCTTTTGGTGATAATCCTGTCAAGAAAAAGGGAAGTTCTCTTGTTGGTAAAATGCAAAGACTAACAATCGGAATGAAATATACCGTTCAAGCAAAATGTGAGTATAATGCAAAATATAAAGCATATCAATACGTACCATCGTCTGTGACGACAAGCGTTCCCAAAACAGAAGAACAGCAAATCGCATATTTAAAAACACAGGTAACAGAATTGCAAGCAAAAAATATATTGGCTGTTTATCCTAATGTTGTTGACGATGTTCTTCGTAATAGAGAAATCGACTATACCAAAATTAATGGTATAGGTGAAATAACTTGGAACAGAATTAAGAGAAATATTATTGATAATTATATTATTTCGGATATTTTGATTATGTTACAGCCATTAGGTGTCACATACAATGTTATAAATAAACTTATTTCAACTGAACCAAACCCTCATTTGTTAAAGAAAAAGCTTATAGAAAATCCTTATATTATGACAAAAATAAGAGGACTTGGTTTTAAAAAAGTTGATGATCTTGCGCTTAAAATCAATTCAGAAATAAAGATATCTCAGAAACGAGTAATAGCATTTATAAAGTATTATCTTGAATATATCGGTAATAATGATGGACATACATATGTCTCTGAAAATATTTTGGATAATGCAATTAGAGATAATATAAATGAATGTTACGAAATCTACAAGATGTTTAAAGAAACACAAAGACAAGATGGTTCGTTTTTACATTTTTCAGGCGACAAAGTAGGCTTAAAATCTCAGTACAATGATGAAATGGCTATTTATAATATTTTAAAGTCCCTCAATGAATATAAGCGCACTTATGGAATTGATATGATAGCAGGTATTCGGGAAGCAGAAAAGGAGCAGGGTTTTGAATATACTGAAGAGCAAAAGAAGGAGATTGAAAAGGCTTGTAATAGTCAGGTTGTATTAATCACAGGAAAAGCAGGTACAGGTAAAAGTAGTATTCTTAGAGGCTTGACTAAAATATATGAAAACTATTCGATAGCTGCTTGTGCGCTATCTGCGAAAGCTGCCGTCAGAATAACAGAAGCTACGAATTTAAAAGCAAGTACGATTCACAGGTTGCTTAAATATAGTGAAGTAGGTTTCTTTTATAATGAAGAAAATAGGCTTCCTAATGATATAATAATTCTTGATGAAGCTTCAATGGTCAATACAAAGATTTTTCTTGCCTTGGTATGTGCGATAAGAGAAGGAAGTAAAGTTATAATCGTTGGAGATGACGGTCAGTTACCGCCTATTGGTAGTGGAAATATCTTTCACGATCTGCTTAATTGCAATACTTTTACCTGTTGTAAATTAACCAAAATTCTTAGGCAAGCACAAAAATCGGGAATCATTTCAGATTCAGTCAAAATTAGAAACGGGCAAAATCCTCTTGAATCACCAAGTTTAAAGGTTGTTACTGGTGAATTACAAGATATGACCTATATGTTCCGTGAAAATCGGGAAGGTATGAGAGATTTAGCCATAAAGTTATTTATGAAAGCTTCTAAAAATGATGGTTACGATGAAACGATTATTCTCACACCTTGTAAGAAAGATAGAACAAACAGTTCTTTTGAAATCAATAATATCATTCAAGATATGTTAATCCCAAGTGGCACTGTACAAGAAATTAAATATGGGCAGAAAGTTTTTCGTGTTGGCTCAAAGGTAATCCAAAGAGCAAACAATTATGATAAAAATGTCTTTAATGGTGAAACTGGATATATCACAAATATTGTTCCAGCAGTTAAAGATAAAACTAACACTGAGGTTTTAATTGACTTTGGAGATAAGAAACTTTCATTTTCTCAGGAAGAACTTGCAAACATTGAACTTGCTTATTGCCTAACTTGTCATCTTACACAGGGCAGTGGGTTTAAGAATGTAATTATCTTGATTGATAATACCCATTATAAGCTGCTTGATAGGTGTATGCTGTACACTGCTATAACCAGAGCCAAAAAGAAATGCGCCTTAATTGCAGAACCAAGTGCTTTTCAGAGATGTTTAACTGTTAAGGCTTCGCAAAGAAATACTTGGTTAAGTTTAATATCGAAAGGAGACTCCGCAGATGAATGAAATGATTAACGTATTCAAAATATTCAGTCAGCTCCAGTCCACAACTAAAAAGACTGAGAAGATTGAAATTTTAAAAGCCAATAAAAGAAACATTTTATCATATTAAAAAGGAGAACTACAAATGAATAACAATACTTCAACTACGAATTTACCACAAATGTTATGTATAAAAACAGATAAAGGTTGTTTTATTTCTGATTGTCTTACTGCAAATGGTTACGATTATGAGTATCATAGAACTGAAATTGATAATCTTTTGTTTGATGGTAAAAAAGCTATTGGTTCGCATTGTAAAAATTGGTATTACATTGATGAATATCCGTCCCTTATCCAAAGAAAAGAATCAGGAGAGATTATTAATAGAAGATATGAAATTAAAAACGAATCTTTAATCTCAGATAGCCTACCAGCTATTATTCCTTATGAAGAAGTAAAAAATTATGATAGCGATGTTGTTGGTGCTTTATATTTTTATAAGTGCGATCAAGAGCCACCATGTTTAAAGGAAATAGTTTATGATATTCAAGTAATTTGTGAGATTGAAAATTATAATTTTCCTCCTAAAATTGAATACAAGGGTTTTCATCGTAATCGTAGTAGTTATTCTGACGAGCAATATATTATTACAAATGCAAATGTTCAGCATCAAATGTTAGACAAAATAATATTTCCAGAAGTAACACTTCATGAATATCCTTGCAAATTTACATCTAAACAAATGTACGACATTACAAGACAGTACATTATTGAACACATTGATAATTCGGTTGCAAAAATTGAGTATAATTATGATTCTTTTGTTGAAGTAAGAAAAAATATACCAATGATTGAACCTGAAACTGTTACATATACAAATATTTTTGCAAAAACTAAACGTGAAAGAAATAAGATGCACACAGTTATAAAAGAATACGATGAAAAGAAAATTTTTTCTATGACACATCAAAATGAACAATATAAAGGTTATCCTATTATACCCGAAATGTGTGCAAATAACGAAAATGAGTTAAAAGAAAAGGTTGATAAGTGGTTAGAAAACCTAATCAAATTTATCAATGAACCTTTGTGTCAGTGTCCACAATGTAAGGGTCTTGGTTATATTAATGCTGTTTCTGAGATTGGTTTTGATTATGAATGATAGAGGAGAACACAGATGAATAATGTTTTTAAAATTTTCAACCAACTTCAATCTACGACAAAGAAAAATAAAAAAATAGCAATTCTCAAAGAGAATGAGAGTAATAGTCTTTTTACTAATACACTTAAATGGCTCTTAAATCCGTTTGTAATAACAGGAATTAGCACCAAGAAGCTTAATAAACCAGTCAAGTATGAAACAACTCCAATTCAGACTTGGCGAGATATGATGCTCTATCTTGAAACTAATAACACTGGCAGAGATTGTGATATAGCAATCGTACAAGGTTTTATCAGCTTACAGCCAGAAGAACACAGAGAATATTATAAACAGCTTGTAACGAAGTCTATGAAACTTGGTATAGATGCTAAGACGGTAAATGCCGTATATGGTAAAGGATTTGTACCTGTGTTTGACGTGCAGCTTGGTACACCTCTTGATAAGGTTAAACTTAAAGGTAATGAATATATTTACATAAGTCAGAAGATGAATGGAACAAGATGTGTCTATTATAATGGTAAGTTATATAGCCGTTCAGGTAAAGAATTTACAGGACTTGACCATATTATTGCTGATATTCAGAAGTTTAATCTTCCCGACCTTGTATTTGACGGTGAACTTATCAGAAAGAACATAGACGGCAAGTCAGATAGTGAAAATTTTCAGATTGGTACAGGAATTGCAAATAGTAAAGATATAGATAAGTCTTGTCTTGAATATGTGATTTTTGACTGTCTTTCCAAGAATGAGTTTATAGCTGGTGAGAGTACATTAAAGTATGGAGAGCGTAAGAAGCATCTTACTGATATAATTGCAAAGAAAATCAAAGATAACAATATCGAAAATCTCAGAATTGTGCCAATGTGGTACGAGGGTACAGACCATTCACAGATACAGAAGTGGCTTGAATATGCTGAAAGCACAGATAAAGAAGGCTGTATGGTTCAGTTTGATACTACATATAAATGCAAGAGAACCAAAGAACTTATTAAGGTCAAGTGCTTCTATGATTGTGACCTAAAGTGTATTGATATTGAGCAGGGAACAGGTAAAAATGCAAATACCCTTGGAGCAATCCTTTGTGAATATAAAGGAAATATCGTAAAAGTTGGTTCTGGCTTTACCGATGAGCAGAGAAATTATTATTGGAATAACCCTGATGAAATCATTAGTAAGATAGTTACTGTTAAGTATAAAGAAGAAACTAAGAACAAGGACGGTAGCTATTCTTTGCAGTTCCCAGTTTTTCAGACTGTACGATTTGATAAGACAGAGCCAAATATATAAACGAAAGTAAATAATAAAAATTAGTAAAAATATTTCAAAAACCACTTGACATTTCTGTTAGATATGGTATAATAAGTATGTAATCAAATTATAAGTAAATAATAATATGGTTACGCAAAAATATAATAATTAAAGGAGAATATAAAAATGAACGCAGCAAGAAATGATGAAACAATGTTATTTGCCACTGATGAGGCATTTGCAAAGTTTATATTTAATATTACAGATGAAGTTCCTAAGAGAAACAGTAGTTATGTGGTCAACTATAAAATAATCAACTGTGAAATACAGCAGTTCACTAAGTATGATACTACATACATAAGAACAGTGCTTACTTTCGCAGACGGCTCTAAGGAATCGGTAGAGTGTCCTGCTGACAAGGCAGATGCTTATTATGGCTTCACAACCTGTTATGCAAAGCATATAGCAAAGAAGTTCCTCAACGAGAATATTTCGGATATGGCTGATTACTGGCTCATTACTAAGCCTAAGAGAGAAGCCGAGGAACGTGCAAAGGCTGATGCTCAGAGAGCAGAGGAACAGAGGCTTGCAGAACGTGATAAGAAGAGACGTGAAAAGTATAAAATAAGAATGGAAGCAATTAGACGTAAGGAAGCTTACGAGGCTGCCAAGCTTGCCGAAGAAAAGTATGGAGTGCCTGCTGATTGGGTGGAAAAGTAAATCTTTAAAATCGAGGAGATGTTAAAATGATACATAAGAAATTTATGGATATTCAGAGGATCAAACCTGAGTACGCTAACGGATTTAACGTTGGTGATTACATAGTTATTCAAGAAAAGATTGATGGTTGTAATGCAGCAATCAGATATGATACTGAAACTGATACAATAGTCGCTCAGTCAAGAAAGAATATTCTCAGTATTGGTAATAATCTCAGAGGATTTTATGAGTGGTCACAGACACTCAATAAGGAACTTGTAAAATCTGTTCTTGGCGACAACCTCGTGCTGTTTATGGAATGGCTTGTACCTCACACTTTGCCCTATCCAGAAGAGCGTTATAATCACGCTTATTGTTATGACGTGTATGATACTAATACAGAAAAGTATCTTCCTCAGAGTACAGTTCAGGTTATTATAAACAAGCTTAATCTTACTTATGTTCCTACATTTTATGAGGGTAAATTTATTTCTTGGGAACATTGTATGAGTTTTGTAGGTAAGACCGAGCTTGGTGGCGAACAAGGAGAAGGAATTGTAATTAAAAATCAGACAATGCTTAATAATCCTAATATTCGTCAGCCATTTTATATCAAGATTGTAGCTGAAAAGTTTCAGGAAGCACATACTCATAAAGAAGCAAAAGTTGTTGACCCAATGACGATGAAAAAGAGGGAACAAGTTCAGAAACTTGCTGAAACTATCGTTACAGAAGCAAGAGTAAGAAAACTTCTTAATAAGTTTGTTGACGAAGATATTCTCCCTGAGAATTGGTCTTTAGAGGAAATGCCTATTATTGCAAAGAACTTGACTAAGGCTGTTTATGAGGATTGTATCAAGGAAGAGCCTGAGACAGTAAAGCAGATTGATAATTTCGGGAAGGTTGCTAATGGCATTGCTATGAAATTGGCAAGAAATATTACAAGCGAAAGATGAGGAGATAATAATATGCCTTATATAAATCAGGAACAATACAATGAACAACGTAATCTCAGAGATATGATTGACGGAGAATTAAATCGTATTGCTGTTACAGACGATCTGCAAGAAATTGATAAAAGAGTTAAAGGTTTAGAGAACAGTATTAAACATTATGCTCAAAAGCATCGTAATCGTATAAATGGTGTTTACGAAAAAGATGATATGTTCAGTTGTCATATTGAGTTATGATAAAAGTGAAATTTCATTGAGAACAAATGAGGAGATGATAAGAATTGCAACCAATATTTAAGGAACAAATACAGATGTGGCGTGATTTAGGCTTTGATATTCCAATCAAAGAGGGTTATTATTGGCTTGATAATGGAATAATCAAAGCATTCACACCTGATGGACAGCCACACAAGCTCTATAAATACAAAGTAAATGATGATTTAACGATAAATATTACCAAACACAAAGATTTTAAAGCAATGAAATTTCACGTTGATTTTGAAACTTGGGAAGAAACATATCAGAGACTGAAATCGGAAATACGAGTTAAAATTGATGAAAGTCTTAACGTGATTCGACAGACAGTTAAAGATTATTCTGATTACGAAAAGATTGTTCTTACATCAACTGGCAAAGACAGTATGGTAGTTCTTGATTTAGTTCAGAAAATAATTCCTAACATTAGAGTGGTGTTCAATAATACATCGTTGGACGTTGCAGATACATATAAAATGGTCAAATCTCACGAGAATTGGGAAATTACAAATCCAAAAGAGGGGTTTTATACTTGGATAAGACGAATGAATTACATTCCAAACCGTGTAAGCAGAGGCTGTTGTACTATTTTCAAAGAAGGTAATTCTATTGAATACTTATCTGATTATGAAAAACTTATTCAGTTTATGGGTGTAAGAAACGATGAGAGTAATTCAAGAGCAGATCGTGGTTATATAACTCACAATCCAAAATGGGGTGATAAGGAATGGTTTGGTTGCTTACCTATACGAAAATGGAGTGAATTTGACGTATGGTTATACACACTCGGTAATCATCTTGAAATTAATTCTAAGTATTGTAAAGGTTATCATCGATGTGGTTGTGCTATCGCTTGCCCTTATGCTACTAAATCAACTTGGATTCTCGATAAATATTGGTATTCAGATTTAAGGACAAGGTTTGAGAATATTGTGCAAGAAGACTTCTTGCACAATCAAAGATGGTCGCAAATAAATTGTACTGTTGCTGAATATGTGAAAGATGGTTGGAACGGTACATTATATCGTCCAGAACCAACAGAAGAAGTTATCCGAGAAATGATGAAATATAAAGGTATAACTGATTATAATATAGCAAAGCAATATTTCAATAAAACTTGTTCCGAATGTGGTAAAAACGTTAGACAGAACGATGTACTTGCTATGAATATGAAACTTCGAGGTAGAAATGTTACCGAATTTAAATGCAAGAAATGCCTTATGAAAGAGTTTAATATGTGCAAAGGCGATTGGAATGATAAGGTTGTCGATTTTAAAGAACAGGGTTGTAAGTTGTTTTAGTCCAAAAATAAGACCAATTTGGATTAAAGATAAAGTTATTAAACTATTATGAAACAGATTTTTTATTAAGTTTAGAAAGGAGCGTTATTTTTGCATTATTGTGTTTTATTGATTACTAAGGAATTGCCCTCTGAAAGTAAGATAGAAAAAATCTTACAGCCTTACAATTACGAAGATATAAAATATGATGAAGAGACTGACGAATTGCTTACACCACTTCCTATATTTACATATGACTGGTTTCAGATTGGTGGTAGATATACAGGGTCGTTAAAGCTAAAGATTGATGAAAATGATGAATATTATAATTGGAAATTCATCTCAAACAAAGGAAGAAATAAAAGACTTTTCTATTCAAAACTTTTATCTGAATTACAAAAAACAAAAGGAGCAATATTTTTTGAAGAAGATTATTATTCTTCTATGGGTTCAAGAGATGGTTTTTTGTATGTGGATGGAGCAAAGATAGACGATTTGCTTAATTTTGATAACGTAAACTGCTTTATTTGCATTGATTCAAATGAAAATGTTATAGCCCGTGAAACTTGGGACGGACATAATTTTATTGAAGATAAACAGTTTGATGAAAAACTTGCTAAAATCAAAGAAAATAGCAAGGGTATGTTTGCTACTATTTTAGATATTCACGATTAAATAATTTACAAAATAAAAGTAGGTGATAAAAATAAGCAAATTTTATATATCGGACTTACATATTGGGCATAAAGCAATTTTAACTTTTGACAATCGCCCGTTCTTTACTCTTAAAGAAATGCACGAAGCACTAATCGAAAATTGGAACAGTGTTGTTTCAAAAGGTGATTTAGTTTATGTTCTTGGTGATATGTTCTGGGATAATAGACTTATTCCTGAAATAATGCCAAGGCTCAAAGGTACAAAATTTCTTATAAAAGGTAATCACGATAGAATTTCTACGGAGCATAATAAATATTTTGAATGGATTAAAGATTACGATGTAATCAAAGATAACGGTGAACACCTTGTTCTTTGTCATTATCCTATTGCTCATTGGATAAATGCCGATTATGGATATATTCATCTTTATGGACATATTCACGCAGGGCGTGATACAAGACCCTTTGAGGAATATGCAAAATTAATGAAGAGCAAAGGATTTAGTTATGAATGCTACAATGTAGGTTGTATGCTTCATAATTATATACCTGTTACTTTGAAACAATTAAGAATAGAAAGTAGGTAATAATATATGACTCTTGGTAATGACTTTGAGTTCTCGAAAGAAGATTATAATGAGATTCACGATTTAATTCTCTCGAAATTACAAAATGTTTCTGATGAATATACTATTGCAGAAGTTGCTTTGGGACTTCATCACTTGATTTTTGATGCTCTGTATGATATTGAACAGGAAATTATGGCTTAATTTTATAGTATGATATGAAAGGAAGGTATAAAAATGAATGATAACAAAGAAAATGAAAAGCATGAATGGGATATTATAATATACGGAGATGGCTCAAAATTAGAAAAGAGGGTGCTTGAACCACTTATCCCAAAGGAGAGATTAGAAGGCTTCATTAACGATTATCAAAAAATGCTTGATTCGATTTCTGATGATTCTGAATTTGGCAAGAGTTATACGTCATTACAGTGGTCTTATGGTGATCTGATTTTCCACCTTTCGGGTAAGTCTTTTGAAGATGAGGTGAAAATTTTCAAGGAAATAGATAAAGCTGTAAGGCATTTAAGGAGATTACTGAATGATGCTTTAGGTAATGAAAATACAGAATCTGTGTGGACTAATAATGAGAGTGATAAGGAATAAAATTCGCTTCAGGATAATTGGAAGAAGGTGTTGAAAATCAAGCATTATGAAAACATCATTATAGGAAAACCTATTGTTCCAGTATGGGAGCTTGTTGCTTCGTCAAAACAAGATTATAAGGAAAAAGAAGAACCGATTACATATTTTACTGAAACACGTTCAATAGCAAAGATATTCGTTGAAATTGGTATTGTAAAGAGTATATCGGAAGTAAGAAGAAATAAACCTGAATTATGTAATGAACTCAATGCTCTTGATTGTATAAACATCAAATGGGGCAAACATAAATTTTGGGTTGTTGTGGGAGAATAATAATAAGTAAATAATAAGATAGGAGTGATAATTTGAATAAAGAAAAATTAACAATGAACGTTTTATTTTCGGGAATCGGTTGTCAAGAAAGAGGTTTTGAAAACTCAAATTTATTTGACATTGAAGTAGTAAATACATCAGAAATCAATAAAGAAGCAGTTCTTTCTTACGCAGCTATTCATTGTGGAATGACACAAGAAATGATTGATACATATACTGAATATCATTCAAGAGAAGAAATGGTAAGACAGCTTAAAGAAATCAATCTTGGTTATGAGCCTGAAAAGAACAAATATTATGATTGGGATAAGCTTGCAAGACGTAAAACTAATGATATTGAAAAATATTGGCTTGCTTGTAAGCTAACTCATAACCTCGGAGATATAAATAAAATTGAGTTTTTGTCGTATGCCGATTTATGGACAATCTCGTTTTGTTGTCAGGATATCAGCGTGGCGGGTAAAATGAGAGGTTTAAAGCCAGATAGCGGTACAAGAAGCTCTTTGCTTTGGGAGAATATAAGACTTCTCAAAAGAGCAAAAGATGATGGAACGCTTCCAAAGTATCTTATGTTTGAAAATGTTAAGAATCTTGTAAGTAAGAAATTTATTGATGATTTTAATAATCTGCTTGAAGTTCTTGATGAACTCGGTTTTAATTCCTATTGGAAAGTTCTCAACGCAAAGGATTGTGGAGTTCCTCAAAATCGTGAACGTGTGTTTGTAATCAGTATTCGTAAAGATATTGATAATGGTACATATGATTTCCCAAAGCCTTTCGATACAGGTATCAGACTTAAAGATGTTCTTGATAAAGAAGTTGATGAAAAGTATTATTTGAGTAAAGATATTCAAGAACGTTTTCATATTACTGATAGTACATTTACCAAGAATATAGTTGGCTTTAGGACTATTGGACAGCGTGATTTAGTTTATCATCAAGACTCAATAATGGGTGCTTTAGTAGCAACAGATTATAAACAGCCAAAGCAAATAGTTGAAACCAATAGTTGTATTCAAGTAGGTGACTTGAATCATTATAATTATGATGAAATGAATAGAGTTTATTCTAAGGAAGGTTGTTGCCCTACATTAAGAACAATGCAAGGTGGAGATAGACAGCCGAGAGTTCTTGAGCCTATTGCAACAGTTACAGAAGCAACTAAAAAAGGATATGCTGAAATCTATGAGGGCGATAGTGTTAATCTTGAACAGCCAAATTCAAAAACAAGACGTGGAAGAGTAGGTAAGCAAGTTGCTCAGACATTAACCACATCTTGTAATCAGGGTATTGTCGAACCTACGGTTCAGAATTTTCGTGTCCGTAAGCTAACGCCAAACGAATGTTGGAAGTTAATGGGACTTTCCGAAGAGGATTGCACTAACGCTAAGAACATTGGTGTTGCTGATAGTCAGCTTTATAAGCAAGCAGGAAATGGAATAGTTACTAACTGCGTAGAGTTGCTTGCAGAACATCTTTATAAAGCACAATACAATAATACATATAAGTGTACGGATGAAAATTTTATATAACCATCAACGAGGTAAATGACAAACCAATTCTTGTTGGTGGAATAGGAGAAATAAATTTCGGGAAACAATTTAGGCAAGGCAATAGGGTTTATTCGGCAGACCATATTGCAATGTGCTTAACAGCACAACCACTTGGAAACACAGGTGGTTTCAGCTATTTGTATTTAGTACAATAAAAATTTCATTTCGTTAGATAAAATAAAACCACCTATATTTGTATATAGGTGGAGAAATAATTAGCTGATTTTAATGTTTTTACGTTTGGACTTGGCTTGAATATTCAAATTGGCATTTCCAGAAATAGATTTGACTAATTCTTTTAAATATGATTCGCCAACATCATCGTTATAATCGCCCACACCATCATGATTGGTATAAATTTCGTGAACTGTGGCTGCTGCTCCAGATACTTTTTTGCCTTTTTCATTAAAATAAGAAAAGTCGGGATCTTTTGACATATGTATCGCCTCCAATGTATAATTTTTATAAATTATAATCAATAAATGTGTAATTAAAATGACAGAGCGATGGTTTTTATGTAAAAATTAAAATAGTAATAACCGAAGGGAAATGATAAAAATAACTTATTGTACTTACATTTATAATATAAATGTACATAAAATTGAAAAATTCAACATCTTTCGTCACGGCAGTTTCACACAATATGTTTACAAGGCAACGAGAAATTGTAAAGATAAAGCTGACTTTGCAAAAGCTATCAGAGGAGAACTTTTATATTATTTCTGGTCAAAATCAGAATACGAGCTTATCGTAAAACTCACAGACGATAACAGGGTATTCCTTTACCCTTGGTGTGGCAGTCGTAATTCTGAAGATGAAAAGATAGAGGTTACAGACGAAAAAGATTTTGATTGGATTAGTTTTGCAAAACAACATATCAGCAAGCAGATTTATAAAAATGAAGCCAAGATAGATGTTTCCGATCAGGTAAGGTTTCAGTTTGATGAGTTTGTTGATTATGTGTGGAATTGTAATGCAAGGTGATATTTTTACAAAAATCAATTTTCTGAAATGCCCATTAATACTGGGTTTCAAGGGTATGATTTATACAATAAAATCACAGTTTTGTGATATATAAAAGTATGTTGGTATTTAGGATTCTTTCTAATGTGCATAGAACGGATATTAAAAATCCTTAAACCAAAAAGCTAAATGACAATGACCGCAAATATGTTTTGAATGCGATAAATAAAAAGCATATAATTCATTTCTAAAGTCATTTGCTGTATCGGTTTCAACATTAATTTCGTTTGTGGAATTAAATTGAACCTCTCTGCATACATGAGATGGCGAAAAAGATAAGTATGTACGACAAATAGCAGGTCGAGTAGAATATATAGAACAACAACCATTTTCAAGGAATATGCAAGGTACACGATTTTGATATTTTATATTAGACATAAGATAATTAATATCAAAAACCTCTTTATGCAACTTATTTAAATCTTGAATTTTAATATGAAGTTGTCGCTTCTGCTCATTTGTCCAGTTATTATTGATATAATGTTTGATATAATCGGCTTCAAATTCACTTACGGCAACTGCCATATAGCAACAATAGTCACAACCTTTATGGCAATCAGTATAAGGAATATATAAATCAGAAAGCTTATCAATGTAAAATAAAAGGTCAGGATAATCTTTTATACAAAGATTATAGTTTTGCTGAATATGGAAATTTAAAAAAGCCTTGATTTTTTCAAGATATTCCTTATACAAAGTCAAATCAATTATAATTTTTTTATATTTGGTTTTCGCACCATTAGGAAGTGCTAATTTTTGATATTGATGATTTAGCTCAAAGCAACAGTCAATATACTTTTTACCGCTACCACAAGGACATTTTTCAAAAGGCAAAATAATAGACATTTTCTTCACTCCTGATATATTTTAAAAATTATATCATAAGTTGTAAAGATTTGTCAAGGTGGTTTTAAATATGTTGTTTTATTTAATCTTTATTTTGCAGAAGCCATAATGAGTGATATGTCTATTTCTGACGTAAAAGTTCTTACTCAAACGCTTTTAGCTTAAAGTACAAAAAATGATAATATTAACGAGGTTAATTGAAAAATGACTAATTTTATAGGAGCAGAATATACTATAGCCACTATATTAACAGAACAAATTAAAAGAGGTAAATCTTACGTGTCTTTAAATGATTTAGGTAAATGTGGTATTTACGCACAAAATATGGCTAACAGTCAAGAAATAGATGTTATTTTTTTAAATTCAAAGGTTCAGTTAATTAACGCTATATATAATTACTCAAATTATTTTAAGTGTGTCTTTAATAGTAATGGAGATATAAACGGTATTATTTTAGAGCACTCGAAAGATATTAACGATTTAGAGTGTCGTTTTATTGCATATCTACCTCAAGCTATTTTTGGTATTCTTGTTGAAGCGGCAAAAATATTAAATAATTAAAAACTTTA
>ERZ1034920.774-NODE-774-length-23189-cov-76.427682_pt1 | contig 23189 bp, 33 predicted proteins | sample MGYA00520688_ERZ1034920 | MGnify/ENA primary metagenome ERZ1034920 (study PRJEB33766, sample SAMN09781785) | gut metagenome | biome: gut microbiome | host: Homo sapiens | place: Madagascar | study: EMG produced TPA metagenomics assembly of the PRJNA485056 data...
AGACAGGGAGAAGTATGACGCTTGGGATGAGATTATTGATGCTTTAGAAAATATACCAAGCGCTGACGTTGTGCCGGTGGTGCACGCAAGATGGATTCCGTTCCATAGCGAGATTGCTGGGGACATCCAGTACTGCTCTAATTGCGAAATTGGCAATGCTGTGAAATCGGATTTTTGCCCCAACTGCGGGGCGAAGATGGACGGAGGTGATGGCAATGAGGCTAATAGACGCTGATACGGCCGCTGCTTTTGCGGAGAATTGCGGGGCAACCTTTGTGGGAAAGAGACTGAGAGACAGTAATGCCTTTCCGGAGGTCGTGGTGCGGTGCAAGGACTGCAAGCACCTTGTCGCGGTCAACGTCAACGGGAAAGGAATTCCCACCTGTCGAGTGAGCGGCATGGAGGTCGCACCAGACGAATTTTGCAGCCGCGGAGAGAAAGGACGGAGGTGAAAAGTGATGTCTTGGTGGAACGCAAAATACACGAACGGCGACGGCGACAACGAAATCACTTTTGGCAGCAAATATTACGAGAGGGCAAAGGCGGTTGAAAAGGTATGCCAGGCCGTGATTGACAAAAAAGTCAAAACGCCGGACGATGTGGCGGTCGTGGTGAGGTGCAAGGGCTGCAAGTATGCATATATCAATAGCTTTTCGGCTGCGCCCGGAGAAGCGCTTTGCGCGTTAAGCGGGCAGCCGATGCAGCAAGACGATTTTTGCAGCTACGGCGAGCGGAGGGAGGTGTAACGAATGGAATCTTTTGTTGAAGGCGTTGGAATGTTCTTTATAGCGATTGGCGGAATTGCAGCGATTCTTGCAGCGTTATGCTTTTTATGGTGGCTGTTTGAGACTGCATGGATTGCAGCAAGCAACAGATTCCGCGATATCTGCAAGGCGGAAAGCCTGATTTTTGAGTATCGCCGAGAGCGCGAAGAATACCTATGGTGGAAAGAGCACGTGAAAGGTAACGTATATGCTGACGATCACGATTAAAGCCAACGTCCCCGCCGCCGATGCGCAGGGCATTAAGGAGCGCATTGCGATGGATATCGAGCGATACGGCGACTGCAAGGTCGTGAGCATCGTGAGCGACCGGGGACGGGAAGAACAGCTACGAATGAAAGGAGCCAAATTATGAGCATCAACATCAAGAAGTACACCAAAGACCAGATGGCGAAGATGGTGGAGGAAACTGAGGCAAAATTCAAATCGAAGAGAGATGAATATCGCGAGTTGGCTGAACAGCTTAAAATCCGAAAAAAAGAAATCGTTGAACTGAAAAGCGATTTGGTGAAGAAGAACCAGACCATCAGTAGCCTGAAGGCCGAGAACGCTGCCCTGACCGAGCAGATCGACCAGATGAACGGCGAGGTCATCAACCGCGAGAACGTGATCGCAAACCTGAAAGCGGATTTAGATGCGGCAAACGTTGCGTCTAAGCTTTTGAACGATCAGGGACAGCAGTATTGGAGAGCGTGGCAGGCATCGAAGCGAGAAGTCGCCGACTTGAAAAACAAACTCACTGACACTGAGGCGGCGCTTAAGCGGGCGAATGCGTGCATTGCTACCATGAAGGTGGAAAGAGACCAGCAAACGAAAGACTGTTTCGAATGGCAGAGAAGCGCGCAGAATCTGCATGACGACCTTTTGAATGCACGAGAGCGCGCCAACTACGCAGAAGCCCACCCGTGGCGGAACCTGTGGGCGTGGGTGAAGAGAAAGCTGAGACGTGAGCAAGTGGGTCATTATTACCCGCTGTGAGTTAAAACAAAAAGGGGGCAAAGATGGACGCTAAGCGCCTGAACCGTGATGCAGTTGTATATAAGCAAATTGCGATTCACGGGGGAGAGCAAAACGATAGAAGTCTTATTTTGGCAGCGAAAACATATCGAAAACAAGGTAATGTAAGATATGTAAATCTCGATAGCGAATACATAGTTGCAGAAATTGAAGGAGCAAAAGAAGTTTTTCGAGCAGAGCGGAGGCGCATATGAGCACGTTCCATGACCGGCTGCGCAGATTGCGCGAACGCCAGCAGTTAAAACGATGCGTATTATCTGAGCTGTGCGGGCTAAACCGCAACACGATCAAACGCTACGAGATGGGGACGCAGAAACCTTCAATGGACGCACTGATAAGCATTGCAGACTATTTCGGCGTGTCGATTGATTACTTGCTTGGACGGTCGGATTATCCAAAAAGTTTATAAAAATATTTTGCAAAACTCACTTATAAGTGAGTCAGGGTATTGCAATTATGGGAGAATTAAGCCGCAGGGGTGTAAAAGCCTTTGCGGTTCTCTTATTTATGGCGTTTACCTCCTGCGCCATAGCGGGGCGCGGTGCGTTTCATCTTTTCGCACCGCCCCCGAAACATGCCGCACGCACGATGCAGCCCACGATCAGGGCCGAGAGGTCGCACCTCTCATGCGGCACAGGACCCCGCGCACCTCTCAACGATGTGGCCCAGCGGGGACATATGCAGACGTAGCTCAATCGGCAGAGCACCGCGCCCGGAGGGGGGGATGCAGGTTTAAACCCTGCCGTCTGTTCCAAGTCCTAAAGCTGACAGCGTACAGGGGCTCAAAGCCGGGAAGCCATTACCGGCAGGATGCGTCCAGATTTGTCCCGTCAGCAAGGCCCAGCTCTGGGGAAGGCCGTTCGATTTGCCCGCGTTGAATCGAGCGTTACTTAGAATACGGGGGCCGCTCAGTTCAGGTCGTATCCGTAAACGCGGGACACGCAGATGTAGCTCAGTTGGTAGAGCATCCGGCTGTTAACCGGAGCGTCGCAGGTTCGAGACCTGCCGTCTGCGCCATAGGCGTGACCTTTTGCCTCGCAGCCGCACGGAGCGTAAGCCTGCGGAAGTGGTCTTTCCTGTGCGCTGTACGAAAGCGGTAGGACGAAGAAATTTATATATTGGCTGGCACCGGCTTTGTAAAGATGAACGGATGCGACCGACGTACCGGCGCAGGGCTGAAAAGTTCCGTGGGATACCGGCATTGCTGCACTCTGCGCGAGTGCCGAGGCGTTCAATGGATGTGGTGTGGTGGCGGCAATCGTATGATTAGGCCGCTGTGTAAGCAATTCAAACAGAGCGCAATGCCGGGACCTGTGAAAAGACAAACGCCCAATGTGGGCGGCGTTGTAGCCCTTCGGGGCGGGTAAAGTCTGCTATGTAAGGCCAAGGGGCGGGGGCTGGTAGCAAATAGGGTGGGGCATATGGCGTATGCAAACATTGAAGATCGACGGGCATATCACCGGGAATATATGCGCGAACGCCGAGAATGGTTTGCCGCGCATCACGTTTGTACAGAGTGCGGGAAAGAAGATGCCTATACAATGGTGGGAAAGCGCCATTGTGCCGAATGCCTCGAAAAAAGACGTGGGCACCCACTCGAAATAAACCCCAATATGGGGCCAAAGAAAAGAACCTGGCAAAAACATTCTGTCCCTAAAAACCAATACTACGAAAACGGCCTATGCGCCATTTGCGGGCAACATCCATATATCGAAGGACATAGAACTTGCCAAGGCTGCTATGACAATGCGTGCAAAGCGGCGTGGCTTGGGAGAAAAGCTAAAGGCCCACGCCATATTTATCCACCCACATCTGACACGCCAAAAGCCATTGCTGCCTATCAATACTGCGTACAGCACCGGCAAGAATACATCAAAAGATGGGAAGCAGAGTATGCCTGTGAATACGAAGAACGAGCCTCTAATCAAGAGCAAAGAACGGGTTAAGAAGTTTGCTGAAGTGTTTACACCGGCGTGGCTGGTGAAAAAGATGTGCGATATGCTGGACGAGGAAAACGGCGGACACGCTTTCGACATTGAGAAAACCTTTTTGGAGCCATGCGGTGGGACAGGTAACTTTGCTGTTGAGATCATAGAGCGGAAATTAAAGAAATGCAAAACTGAGGAAGACGCATTTATCGCCGTTTCTTCGTATTATACCGTTGAAATTCAGCAGGATAATGTTGACGAGCTAAAGGAGCGCGTTAAAAATCTTGTTGCGTCATATTTCCCGAGCATTGACGTATCGGATATTTTAGACAGAAACGTGGCTTGCGGTGATTTTTTGCATCCAAAGGGTATTTGGTTTATGGAAGAATAAATGTGCGAGGTGGTGACAATGGCTGCGCGTCTGACAGACCGACAGAAAAAGAAAATACTGGCGGACTATGTGCAGACGAATAACTATTGCGCCACAGCGAAAATAAACGGCGTGTCCGCAACGACCGTTAAGAACCTTGTGCGGGCGAATGCCGACATTGTGGAAAAGTGCGAGCAAAAAAAGGAAGAGAACACCGCCGATGTGATGGAGTACATGAATGACCACAAAGACCTTGTGTGTTCGTTCATTGGTAAGGGGCTTGAAATGCTCAACGACCCGGAGAAACTGGCCGCGGCGAACCTTAGCCAGATCACGACGGCGATGGGAACGCTGATCGACAAGTGGGCGATGGTGCAAGAGAAAACCGGAGATAACAATGACGATGGCGTGATGGTGGTTATCGATGTCTAAGATACTTCTTTCGCAAAAGATTGCGCCGGTGTTCTATGGCGTTGCAAAAGACGTGTTTCAACATGGGCACACGCATTACGATTTCAGCGGCGGGCGAGGTTCGCTAAAGTCTTCGACGGTATCTATCCTTGTCCCGCTGATTCTGATGCAGAAGCAGAACCGGAATTGTCACGCGCTGGTTCTCCGCAAAGTGGCAAATACGATTCGCGATAGTGTTTATGCACAATACATTTGGGCAATTGGTGAGCTGGGTGCGGCTCAGTATTGGGAAGCAAAAGTCTCACCGATGGAGCTGATCTATAAGCCGACAGGCCAGAAGATCATGTTTCGCGGCGCTGACGACCCGATGAAGATCAAGTCTATCAAAGTCCCGTTTGGCTATATCGCCGTAACGCACTTTGAGGAAAAAGACCAGTTCGCTGGTCGCGCGGAAATCCGAAATATTTTGCAGTCTACCATGCGCGGCGGCTCGGTGTTTTGGAACTTTGAAAGCTATAACCCGCCGATCTCGCGCGATAACTGGGCAAATAAGGATAGCTTAGAAGAACGCGCTGACCGGCTGTGTCACAAGTCCACGTATCTGCAAGCACCGCCAGAGTGGCTGGGCGAGCAGTTTTTAGCAGAGGCGGAACATCTCAAGGCCACGGACGAAAGAGCGTATCAGCACGAGTATCTCGGCATTCCGGTTGGAACCGGTGGAAACGTGTTTGAGAATTTGGAACTGCGGGAGATTACAGACGAGGAAATCAGCTACTTTGATAGGATTTATCAAGGCGTGGACTATGGGTGGTTCCCTGACCCGTTTGCATTTATCCGCGTGCACTACGACAAGGCGCGGGAGACAATTTACCTGATAGATGAGATATATCAAAACAAACTTTCCAACGAGCAAAGCGCGGGCATGATTAAGGCAAAAGGATACGCCAGCGCCTATATCATCTGCGACAGCGCAGAGCCTAAAAGCGTAGCCGACTTCCGGGCTATGGGATTGCCTGCCAAAGCTGCCGTAAAGGGACCAGACAGCGTGGCTTACGGCATGAAGTGGCTGCAACGCCGGAAGATTGTTATTGACCGTAGACGCACGCCGCACGCCTATGACGAGTTTGTAAACTACGAATACGACCGTGACAAAGACGGAAACTTTATCAGCGGCTACCCAGACGAGAAGAACCATTTGATAGACGCACTGCGCTATGCAGTTGAGCCAATTAGCCGCAGAATGGGAGTTATCGCATGAGTAATGCAGTAATCCAAAAACTGAATGAATTAGGCTATTCCACCATCCCAGAAGCGTTTTACAGTAAGGTGGCGGAGTGGAAAAGCTGGTATCAGGGCAACGTGAAAGGCTTTCATAGCTACCGCGTGCGCAACGGCGAGAGCATGGTTAACTGCAAGCGGTACTCCCTCGGCATGGGAAAGAAGCTGTGCGAGGACTGGGCCAATCTGCTGATGAATGAGAAAGTTCAGATCACCCTTGAAGGGCAGAAGGAACAGGAGTTCATCGACCGGGTTTTAACCGAGAACAATTTCACGGTCAAGGCAAACGAGATGCAGGAGATGAAATCTGCGCTTGGCACGGTGGCTTACATCCCCCGCGTCATTGGGCAGGAGATCAACGAAGGCGGCGAAATCGTACCAGGCAATGCTTCCGGTATCATTCTGGATTATGTGACCATCGAAAACATTTACCCGCTGGCATGGCAGAACGGTTTTATCAGCGAGTGTGTGTTTTCTTCCGTGGTGACGCGCAACGGGCATGATTACCTGTATCTGCAAATTCACCATAAGGACGATGGCGGCAACTATATCATCGACAACCGCATTTACCGCTATGACAACGAGATGCTGTCTGACGAACGCCTTACAAACGTCAAGGGCTTCGAGAACATTCCACCCGTGGTGCATACCGGCAGCGACAAGCGGCAGTTTGTCATTGACCGGCTGAACATCGCAAACAATTTCAATTACCTGCTTCCGACGGGCATTGCTGTGTATGCAAACGCTATTGACGTACTGCAAGGCGTTGACATTGCCTATGACAGCTATGTAAACGAGTTCCGGCTGGGCAAGAAGCGCATCATGGTCAAGCCCTCTGCGGCAAAGTATCTTGACGGTGAGCCGGTATTCGACCCATCCGATGTGGCGTTCTATGTTCTGCCGGAGGACGTGAGCGATGGCGCGATTATCACCCCTATTGATATGACGCTTAGGACGGCGGAACACAATACTGGTATTCAAGACCAGCTCAATATCCTGTCCAGCAAGTGCGGTTTTGGCGAAACCTATTACCGCTTTGACGGCGGCAACGTAGCAACGGCCACACAGGTTATCAGCGAAAACTCCACCATGTTCCGCACCATTAAAAAGCATGAGATCGTGCTGGAACAGGCGCTCGTGGAACTGTGCCGCATTCTGCTTCGGCTGGGAAACACAGCTATGAACGCCGGGCTTGACGAAAATGTCGAAATCTCCATCGACTTTGACGATTCGATTATCGAGGACAAAGCCACGGACTTTTCCCGCGACATGCAGCTCTTGCAGGCTGGCATCATGAACGATTGGGAATTTCGCATGCGGTGGATGAACGAGGACGAGGCGACCGCAAAGGCGGCGCTGCCGAAGATGCAGGACATGACAACAGAGGAAGAAACGGAGGTAGAGTGATGGGCGGTAGAGGTGGAGCCGGTGGCGCTCTTGGGGCGACTTCCGAACAGCGCAGAATAATGGGAAACATGAGAGCGGCAATTTCAAAAAACGTACATCAAACAGCACCAATTTTTAAGCGCCGGTCTGATGGAGTAATTGAATATAGCTATACCGAAACAAGAAATTACTCTATTGTTCATGGCGGGAAAATGCAGTCAGAAGATAAAAATGATATTGTCGAAAGGAAAACCACTTTTACTGGTACGATTGGTAAAGATGGGCTTTTCAGAAAAGGCAAATCAACAAAGGAAGAAAAACTAATTAGGCGCGGAAGAGAACCACGCAGGAGAAAGTAATGGGCGGACGCGGCGCAAGCAGCGGAATGAGCGTAAAGGGAAAGCCCTACGGTAGCGAGTTCAAGACGATTATCAAAGAGAGTAATATAAAGTTTGTCAAAGCGGTTGACGGTGCGCAGAAAACGCCAATGGAGACAATGACAAGTGGTCGCGTGTATGTAACGCTCAACAAAAGCGACAACATCAAAGCAATTACATACTACGACACTAAGAACAAGCGCATAAAACAAATAGATCTTGACAGGCCGCATGATAAAGTTTCCCCGCATACCCACCACGGGTATATACACAATGAAAACGACGGTGCAAAGGGATACGCGAATCTAACGCCAACCGAAAAGAAAATGGTTGAGCGGGTCAAAAAAATATGGTACAATCGGCATAGCAAGTAGTGGTGTAATGGCAGCACACTTTGTTTGAGGAAGTTCCGGTTTGATTCCGGGCACTTGCTATGCCGTAAGGTGCAGAAATGCATCTTGCGGCATTTTTGTTTGCTGGGGGCTATATGATCAACTTTGAAAATCTCGACAAGTTCACATTCCCCGGCGTTGGCAAGTACGGTATTCCGCAGATCGAGCCGGTCAAGGCGTACCCGCAGGGCGAGTTTATCCCCGTAAATTACCATTACACAGCCAAAGACACGCAAAGCAAGATTGTGCATTTCTTCGTGGACGATTATCAATTCATTCGATATTGGAACATGCCTGACAAGTACATTCCGAAACTGTCGCAGTTTGCGGCGGTGTGCGCGCCGGACTTTTCTACCTACACAGATATGCCGCTTGCGATGCAGATATACAACCATTACCGCAAGCACTGGCTGGCGGCATACTGGCAGCTCCACGGCATGACGGTTTATCCCTCTATATCATGGAGCGATGAAAACAGTTACGATTGGTGCTTTGATGGCGAGCCTGTCGGCGGAATTGTTGCGGTTAGTTCGGTAGGCACACAGCAGAACAAGGAAAGCAAGCGGTTGTTCCTGCGCGGCTACGAGGAAATGATGAAGCGGCTCTCACCGGAATGGGTGATATTCTACGGGAAAGTGCCGGAAGAATGCGACTGGAACGTGATACGGGTAAAACCGCATTATGACGATATTGTGAAACGGAGGAAGGCTAATGAAATATCCGTTTCAGCCGGAGATACTTGATGCTCTTCCCGAAGAGTTGGCCGAGTTATACCGCGCTCTCGAAAATATGCTACTTGATGAGATTTGCGGTCGCTTGAAAATTGCAAATCAGCTCAATGAAGTCACGGTGCAGGATATTCAAGCGCTGCGGTCGCACGGCGTTGACCTTAAAAGCATCGAAAAAGCTATTAGTAAAACCACAGGAATTAGCAAACAAAAGCTAAATAGTTTACTTAATGACGTTGTAGAGCGCAACCAGAAGTATTACACCGAAGTCATCGACCTTGCGCATGTAACGCAGCCAGAAACGCTTGTAGACGCGGCTACAGTGGATGCAATTAAGCGGCAGACCCATGATACATTCCGCAATTTAACGGCTTCTATGGGTTTCCTTGTGGGCAACACGATGTTAAAGCCCGCGCGCGCTTATCAGTGGGCTTTGGATAACGCAGAAATGCAGATTCAGAGCGGCGCCATCAACTACAATCAGGCCATTAAGACGGCAGTAAAGCAGCTTGCAGACAGCGGATTGAAGGTAGTTGACTATGAGAGCGGCCACCATGATTCTATCGATGTAGCGGCCCGCAGGGCGGTAATGACGGGCGTTTCACAGCTTTGCGCTAAATATACGGAGCAGTCGGCGCAGTATCTCGAAACTCCGTATTTCGAGGTTTCCGCCCATGCTGGCGCGAGAGATAAGCCGGGGCCGTCACCGTGGTCAAGCCATAAGGATTGGCAAGGCAAGGTTTACAGTATTCGCGCAGGGGACATCTACCCGAACATCTACGAGGTGTGTGGTATGGGGGCTGTTGACGGTCTGGAAGGCGCCAACTGCCGTCACCGCCGCAACGTTTGGGTTGAGGGCGTAAGCGAACGAACATATACAGATGAGCAGCTTGAGCATATTGATGATGATCTCGGATGCGAGTTTGACGGGAAGAAATACACCGCATACGAGGCGACGCAGATGCAACGGCGCGTTGAGCGCCAGATTATCAAGCAGAAAAGGCTTGTAACAGCGTATAAGGCAAGTGAGCAAAAGGACGAATATTATGCCGCAAAAGCAAAACTTGTAAGACTGAACGCCAAATATAAGGCTTTTAGCGAGGCGGCAAAGCTGCCGCTGCAATGGGAACGAACGAGAGTTCTATATGAATAACAGGTAAAAGCCGCGCATGCGGATTTTATACAAATTTGGCTATCTGCAAGCCTAAAAGTGCAGGCGGGACGGTCACGGCAACGACCTAAAAAGCCTATCCCGTAAGGAGATGCAACATGAAGAAAGAAGAGCTGTTGAGTATCGGCCTGACGGAAGAGCAGGCGGACAAGGTTTTTGCCATGAATGGCAAGGACATTGAGAAGCACAAGAAAGCCGCAGAGGACGCGAAAGCGGATAAAGCCGCTGTTGAGAAGCAGCTTGCCGACCGCGATAAGGACATCGAATCTCTGAAAAAGACAAGCGGTGATGCTGCTGAAATTCAGAAAAAGCTCGATGAGCTGCAAGGCAAGTATGACAAAGAAACAGAGGCGTACAAGTCCCAGCTTGCGCAGCGCGACTATCAAAGCGCCATTGGTAAGGCGATTGCCGACAGCGGCGTGAAGTTCTCATCCAAGTCTGCGGAAAAGGCTTTCCGCGCGGGCATCAATGACAGCAAGCTCGAAATGAAAGACGGTGCTTTGGATGGATTCGATAAGTATCTTGAGAAAGCGAAGTCTGAAGACCCGAGCGCATTTGTTAAGTCGGGGGCGCGTGTTGACACGCAGGGTTCGCTTGAGGGCGGACAGCGCGAAGACAAGCCCACAACCTTAGCCGGTGCGCTCCACGAAAAATACGACAAATAAAGGAGATTTTACACATGGCTATTACTCTTGCTGAAGCAAAAGTCGGTATGGCCGACAAAGTCGACCAGATGATCGTCGACGAGTTCCGCCGCAGTTCCCTGCTGCTGGATCGCCTTGTTTTTGACAACGCGATTTCTCCGGGCACTGGCGGTTCCACTCTCACCTATGGCTATATTCAGCTTAAAACCCCCTCCACTGCTGCGGTGCGTGCCATCAACAGCGAGTACACGGCAAACGAGGCCAAGCGCGTCGAAAAGACCGCGAAGGCGATCATCATGGGCGGTTCGTTCTCCGTCGACCGTGTTCTTCAGAACACCTCCGGCGCAGTGGACGAGCTTGCTTTTCAGGCGGCCGAGAAGATCAAGGCGACCCGCAACACGTTCCACAACGCGGTTATCAACGGCGTCGCTGCGTCGACCGGCGCGGGCTACGTCCCCAACACCTTTGACGGCCTGCGCAAGCTGCTTGATGGCTCGTCCAATGCCTTCACGACGGACATCGACCTCTCTGATGCGACCAAACTCGACAGCAACAGCAACGCCTTTGTCGATCAGCTTGACCAGCTTGTTCACGCCGTGGACGGCACGGTCTCGATGCTGATGATGAACGGCGACATGCTGCTCAAGGTTCGTGCCGCCGCTCGCCGTGCTGGCTATTACGAGCGCGCAAAGAACGACTTCGGTCAGACTGTGGAAACCTTTGCCGGTATTCCTCTTATGGACATGGGCAAGTATTACAACGGCTCTGCGTCTGTTGACGTTATCGGCACTTCTACGCCGAGCACGTCCGCTGCCGGTACTTCCAGCATTTACGCGGTAAGCATTGGCCTTGACGGCTTCCACGGCATTTCCCCGACCGGCAACAGCGTCATTTCCAGTTATATGCCCGACATGAACGCTCCCGGTGCGGTCAAGACCGGCGAGGTCGAACTCGTTGCCGGTGTTGTCCTGAAGAATACGTTGAAGGCCGCCGCACTGAACGGCATTGTTCTCAAGCCGAAGACTGCGGCCTAATTTGAAAGGAGTTGACCCGCATGGCTTACGCTGATTTTGCATACTACTCCGGTACCTATATGGGAACCGTGAGCGAGGAAAATTTTCCGCGGCTTGCTGTGCGGGCAAGCTCTTTCCTCGATTACTACACGCTGAACAAAGCGAAAGACAACGCTGATCTGGACGCGGTCAAAATGTGCTGCTGCGCACTCGTAGACAAGTATGCCGTCATTGAAGCGGCGCAGGCGTTAGCGATGAAAAATCTTGCAAATGCCGCCGCGAATGATGCAGAAGTCAAGAGTGAAACGGTGGGCAGCTATTCTCGCACAATGGCGACGGGCGGCGAATCCGCATTGTCTGCGCTTAATGCGACGGACGGCGCAAAGAATCTGCTCGCGGCGACGTGCAATGAATATCTTGCCCACACGGGACTGCTCTATCGCGGAGGTGGTTGCTCATGTACACTCCCCACACTGTAACGATCTATAACATCGTGCGCGAGACTGATCCCGCAACGCTGGACGAAGTTGAGCACGCGTATATCACTATACTGCGCGGTGTGATGCTGCAAGCAAGCAAAGGCGCAAATGTGCGCCAAAGCGGGCTTGAGGGCGCTGATGCGGCAAACCTGTACATTCCATTTACGGTAGAAGCCGTGGACGGCAAGACAGGCGCGGCAAAGACTTACGCGAAGCCGCAGGAGTTTGTCAAAGCCGCAGATCGCAGTGGGCTATGGACGATCTCATATGACGGAAACGGCGGAGAAACGCTGTTTATCAAGGGCGAGTTTGTGTTTGATGGCACGAATCTGAACGTCGTTCGCTATCACGACGATTGCTACAGCGTGACAAAAGTTGACGCGATGGACTACGGCAGCGCTGATATGCAGCACTGGGAAGTTGGTGGCAAGTAATGGGCATCAAGTTTTCGGTGCACACCGAGGGCATGGACGCGGTCAGAATCGCCGTTGCAAAGGCCTGTACGCGCGCAGAGCACGTCTTAGCCGAGCAGATGGAGAAAGACACGCAGCCTTTTGTGCCGATGCTCACAGGCTCGTTAACGCAGCGCACGCGCGTTGTCGGCAACGACATTATTTACCCCGGCCCTTATGCAAGATTCCTGTATTACGGGAAAGTCATGGTTGACCCCAATACGGGAAGCACATACGCGCCGAAAGGCGGCACAAAAGTTGTGACTGACCGCAATTTAGTATTCAACCACACGGCGCATCCACAAGCACAAGCCCATTGGGGTGAAGCGTCTAAAGCACAGAACCTTGACAAGTGGCTGCGTGTAGCAGATAAGGCGGTGAAGAAGTACGGAACAGGTTAAGAAAACGGTCTCGGCAGCGGAAGAAGACCAGGTATCGCGAAAGCTGCTTGTATGGCTTAACAAATTCCCTGACAAGCCGGTTGATTTGATTCGGTTTGAATTCCTCCCCGCTGACACGGAAGCAATGGCGCTGTCTACGATTCAAGCGGCGTACATCGTACAAAAATACATCCTCGGCGGATATCAGGCGGAGTATCAATTCAAGGTTATCTACCGTTTGAAGCCGGGGAATAGCAATGATAAACGGCTCAAGGCTGACGAGCTGCTTAACGCCTTGGGCGATTGGGCAGCAAGCGAAACGCCGCCTGACATCGGCGACGGCCGCCGCGTCATCCGCATTGAGCCGACCACACGATCTTCACTTTTCGCCGTGTATGAAAACGGCGACGAGGATCACCAAATTCTTATGAAAATGAATTACGAGGTGATTTAAAATGGCTGATACGACCTTTAACACCACGGCGGGGCAGACCGTAGACCGCGAACTTCTGATCGCGTATCTAAACACGGGTGAAACTGGAACTCCTACGTGGTCTCCCCTCGGTACGCGCGTCACGGATTCCAGCATGGAATATGACTGGCAGGAGGATTCCTCGAAGGATATTCTCGGCACGACGCGCACGACCATGAAGAAACCCATCATCACGCAGACCTTTGACCCGTCCGATCTGGACGCTGGCGATCCCGCCATCGTTAAGGTTTGGAATCTTGCGGTCAAGGAGCAGAACGCGGCGGCGCTGGCGAATCAGGACATCCTTATTGTCCATGCTTACGCCGGTACGGCAAAGACGGCAGTATTTGCAGAGCGCTATTCGTCCTGCATGGTCAAGCCGTCTTCTCTCGGCGGAGAGGGCGGCGGCTTTATCGGTATGCCCATCGACGTGACGCTCGGCGGAACGCGCACTGTTGGCACTGCCGCTATCTCCGGCAACTCGGTCACGTTTACCGAGGGCGAATAAACCATAGAGGGCTGGCATCTGTCAGCCCTCATTTTGGAGGAACATATGGAACTCAGTTTTGATTCTGGCGTAAAAGAATATACCATTCGCGGCGTGAACGGCATTGCAACGGTGCATTTTAACCCTGCGGATGTCAACTTTGCAAAGAAAGCATACAAAACATTTGATGACCTGCGCAAGAAACAGGAGACCCGTGCAAAGACGCTCGAAAAGGATATCCCCGATGATGAGCTTTTCGACATGGTCGATTCTCTCGACAAGGAAATGCGCGGTATCATCAACGACCTGTTCGGTCAGAACATTGCCGATACGCTTTTCGGCAGTGTCAACGCTTATTCCGCAGCCAATGGCGCGCCGGTGTGGCAGAACTTTATGACTGCCATCATCGAGCAGTTTGACGAGGCTGTGAAGCGTGAACAGGCACTTGCAGATGAGAAAATCCGCAAGTACACGCAGAAATACCGCAAATGATGTACGATCTTCCGACGTCGCTGAACGTCTGCGGCGTTGACTATGAAATTCGCTCGGACTATCGCGCGGCGCTGGACGTGCTGGCGGTGTTTGCTGCGACTGATCTGACCAACGAGCAGAAAGTGCTTGCAGCGCTGGATATCTTTTATCCTGACTTTCTGAAAATGCCCGATGAACATATCCCAGAAGCCGTAAGGCAAATGACGTGGTTCCTTGATTGCGGCGACGAGGGCGATAACCGCAAGCGCCCTAAGCTGATGGACTGGGAACAGGACTTTCAATACATCGTTGCCCCCATCAATCGTGTTGTTGGGCAGGAAGTACGGGCAATGCACTATTTCCACTGGTGGTCTTTCGTTTCGGCATACTACGAGTTGGGGGATTGCTTGTTCGCAAACATCGTCCGCATCCGCAGTCTAAAAGCCAAAGGGAAAACGCTCGACAAAACTGACCGTGAGTTTTACCGCGAGAATCGGCGCATTGTTGACTTAAAGCGGGCGCTGACTGAGGAAGAGAATAACACAATCAACGCGTGGCTGGGCAAAAAAACGCCCGACGCAAAATAGCGTCGGGCGAAGACGGTTACTTGTTTGCAATGAATGTGATTTCGTTGCCTGACCAAAAATCGGGGGTAAAACGAATTTCAATTTCTTTCCAGTCTTTGGGGACTTCGTAGCCGACAACGCCGGTCATTTTCTTTCCGGCAGCAACAGCGCCATCCAACTGAGTTTTGTCGGTTGCGATGGTGGCCGAAATGCTCAAGTTTGTCGAGTAGTCATCAACATAAGCGTTGAACGACGCGATAGAGCTAACAGCAATGTCTTTATCTGACTGGTTATCAATGGAGAATTCGCAAAGCAGAAACACATTGCCATCATCAGGGGCGTTAAATTGGGAACCGCTGCTTTCAGTACAGGAATCAAACTTCACGCTGATTCCGTTTAGCTCGGCAGTCTCTCCAACGCCGAATGTTTGCTTTTCGGCTCCTGCATTATCGCCCATTCCGTTTAATGCGGCAGCGATCATGCAGATACCAAAAATAGCAATGATAATTCCCAACACGGGATGGCGTTTCTTTTGCTTGGCTCCGCACTGCGGGCAAGTGGTAGCGGACTTTGCAATAGATGCGCCGCATACCTTGCAAGTAGTCATCTTATCCATATTTCTTTCCTCCTATTGCCATTATATATGGCTGGTTGGATGATATCACGCATAAAACCAAAAAGCAAGAAGGTGATATTGTGGCTGATGGTGAAGTCGTATTTGAAGCGACTATTAGCGATAAAAAACTCCATCAGGAGTTAAACAAAGTAAAAAGCAACATTGAATCCCTGCAAAAGGAATTCAACCGGCTTGGCGACCAAAAAACGCCGATGGAAGACCGGCTGCGCAACATCGGCGCGGAGTTGGACGCGGCAAAACAGGTGCTTGCCGATATGCTCACAGCGCCGAAAGGCACGTATGAAAAAATTGACGTGTCCGAACAGGCAGAGCGCGTGCGGATGCTGCAAAGTGAGTTTAACAAGACCGCAAGCGAAGTCGACAAGCTCAATGAAAAACTCAATAAAACCGGCGATAAGATTTCTGACGCAAAAACGCAAGCGGTTGAGTTGGCACAGCAGATCGAGGGCAGAGCCAAAGGCGCGGGGTTGCGCAATGCAACCGAAGCAGCAGCAGATTCCATGAAAGTCTTTGGACAGCGCTTAAAATCTGTTATCCGCAGTGCACTCGTTTTTACAGTTATTACCCAAGCATTAACAAAAGTACGCGACTGGGTAAAAAACGTCGTAATGGTAAACTCCGAGGCAAGAGAATCCATTGCGCAGCTTAAAGGAGCGCTTTTGACGCTGGCACAGCCTCTTGTAAGTGTAATCGTACCCGCCTTTACGCTGCTTGTAAAAGTTATCACGGCGGTAGTCTCGCAGATCACGTGTCTTGTGGCGCTTATCTCCGGCAAGAGCGTCAAGGCAACTGCTAACTCGGCAAAGGCGCTGAACAAAGAAACCAGTGCTTTAAAAGGAACGGGCAGTGCCGCGAAGAAAGCGGCAAGTCAGCTTGCGGCGTTTGATGAGATCAACCAGATTTCCACCGATACCGCGAGCGACGCGGGCGGCGGTGCATCTGCCGATGCAATCACGCCGGACTTTAGCTACATGGACGATATCAGCGACCGCCTCAAAAAAATTGCAGATGCAGTCATGCTCATTGCGGCAGGCTTGGCGCTGTGGAAAATCAGCAGCAGCTTGCCGGGGGTGCTTGGCACTATTCTGCAAAAGCTCGGTGGAATCCTCATTGCTGTTGGCGGATTGATTCTTCTATGGGATGGTCTATCCGATGCATGGAATAACGGCGTCAACTGGAAGAATCTGCTTGAGATGCTTGCAGGCACAGCGGCGCTTGCCGGGGGGCTTGCAATCGCGTTTGGCAAAGTCGGCGCGGGCATCGGCCTTGTGGTCGCTGGTGCGGCAATGATTATCACGGCGTTCAAGGATATCTGCGACAATGGCGCAAATCTTCAAAATACGCTGTTGCTGATTGCTGGCATTATTGCAACGGGGCTTGGATTTTTCTTTCTGACCGGAAGCGTCATTCCGCTTGTAATTGCAGGCATTGCTACGGTGGTTACGGCAGTGCTTGCATTGACCGGCAATTTGACCGAGTTCGCCCGAAACCTTAAAGACAACATTCTCGGCGGAATTATCCAGTTTATCAAAGGAGTGTTCACCGGTGACTGGAACTCCGCGTGGGAAGGTGTCAAAAAGGTATTCAAGGGCATTTGGAACAGCATTGTTATTATTGCCGAAAGCGCAGTCAATGCCATTATCAAGGGCTTAAATTGGCTTATCAGCAAAATCAACACGATCAAGTTTACTGTTCCGAGCTGGGTTCCCGGCGTTGGCGGCAAGAGCATCGGCGGGCATCTCTCTTCGCTCTCCGAAGTGCATCTTCCGCGTCTGGCGACCGGCGCGGTCATTCCGCCCAACAAGGAATTTCTTGCTGTGCTTGGCGACCAGAAGAGTGGCACGAACATAGAAACACCACTTGCAACGATGGTTGACGCATTTAAGCAGGCTATGGCGGAATCCGGCGGCACGACTACGGTTGTCATTCAGCTTGACGGCAAGGAGATCGCACGCAGCACCGTGAAGAACATCAACAACATGACGCGTGCGGCGGGTAAACCCGTGCTGCTGTACTAAGGAGGTTGGCATGGATATCCTTATTATCAACGGCACGGACTACTCCGACGCGATTGCCACAAAGGGCTACGGGTGGAGCAGAAACGACCTTGACAGCGACAACACGACCCGCACAAAAGACGGGAAAATGCGCCGCGACAAGATCACCACCAAGCGGAAACTAAACTATACAACGCGCTCTATGCCTCGCGATAAGCTGGCAAAACTCGACGATGACCTCAATAAAACGACGTGTACTGTCAAGTATCTTGACTTGCATGGCGTTAGAACCAGCACGTTTTACTGCTCGTCTATGGAATGCACGCTCGAAGAAGCGGCGGACGATAACGAGGTGTGGGGCGGCGCAACGTTTAATTTGATCGAGGTGTGATATGGGGCAGACAACAAGCGCACTTTGGGCTGATCTGCTCCATACCCCCGGCACAGAACGAGAGTACAAATTTGACGTTGCAGGCACGGAATATGGCAAAGATGCGGAAGTGTCGCACTCTGTCGAATCGCAGCTCTTTGAAGAATTTGGTATCGGTAACGCCTGCTGCGCAACGCTAAAAATGGCGTTATATGCAGACAACATCCCGCGCGCCGCGACAATCAAGCGCTATCTCAGGCTTGTCAATGGTACACAGGCGACGGAGTGGATACCCAAAGGCGTGTTTTTCACTAACCGACGTTCCTGCGACGGTGATTATTGGGAACTTGAAGCCTATGACGCTATGCGCAAGGCTGACGTTGTATGGGAGCCTGACCAGTCCCTTACGTTTCCGATGACCATGCCCGCAGCTGTGAACATCTTTTGTCAGTTGATGGGCGTAGAGCTGGACAGCCGTACCGCGCTGAATAGCTCGTATACCATCGACTACCCCGCAAATGATTACACCATCCGCAATGAGCTATGTTTTATTGCGGCGGCACATGGCGGCAACTGGGTTATTACCGATGCGGGGGAACTGCTGCTTATTCCGTTGCTGTCTATGCCTACCGAGACGAACTATCTTATTACGGAAGCGGGCAGCGCTATCACGTTTGGAGGGGTGAGGATCCTTGTCTGATAAATACTACGTCGGCGGCGACATTACGAGCTTTTCCGACAATGGCAAGTACAAGCCTATCTCTCGCGTGACGTTGCTCGTGGATGACGAGAACAGTTTGACGGCAGGCGATGATACCGGCATGGAGATTGCCGCAAGTTGCCCGCACGCTACACAGGCAATGGTAAATGCTTTACTGCAAACCATGAAAGGTTATCAGTATCAGGCATACGAAGCGGGCGCAGCAAACATCGATCCAGCGGCAGAGCTTGGCGACGGCGTGACGGTTGGGGGCATTTATTCGCCGCTGTCTAAACTCTCTGATGATGGGCGTGGATATGCGGGTATTTCGTCCCCCGGTGAAGCGGAGATGGAAGACGAATATCCGTCCGAGGGGTACATCACGCAAGAATTTAACCGCAAGATCTCCGAAACGCGCTCAATTATTACCAAAACCAGCGAGGAGATCACGCTCAAGGTCGAGGGGCTCGATGGCAAGTACACCGAGGTCAAGACCACGCTGGACGGCCTGACGGTGACGGACGCGAGCGGCACGACCAAGATCAACGGCAGCAGTATCAAAACAGACAATCTTTACGTTGCTGCGGCAAATATCAAGGGCACGCTGACGGCTGACCAAATCCAGACCGGCAGCATCAGTGTCGGAGATCTCAAGGACGGCTCGAATTACGCGACGAAAAGCTATGTCGACAGCAACGCGGGTTTAAGCGCAAGCGAGGTCGACAATGCGATTGCAACGTACATCGACGAGACGAGCATCACAGCGCAGAAGCTGCGCGGCCAGACGGTGGAGCTGCTTGCAAGCAGTAATGTCAAAATTGGCGAAATTTCTCTCATCCAGACGAGCGTTGACTACGGTATTGGAATCAAAACCCTCTACGGCGGTATCAAGCTGGAATCGGCGACCAACGTATACCTGAAAGCCAGCGGCACCTACGGCGGTTTTATCACGCTGTCCAACAACATTGTGTCGCTCGGCGGAGGCGCGTTGTATATCGGCAGTCAGATGTACGGAGACAACTTGCCAAGCGGCAGCTGGGGACAGCTGTTTTTCCGCCGGCAGTGAGGTGACGCATGGCAAGTTTTAGCGTCAGCGTTACGGCGACAGGGTCGACGACAGCCGCCCTCGACGGCACGTTTTACGGAGACAGCTACCACGACCGCGCGCGTGCGATCTACGTGACCGGCATTTTGGGGTATGGGTACTACTTGACCTCGAACGAAGATTCCGGCGCGAACAACACGTTTACGGACTCGTTCGATGGGCTGACTCCCGGCAAAACCTACGAGTGGGAAGCGGTGCTTTGCTACTGGGACACCGACCTTAAACAATGGAAAGAAACCAGCTATTCCGACAGAGGATCGTTTACCACTCCGGGCGGCGGCACTACGGGCGGCGCGGTGTACATCTACACGGACATGTGGCGAGCGTATACGCCGTACATCTACACGGACACGTGGAGACCCTACAACGCAGAAATCTACACCGGCTCCTGGTGGGAGTCAGGATAAGGAGTGACAACATGGAAAAGCGAGCAATGCAGATCCTTGACAGCGCGTTTAACACGCTGTCCTTGGTGATGATCTCCGCCAACGACGCGGAGAAGATGGTAAAAGTCAAGGGCGAGCTGCGGCAGGCATATGCGATCCTCGAGCGGCTTGACCGGCAGGCGGCGCACGTCCCTGCAGAGCCGCCCGCGAAAGCGCCCGAAGAAAGCGAGGTAACGGATGGCTGATAAGGCAATTTCCGACCTCACCCAAGCGTTACAGATCACGGGCGAAGACCTGTTTGTGCTTGAGCAGAACGGCGAGGCAAAGAAGCTGAAAGGCTCGCAGGTCGTGCAGTATGCCAAGGACGCTGTCGCGGCGGAGGTACAGGGTGTCAAGGAATACGCTGATACCGCTAAGGCATCGGCTGACGCGGCGGCGAAGGACGCAGCCAGAGCAGAGACCGCCGCACAGGGCATTGACGACAAGGTCGCTGCGGCTGATGCTTCCGCAAAGGCGGCGGCGTCCTCTGCGGCTGCGGCTGCTGCATCCGCAACGGGCGTCGACGAGAAGGTGCAGGCCGCGCAGACGGCGGCGAACGCTGCCGCTGCATCCGAGACGGCGGCAAAGAATGCACAGACCGCTGCCGCGAACGCGCAGAAAGCGGCGGAGAGTGCGCAGACCGGCGCACAGAGCGCCAAGACGGCGGCAGAATCGGCACAGGAAGCCGCTGAGAGCGCGAAAGATGCGGCGGCGGGCAGTGCGACCGCTGCGGGGCAGAAAGCGTCACAGGCCGCTCAGAGCGCCGAGGACGCTGCTTCTGCGAAGTCTGCGGCGGAGACGGCAAAAACCGACGCGCAAGCGGCACGCGACGCCATCGTCAACATGATCGTTGAGGCGGTAACGCTTGAGCCGGGCAAGCCCGCCACGGTGAGCAAATCCCTTGTGGACAATGTTTACAAACTGGCCTTCGGCTTGCCGCGCGGCGAGACGGGCGCACAGGGTCCGCAGGGCGCAACCGGCAACGGCATCTCCGGCATCGCGCTCAAGAGCGGCACACACGCCCCCGGCACGAGCGACGTCTATACCATCACCCTAACGGACGGCACAACGTTTGACTTCGAGGTCTATAACGGCGCGAACGGTCAAGGCGCTGGTGATATGCTCGCAAGCGTGTACGACCCGCAGGGCAAGCGGACGGATGTGTACAAATACGTGGATGACGGACTTGCTAAAAAGCAGGGTGTCAATGATGATATCCAAGCAATGAGGTTGCGAGGAGGCATCAACAGCATCATTAACAACGCAAGCGCCGTATCCATCAACCCGGCTGTAAATGCAGCTGGCTTCCTTCGGTATAACGGTGGCGCTGTGCAGATTTTTTATGACGGGTATCCCATGCCGTTTTCAAACGCAGATATTGATGTGCTGTTCGACGGGAAATCCAGTACATATATTAACTTTGGCGCTGGCCCAAGTCACGCACAAACTGCTTGTTTGTGGAGCGAAACAACCAATTATCCACAAAATGCCCGTGTTATGTATCAAACTGCGTCTGGTGCTTTCCGATGGTATAAGGCGCTGAAGGAATCCCATGGCGTGACGCCAGAAGGAGATTCTACAGGGACGTGGAAAGATGTATCGACTACGCGGACTGCATCTATAATGGATGTCAGAGACCTCGAAGTTTCTATTGTGATCGATGCTCATTTGACTCTCAAGTGGGAAAACGGTGTGTCATTCTATTGGCGAGCGCTCAGGCAAAACTGCAGCTATTATAAGATTGAAGCTTATGACTCTGTTTCGGATCAGTACGTTTTTGTGGCTGAGCGGGATAATATTCCCCCCGATGAAGTTGTAAACACACAGTATATGGGGTCACGAGTTAACGGGGCAGGGAAACGTTTCCGGATAACACTTCGCGCTCAGCCTACGCAAGAAGCCGGTTGGTTAGCGGTAACACAGATTGCATTCACAGGTGTTTCCGGCGGCATTGAAGGAACACTGGTCAACCGTGGCGGTAGCACGATGTACGGTGATCTATTACCTTATACCGATGGTGGTGCGTCATTGGGAACAAGTTCCGCGCAATGGAAAGAAGTCCGAGCAAAAGCCTTTTACGGCAATGTTTCTAACACAACATCTTCGTTCTCTACGGCTTCGGGCAGAAGCAACATTGCAAGCGGAGAAAAGCTTTCCGTGCTGTTTGGTAAAATCGCAAAGTGGTTCAGCGACCTTGGCAGTCTGGCCTTTAAGAGCACGGTCGCAAAATCCGACCTTGCAAGTGACGTGCAGACAAGTTTGGGCAAGGCTGACAGCGCTTTGCAGAGCGCGCCGGTCACGTCGGTCAATGGTAAGACGGGCGCGGTCACGGTCAATGTTCCAACGGTCCCATCCACCACTAAACTCCTTAAGGGCAATGGCTCGGGCGGGCTTGTTGCTGCTACCCCTGAGACGGACTACGCCTCTCCCGTGCTCATGCGCAAGGTGACGCTCACCACAGCGGGATGGGACGCCAACACCAAGCAGCAGACCATTGCAGTCCCTGGCGTTCTCTCCGACGGCACAAAGCAGAAGGTAACCTGCTCCCCCGTTGACGAAAGCTATGACAGCGCGTGGAATGCCTGCTATGTGCAGTGCGTCGGTCACGGGGCGGATTCACTGACTTTCCAGTGTGACGAGACCCCGACGGCAGCCGTGGAGGTTTTCGTGTCCATCCAGCCGGTCAGTTTTGCATCGTGAGGTGAGTGTATGATCGTAAACTATCCAAGGATGAGACGCCGCGCGGCATGGCCAGATGACCTCGATACAGCATTGGAATTTTCATCGGCAAATCCATTTTCGATTTCCGCGCCCAAAAATTGGGATGGCAAATTACAATATACCAACGGAAGCGGATGGAAAACGTGGGATGGCAGCGCTATTGCTTCCGGTGAAATCGAAAACAATCATTGCATTTATCTCAGAGGGACAGGGAATTCAAAAATAACCGGAGGATATTCCAGCGACGTAAAATGGAACATTATTGGAACGAATATCGCCTGCAACGGGGATATCGACCTCCTATTAGACTACTCGACCGTAAAAAGCGGGAATCGCCCCGCAATGGTGAGCAGCTGCTACAACGCCATGTTCTATGGCTGCACGAGTCTCACGGCAGCGCCGTCGCTGCCCGCAACTACGCTGGCGGGCA
>ERZ1034920.776-NODE-776-length-23146-cov-16.808020_pt1 | contig 23146 bp, 18 predicted proteins | sample MGYA00520688_ERZ1034920 | MGnify/ENA primary metagenome ERZ1034920 (study PRJEB33766, sample SAMN09781785) | gut metagenome | biome: gut microbiome | host: Homo sapiens | place: Madagascar | study: EMG produced TPA metagenomics assembly of the PRJNA485056 data...
GTATAAGGGGCTAATTGGGGCTTGACAAAAGTCACTTCATAACAGTGTACTAGTGGGATAGTGGGTTAGTGAGACAGTGGGACAGTGAGACAGTGAGACAGTGGGACAATGAGACAGGAAAGGCAGCATATACTCATCGCCGCAGGTGATGCCACAACCCTCTGAACCTTATGAACCCTTTGCATTTCTGATATTCCCCACCACCATACCGGCTCCTATCATGAGGATACCGGCCCACTGGACGGGAGTGACGGATTCGCCCAGTACCATAAGGGCCATGAGGAGGGCGACAGGAAGTTCCGAGGCTGCCAGGATAGTGCCCAGTCCCGGCCCCACATGGGGCATGCCCCAGGCCAGAAGAAAGGGCGGCAGGGCTACGCCGAAAATGCCAAGGATAAGGCCGAAGGGCATGAGCAAAGGCCAGGAAGAGGCGTCCCAAAGGAAGAGGGGCGGAAGGAGGATAAAAGTAAGGACAGTATCACCGGTGGACATGAGGGCGCCCTTCAGGGCAGGAGGAATGCCTTTCCCGAGAAGGGAGCTGGCAGTCATCATGACCGTATAGGAAAGGGCGGAAAGAATGCCCCATACCATGCCGGAGGAAAGGGAGAACTGAGTTCCTTCTTCTGCAAGACCTGCGGCAAAAAAGGTACCGGAAAGGCAGAAAAGGATGGAAAGCAGCTGTTTCTTTCCGGGAAGTTTCCTGAAAATCAGGGATTCCGCTGCCGTCCCCATCCATATGGACTGAAAGAGAAAGACCACAGCCATGGAGGCGGATAAAGTTTCCAGGGAATGATAGTAGAAAATGGTGGTAAGGGCCATGGGAATGCCGATGGCGGCAAGGGAAAGAATCCGGAATGGGGAGGGCCTCCTCTTCACGGTGAAAAGGGCGGCCAGCCACAGGAAGAGCATGCCGAAAAGGCACTGCATGCCGCTCACATCGGTGAGGGTGAGACCGGCGGCATAGGCCATTTTCACGAAGGTGGACAGCACCCCGTAGCAGGCGCCGGCAGAAAATACAATAAGTGCATAGAATCCCTTGTGCATGATTTCCTCCAAAAGAAAAGCACAGCACTTCTCTGAAGTACTGTGCGGCGAAAACAGAATCATCTGAAAAAATCCACAACCATAACGGTTTTATTGTCTGCAGTCTATCATATGGCAGAGGAAAAGGCAAGGGGAGTAAGATGGCAGGAGATAGATAATAGATAGAGAATTATTTTGTCTCCAGGGAGCGGAAGAAGGTGCTCATGGCTTTAAGGCCCTTTTCTAATGTGTCCCTGTCGGCGGCGTAGCCGATACGCATGGAACAGGGTTCATCGAAGCAGTCGCCGGGGGTTACGAAGGCGCCGCAGGCATCATACATCTGCCGGCAGAGGGTATAGGAATCTACCGGGAAATCATAGTAGACAAGGGCGGTAGTGCCGGCCTCCGGCTTTACATAGGAAAGGCGGGGCTCCTTTTCAATCCATTCATCCAGGACAGCCAGATTTTCCCGGATGATTTTTTTATTTCTCTTAAGGATTGCTTCCTTTGATTTCAGTGCCAGGGCAGCAATGGCATCATCAATCATGCCGCAGCTGATGAGGTTGTAATCCCTGTGGGACCACATCTGCTTCAGTGCGTCTTTGTCATGGGTGGCAATCCATCCCAGCCGGACGCCGGCCAGGGAAAAGACTTTGGACATGGAGGAAGTGGAAATCCCTTTTTCATACATATCCACAATGGAAGGCTGCCAGTCATCGGACTGGGTGAGGTGACGGTAAACTTCATCTACCAGAAGGTAGGCGTCAGAGTCTTTGGCAATCTGAATGACTTCCTCAAGGATTTCCTCGGGAATCAAAGCACCGGTGGGATTATTGGGGTTGTTGAGGCAGATCATTTTCACGCCGCCTTCCGCCATTTTTTTCAGTTCATCCACATCGGGGAGATATCCCTTTTCCTTTTTTAAATGCATGATTTTTACATCGGCCCCCAGGGAAGCAGGAATGGAGTAAAGCTGCTGGTAGGAAGGCATAATGGAAATCACCTTGTCTCCCGGATTGATGAGAGAATAGAAAACATGATGGTTTCCGCCGGAAGCGCCATGGGTGGGTACGATTTCCTGGGGTGCTATGGTGCGGTAGAGAGACGCAATGCCTTCCTTCAAACTGGAGGAGCCTTCAATGGCACCATAGGTGAGACGGCGGGCGCAGAGCGTATTAAGGAATGCTTCCTTATCGGTTCCGGACAGTTCAAAAAGTTCATCCAGGGAAATGGAATCTACGCAGGTTTCTGCAATATTGTACCTGGCGCCTGTTTCGTAGGCATTCATCCATTCTTCTACGGCAAAGGGTTTAATGTTCATGGTTATAGCCTCCTGTAAAAAAAAGAGGGTTTATTCCTGCCTTTCAACGGACAAGCCGTATCCACCTGCAGCAGGAATAAACCCTCTTTGCTCCCTATCCGGTGACAGGGAAGAGTTTCATATGAAGATGTGTATACTGTATCATGGCGCAGAACCTTTGTCAAATGGAGACTTAAGGAAGCACTGATTAATTCGCAGAATCGAATTTCATATGAATTTTTATCCAATGCTTCGTCATAAGTCTCCTTAAATAGCTCGCTATTCGCGTCGACTTATTCCTTGCATTGAATAAAAATTCAAGAATGAAATCCGATAACGATTTAATCAGCGCTTCCTTAACGCAGATAGGGGACCCAGACATCCATCGTCTGACCGTCTGACCGTCTGACCGTCTGACCGTCTCACTGTCCCACTAAAAAACTCCTCCGGATGAATCCGAAGGAGTTTCTATTTCTTATTTCTTATCAATAGGCGGATACGTGGAAACTCTGGCTGCCGGCGCATAGCGGAGGCGGGAAGAGATAAGGGCGTAGACTACAAGTCCCATGGCGGTGACGAAGGCGCCTTCCAGAATGACGGTCCAGCCGCAGCCGTATACAGCGTAGCAGCTGTAGATACCGCCTACGATGGCAGCCATATTTGCCAGTCTTGCCTTATCGGCAGGAATGCCTTCCGCCTTCTGCAGGTCGGCTACAGCGGCCATGGCAAGAAGGTATGGAATGAGGTTGATCATGACTGCCAGGTTAATGAGCACATTGAACTGTTTCAAGAGGGTGGGGCTCATGGTGGAGAGGGTCATGATGACCTGGATGGCTACCAGGGATCCGATGGCCACATAGGGGGAACGGAAACGGTTGACCTTGGACAGGAATTTCGGGAAAAGACCGATGGAGGAAGCTTCTCTTGCTACTTCGGAAACGGTGAACTGCCATGCTGTAAGGGATACGAAGCAGGAGCATACAAGCATGCAGGAAACAATGTATCCTGCCTTGTCTCCGAACATGGTAGCATAGGCCAGACCGAAAGGAGCTCCAGATTTCATGAGTTCCTGGTAAGGCACAAGGCCGCCGATGATAGCAGTGGAAGTGGTGTAGCAGGCACCTGCCAGAAGAGTACCGGCCAGTACGGCGATAGGCACATTTTTTTCCGGATTTTCCACAGTGTCCGAATTGGCGCAGGCAGTTTCCAGTCCAAGGAAAGCCCAGATAATGACGGCAATGGAGCTTTTCATGGTTTCATAGAATGGCAGGTTTCCGGGGTTCCAGGCTTCTGTATAGATACCGGTATCAAAGAAGAAGAAGCCGCAGAGGAGAAGGCCTACCACTGGAGATACGACACAAAAAACGCCGAGAGAACTGAATTTGCCGAATTTCTTGGGGCCTACCAGACTGATGGTGGCTGCCAGGATGAGGACACCGATGGTGGCCATGCACACTTCCACAGGGGAAAGGGTGAGGCCGAACACGTAGGAGCCGTAGCTGACGACGCCGCTGGCAATGGCTGCATTAGCAATAATCAATGAAATGGTGTAGCAGAAGTTGGAAAGGAAATTTCCTGCTCTGCCGAAACGGTATTCTGCGTAGCCGCCCATGCCGCCTACTTTGGAGGTATGCATGCCGCAGCGGGCAAAGGCATAGGCAAGGATGGTGGCGCCGATGGAGGCCAGAATCCATGCAAAAATCGAAACGGTTCCGATTTCCGCCAATGTGGCGGGAAGAAGAATAATACCGGATCCCATCATGTTGATGGCTGTTACTGTTGTGAGCTGTACCACTCCCATTTTTTTGCTCTTAGACAAGGTTGTTCCCTTCTTTCTTAATCCAAATCGCATGAAACTCGCGTTGGGGGAAAAATATTGTCCCGGGGTAAACCGGATGATGCAGTCATGAAATCATCAAGGCATGCATGAACCCCATTTGCTTTCTATAAAGGTGAAAGAAACAGGGCATAAAGAAAACCATCCGTTACCAGGTAACGGTTCGCTGCTCAACTGCACACGGGGCAGGGCGCGATGAATTTTTATTTACTGCAATATACCATAAATGAAATCATATGACAAGACTTTTTTGCAAAAATTTTTCAGGAGATTTTGTATCGAACTCATATGGACTTTTGAGAACTTTGAAGAAAAACGGAGATAAAAGGCGCAAAAACATGGCTATCCTGTTTTGCCATGGATTGGCATGATACATCATGATGTATTGTGAAATTTCATAGCTGAAATGAGCAAAACCCCGGAGAGCCCATACCATGGCCCTTCCGGGGTTTCTGCTGAGAAAAGGAAAGTGAATATAATGCATATAAATACAGAATTATTGAGATAATATACATTTTCGCTGCAGAGGCGCAAATGGCTATTACCCCAGTACCACCCCAAATAGCCCCACAGGGTCCCAGATTGCCCCAAATGGGCAAAATGCACAGAACAAATGAGAATATATAGATTGTAATGAGAATGAAATATTTTTTCTTTTGCTTCTTAGAAAATAATTTTATAATGGCGTATGCGTTCTCCCGCTGTCTGTTCCAGACAGGCAAAAAGCCCGGACAGGGTCCGGGCTTAGGGTTCAATGACTACGGAAAAATCAGTTCTTATCTTTTATTTCAATCGAGAGGCAAACCGTTTTACAGCAAACAGGGAGATGGTGGTAAAGAGGATGCACAGTACCGCCATGGACATACCCAGGGATACGCTGCCCTGTTCGAATTCCCTCATGATGAAAGTAGAAATGACCAGTGTATCCGGCGGAGCGATAAGGCTTGGTGCCACCAGCTCCCGGACGGCGATGATGAAAGTCATCATCCATCCGGCTGCAATGCCTCTGGCAATGAGGGGGCAGGTAATGTGACGGAAAATATACCAGCGGGAGGCGCCGAATATTCGCCCTGCCTCCAGAAGGCTTTCGCTGAGCTGGCTGGAGGCGGATGTGACGTACTGCACCGTGTAAGGAAGGAAGAGGGCTGTATAGGTGATGACCATGATTCCCAGGGTGTTGTACAGGGGAAGGAAATCGTAGATATCATTCCAGAACAGCATGAGACCGATAACGAGCACGATACCCGGCAGCATTTCCGGAATCAGGCTTATTGCTTCCAGCAGCTTTCCCCCATTTCCTTTGATCTGCCGCACGGTAAGAACGATGACTGTACCCAGAAGGGCACACAGGGTGGCGGAAGTGATACCCAGGAAGAAACTGTTGCCCAGGGCACTGAGGGCTGCGTCACTTTCTGTAAAAAGTTCCGTGTAATGGGCCAGGGTGAAATTACCCGCTGCCAAGCCAAATCCACGGAGCTTGATGAGGGAGGTGGATATGACTGAGAAGTAGGGGATGCCTACGGATACTGCAAAGACAAGAAGAATATACAGAATGGCAAAACCCTGGCCTACTGGTGACAGAACGTGATATTTCATCCGGCTCCCTTTACCGCCGATGAGTCCGTAGCTGTGGGTGGCGGTGATATAGTTCTGCACCAGCCACAGGAGGAGGCAGATAGTGACCAAAAGGGAAGCCAGTACGGCTGCCTTTCCGAAGTCAATGGGGGCAATGGCGGCATAGCGGTGGATATCGGTGGTGAAAACATCAAATCCGATTCGTTTGCCCAGGGTGTAGGGCGTTCCGTATTCTGAAAGGGTTTTCACAAAGACCAGAAGGGCGCCTATGACGTAGTTTCCCGTAAGCAGGGGAAAAAAGATTTTTCGAAGACGGCATCCATAGCCGGCACCGGAAACGGCAGCCGCCTCTTCCAGAGAAGAAGGGATGCGGAGCATGGCATTCTTCATAAGTACCAGCATAAAAGGGAAGATATGGAGACTCATGACCAGCACCAGGCCGCCAAAGGAAAAGAACAGGGGTATACCGTCTGTCAAAGCCGGGCACAGCTGGGACAGAAGGCCCCGCTTCTGCATGAAGAGAATCCATCCCATGGAAGCGATATAGGGCGGAGTCATGAAGGGGATGAGGAAAAGAATGTCGAAAAACCGATGCTCTGCCAGAGAGGTCCTGGAAAAGAGATAGGAAAGGGGAAGGGAAATCAGGGTAGCAAGGATAACCACTGCACCTCCCAGCAGCAGGGAATTCCTTATCATCTTTCCGTTCTGCGGTTCAAGGATGGTGGAAAGAGCGTAGGAAACATTCAGCTCATCATTAATAATAAAGGCTTTGACAAAGATGGTGAGAAGGGGACACAGGATAAGAAACAGAAGGAGGCCGGCCAGCAGGAGATAGGAAAGGGAGATTTTTTTCTGTCCGTTCATAATATCACAACCTCAGGCGGCAGAACCTGCCGAATGGGACTGCCGGAATTACAAGACGGTTGTCCTTATTTGCGGCACAGCTCATTCAGTTTTGCTGCTGTGTCAGATGCAATGGCCATCATTTTCTCCCAATCCGGATGAATCTGAGGAATCTTGGAAAGGGGCGTGCCTTTGGCTTCTATATCCTGCCGGCCGGGAATCAGGTATGCGTCAGCCACCAGTTTCTGCGCATCATCGGAGATAAGGTAATCCATGAATTTCTTCGCTTCCTCTTCATGGGGCGCATTTTTCATAATCATAGCCGGTCGGGGATTTACGATGGTGCCGCTTTTTGGGTAGTAAATGGCCAGGGGTTCCCCTTTTTTCATGGCAGTATAGGCATTGTAGTCCACGCCTGCCACCAGGATACCCTTTTCACCGGTGGTGACGGCTTCCAGGGCTGCCTTATTGGCTCCGGGAACAATCATGCCGTTTTTTGCCATGCCTTCCAGGGCATCCCAGCCCTTGGCATTCACGTAGCCTGCTAGAAAATCCTTGCAGGCACCGGATTTCTGTGGGTCCGGAATGGCCAGATTATCCTTATAGGCCGGATCAGAGAGTTCACTCCAGTCTGCCGAAAGAGAAGGAATTACGTTTTTATTGTAGATGACGCCTACGGCAGAGGCGCTGTATCCCGTGAGCTCATTATCCTTATCCATGAAATCCATTACCATTTTGTCCGCATCCTTAGGCTTGTAGGGAACAAGGACGCCCTTTTTCTTCAGGGACAGACCGTCAGACCAGGAAGCCAGTACCACCACATCGGCGGTCTGGTTGTTTTTTTCCGCTTCCAGCCGGGCAAGAATCTCACCGGTGGTACCCTGGAAAATTTCAACCTTTGTGCCGGTTTTCTTTTCATAGTCCTTGGCCAGTTTGGAAGAAAGACCGGCAGGAGAGGGCATGTAAACGGTGATTTTCTTGTCCCCTGCGGCCGCTTTGGAGGCGGCAGAGGAGGCAGGCCCTGTCTTCGTACCACAGGCAGACAGAGTCAGGGCAAGTGAACAGCAGGCGGCCAGAAGGGCCAGCTTTTTCCAGTTTTTCATGGTTAACTCCTTTTATAAAGAAATAATATCTTTGGGATGAACATAAAGGGAAATTTCTCCTGTGCCCTTGAATGGCTTGGATGACCAGTATATCCAGTGTTCATTTCCGTGGGTCAGGAAAAACTCATAGGTGTGTCCCAGAAATCGGATGGAGTCCAGACGGGCCGAAAACTGCCGGTACCCGTCTTTGGGGCAGAGGGAAGCCTTTTCAGGACGGAAAAGATTCCTGCTGTCAATCCAGTTGGAATTTCCTATGAATCGAGCGGTGAAGGGGGTGGCAGGATGGAAGTAAAGACATTCCGGTACCCCCTGCTGCTCAATACAGCCCTGATGAATCACTGCTATTTCATCACTCATGCTCATGGCTTCTTCCTGGTCGTGGGTGACAAAGACAGCAGTGATGCCCAGCCGGTTTACCAGGTTTCGGATTTCGATCCTCATTTTCAGGCGAAGCAGGGCGTCCAGGGCGGAGAGGGGTTCGTCAAACAGGATGCAGGCCGGATGGGGGGCGATAGCCCTGGCCAGGGAAACCCGCTGCTGCTGCCCGCCGGACAGTTCAGAAGGGTATCGGTTTTCGAATCCATCCAGATTGACGGCATGCAGGGCATCGCCTACCCTGGCTTCCAGACGGTCCATATCATTTCTGGCTCTCAATCCAAAGGCTACATTTTCAAAGACAGTCATGTGGGGCCAGAGGGCGAAATCCTGGAAAACGCAGGCAAGATTCCGCTTTTCCGGCGGCACCATGATATGCTTTTCACTGGAAAAGACGCAGGAAGACCCGAGGAAGATTTCCCCCTCATCCGGCATTTCCAGACCGGAAATCATGCGAAGCAGTGTGGTCTTGCCGCAGCCGGAAGGGCCCAGCAGGGTGGTAAAACTGTGATCCCGTATGGTCATGGTGATACTGCGGATGACCGGTGTGCTGTTAAAAGACTTATTGATATGATGTAAAATGATTTCCATTGAAGAGTTCTTCATCCTTTGATGATGAAAAGGGTGCAGCCCTTTTCCGACCGCACCTTTTCAAAGAAATACTGCTTTTTCGGTATGGCCGAGAGGTGCGGAAACCCGGCGGGTTTCCGTATTTTATGCAGTCTTTCCTTAACTTTTAAAACTTGTAGTTCAGAGACAGGGTCCAGCCGTCATCCGGGTCCTCTCCGTGGGTAGCGGAACCGGCAAAGGCGTATTCGCCATGGAGATAAACGTTTTTCATAAGGGATACATCACCCATGAGGTTCCAGAATTTCAAGCTGTCTGCTTTGTATTTGGAGGAATTCTTGGTGGTGCCGAAGGAGTCAGCCAGATTGTTCAGGTAATTGGTCTGCAGGATGGTGCCGCCGAAGTATACTTCCCGGTCCACATTCATGTAGGCCAGGGAAAGGCGGAAGGTGCCCGGCTTTTTGGCCTTCATGGTTCCGTAGCCGATGCCTGCGTTCCAGCCGGTGTCATAGTCGGATTTAGCAGAGCTGTTTTTATAGTAGTCTCCAAAAATATCAAACCGGCTCTGACCAAGGGGGATATCAATGCCGCCGCCGTAAATCTCCGGATTGTCCACCTGATTGGTGGTGCTTGCAAATTTCAGGTAATCTGCATGGGCTTTGAAAGAAGAAGTGGTATAGCCTGCCTGGGCGGCAAAGAAATCAGCGCCTTCCAGAGCATCTTTCCCTTTGACCTCGTTCCATCCGCCGTTGAACTGACCATAGGAGAGGGAACCATTCCAGTTTCCTTCTCCATAGGAAAGACGTGCTCCGTCAAAGCCGATGGCCTTGCCATAGAGCCAGCCTTTCTGATTGCCGATGACAATGGGCTGACGGCCCAGACGAACTTCTGCCTTTCCGAAGGAATGATTTACGAATAACTGATCCATGGTGGTGCTGCCGTCATCGCTTTTACCGTTTTTGAAATACATATTGGTAAGGAAACGACCTTTTACATAGGTATCCTTATTGACTTTGCCCTTCACGTTGAGGCGGATACGGCCATCCCATACATCCCCGGTTTTTGTTCCTGTTTTTTTATCCATGGTGGGGTCGCTGAGATAACGCATACGGGCATCGCCGGACCAGGAGATCTGTCCCACCTTCTTTTCCAGATTGGAAACCCGTACACCCAGGTTAGCCAGCTCATCCGCATATTCTCCGGCCAGCTTATCCAGTGTGGCTTTCTGCGATGCGTTCAGCTGGTCCTCTTTGCTCATGAGGCGGGCGATAATCTCAGCCAGTTCGTAACGGGTGATATTTTTTTCGCCCCGGAACATGCCGTCCGGATAACCTTCTACAATCCCTTGGTCCGACAGGTCGGCTACCGCCTGGTATGCCCAATCATCGGCGGATACATCGGAAAACGGATTGGCTGCATAGGCGGAAATGCCCATGGTCATCACAGCAGCGGTCAGTGCAAATGTTTTTTTCATACTTAATCCCCTTAGTACATAAAAATACATTCCCAAAGAAGTATTGAAAGAGAAGTCCGGAATGGAGAGCCCTCTCGTTTCACAGATCTTTCCTCCAATGAAGGATTGATTTCACTATATCACTGCAGAGGTGAAAGTACAATTTATTCAGATTTTATCGAATGGAATCAGGTAAATGACGAGTAATTAAAATCAAAAATATAAGTAAGGGAAATGTAAAATGTCATATAAGTAAGGCCTGGTGTCAACATTTAGTAAAGGGACGGTAACGAGAAAAAGGAGCAGCCTGCTGAGATGTCATTTTTGTGTTATTCTGCTTCACGGCTATAGAAAGTTTTAATGGATGGGTATTAAAAGAAGCTTTTCCTGTAAAAGAGGCGGCAGCCATAGAAACTCTCCGTAAATTGTTTGACGCAGGGATTCATTTTGCTATATACTATGGAATATGCCCTGTTGCAGGAAGTATTATAAAAGTCTATATAATGTATATGTATTAAAGAAAAGAGGCAGATTGGTATGGCAGAAATGCAGCGTACTCTGGTCACCAGAGAAGGCCTTGAAAAAATGCAGAAGGAACTGGATGAACTCCGTTCCACCAAACGTGCGGAAATTGCACAGCGTCTGAAAGCCGCCATCGCAATGGGCGACCTTTCCGAAAACTCCGAATATGATGAAGCAAAGAATGCCCAGGCTTTCCTGGAAGGCCGCATCCTTCAGCTGGAACAGCAGATCCGCACCGCCCAGGTCATTGAAAAGAGTGCAAAGGACAGGGTGGATGTAGGTTCCACAGTGGTTATCGAAGACATGGAAGAACATCTTCAGGAAAAGGTAACCATCGTAGGTTCTACGGAATCCAATCCCTTTGAAGGCCGTATTTCCAACGAATCCCCGGTGGGACGTGCCCTCATGGGTGCTAAAGCCGGCGACACGGTGGAAGCAGAAGCGCCTAACGGCGTTTTGAAATATAAAGTCATCCGGATTGAAGACTGATTCGGCAGACAGGAAATGAGGTTACAGAATGACAGAAAATAAAAACCAGAAGAAACAGCAGAGCGGGCCGAAGCTGAATGACCAGATGCTTATCCGCCGTGAAAAGCTGGATAAAATCCGTGCCCTGGGCGTAGAACCCTATGGCCAGAAATTCAACTGGGACCACCATGCAGCAGATATCCGTGCCAATGCAGAGCAGCTGGAAAAGGAAGGAACCCATGTCCGTATTGCCGGCAGAATGATGATCCGCCGCGGACAGGGAAAGACTGCTTTCTGCGTCATCCGCGACCAGAGTGGCGACATCCAGGTTTATTTCAAGAGAGATGAACTTTCGGAAAATGAATGGGCCCTCTTCAAGCTGGTGGACATCGGCGATATCCTCGGCATCGAAGGCACCGTATTCACTACCCATACCGGCGAACTGACAGTACGGGTCATCCATTTCACCATGCTCTCCAAGTCCCTGCGTCCGCTGCCGGAAAAATGGCACGGTCTCACAGACAAGGAACAGCGCTACCGCCAGAGATACCTGGATCTCATCATGAACCCGGAAGTCCGGGAAACCTTCGTGAAGAGAGCTGCTATGATGGCCGCCATCCGCAAATGGTACACTGACCACGATTTCCTGGAAGTGGAAACGCCGGTGCTCCAGCCCCTCTATGGCGGCGCCAACGCTAAACCCTTCACCACCCATTTCAATGCCCTGGACATGACCATGTACCTGCGCATTGCACCGGAACTGTATCTGAAACGGCTCCTGGTGGGCGGCTATGAACGGATTTTTGAAATCACCAGAAACTTCAGGAATGAAGGCATGGATACCCGCCACAATCCGGAATTCACCGCCATTGAAACCTACCAGGCCTATGGGGATATTGAAGATGTCATTGACCAGACGGAACAGATTGTAGCTGCCTGTGCCATGGCTTCCTACGGCTCCATGAAATTTACCTATGAAGATACGGAAATCGACGTAACCCCGCCCTGGCCCAGACTCACCATGGCAGAGGCTGTGAAGAAATACACCGGCGAAGATTTCGATGCCTGCAAGACCATCGAAGATGCCAGAGCCATTGCGGACAAGCTCCATGTGGAGTACGGCGAATTCGACGGATTCGGCAAGATTCTTTCCGAATGCTTTGATTCCTATGTGGAAGAACATCTTATCCAGCCGGTTCATATTACGAAACATCCTATCGAAGTATCCCCCCTTTCCAAGCTGGATCCCAAAGACCCAAGATATACCATCCGCTTCGAATCCTACATTTACGGCCGCGAACTGGCAAATGGATTCTCCGAATTAAATGACCCCATCGACCAGAGAAAACGGTTCGAACTGCAGGTGGAAGAAAGAAAGCATGGCGATGATGAAGCCCATCCAATCGATGAAGATTTCCTCACCGCTCTGGAATACGGCATGCCGCCAACAGGCGGACTGGGGATTGGCCTTGACCGTCTTTTCATGCTCATGACCAACTCCGCCTCCATCCGCGACGTACTCCTCTTCCCGGCCATGAAACCGGAAACGGCTCTGGAAAAGAAGACCGCCAGAGAAGCGGAAGAAATGGCAAAGGCGGAAGACAATGAACCTATCGATTTCTCCAAAGTAGAAATCGAACCGCTCTTCAAAGACTATGTGGACTTTGATACCTTCAGCAAATCCGACTTCCGTGCTGTGAAGGTCAAAGCCTGCGAAGCAGTACCCAAGAGCAAGAAGCTCCTGAAGTTCACCCTGGACGACGGTACCGGTGAAGACCGCATCATCCTTTCCGGCATTCATGCCTACTATGAACCGGAAGACCTGGTAGGCAAGACACTGATTGCCATCGTGAACCTGCCGCCGAGAAAGATGATGGGCATCGATTCCTGCGGCATGCTCCTTTCCGCCGTTCATCATGAAGAAGGGGAAGAAAAACTCCACCTCCTCATGGTAGACCGCCACATTCCCGCCGGCGCCAAGCTGTACTGATTTATAAAATGACCAATAAAAAAGCTGCCCTCAAGGCGGCTTTTTTATTGCATTTTTTGACCGGGGTGCTATACTGAATCATAATAATTTGGCAGAGTAGGTATGGGCGCGCGGGAAAAGTAAACTTTTTCCTAGTGCCGGATGGACGGGGAGTTGTCATCCGGACGAAAAGCATTGCTTGCGGTGCCCATGCTGCATCCCGCTGCTGCATGGAGACCTTTTCCATGCAGCCATGCATGAAGGAGGTCTTTTTATGATGCAGAAAAACAGAGAAAAAGAAATGGTGATTCTGGGGATTCTTACGGCACTCTCGGTGCTTTTGTCCTATGTCTTTGCTATCCAGACGCCCTTTGTAAGAATTACCTTCGGCTTCCTGCCCATTGCCTTGGCAGGTACCCTCTATGGACCGTGGAAGGGCGGTCTGGTGGCGGCTCTCTCCGATTTCATCGGCACCGCCTGTCTGGGCACAAGCATTTTCTTTCCGGGATTTCTGCTGTCCGGATTCCTGACCGGATGGATTTACGGGAAGTTCTTTTATGGACATCGCCTCACCCTTTCCTATGTGTGCATTCCCTTCTTCCTGGTGATGGTATTCATCCATCTGGGGCTCAACACGCTCTGGCTGGTGCTTTATTATGACAAGGCGGCAAGTGCCATTTTTTTAAGCCGCCTCATCAAAAACATCATCTGCTATCCCATGGAAGTGGGGCTTTTCATGCTCCTTTACCAGAAAGTGTATGACAGGATATTCTTTCTGGCGGTGGGGAAAAAAGAAGCAGCATGAGCCTTGGAAAAACACTGATTCATTCATGGAACCTGCTTTTAAGAATGCCGTTTTTCCATAAAAAAAACGCCCCGCAGGGCGGAATGGTATGGTGGAGACGAAGAGGATTGAACTCTCGACCTTACGGATGCGAACCGCACGCTCTCCCAGCTGAGCTACGTCCCCATACATGTATATTTTACAAAGGGCTCTTATGAATTGCAAGGGAAGGGCTGCTTTAATCAGAGCTTTCCAAGGGGCCGCTCTTTTTTACCCCGCTGCCTTGATGCAAAAAAAGGAAGCACTTCGCAAAGTGCTTCCTTTTTGATTTCATAGGTATGGCGATTATAATTAACGGTCGCTGCCGTCTTTTTCCTTCCGGATGACGTCGTGGGCGCCGCCTTCCACGATGGAGGTAGCGGAGACCAGGGTGAGCTTGGCTTTCTTCTGCAGTTCCGGAATGGTGATGGCACCGCAGTTGCACATGGTGGCTTTAATCTTGGCGCAGGTTTTTTCCACGTTTTCTTTCAGCGGGCCTGCATAGGGAACGTAGGAGTCAACCCCTTCTTCGAAGGCCAGTTTCTTGGAACCGTCCAGGTCGTAGCGCCCCCAGTTTCTTGCACGGTTGGAACCTTCGCCCCAGTATTCCTTCACCACTGTACCGCCGACAGTTCTCTTCTGTGTGGGGGATTCGTCGAAGCGGGCGAAGTACCTGCCCAGCATGACGAAGTCAGCGCCCATGGCCAGGGCCAGGGTGATGTGGTGGTCATAAACGATGCCGCCGTCGGAGCATACCGGTACGTAAATGCCGGTTTCCTTGTAGTATTCGTCCCTTGCCTGGCATACTTCGATGAGGGCGGTTGCCTGGCCGCGGCCGATACCCTTTGTTTCACGGGTAATGCAGATGGAGCCGCCGCCGATGCCTACTTTGACGAAGTCAGCGCCTGCTTTGGCCAGGAAGAGGAAGCCGTCACGGTCTACCACGTTGCCTGCGCCTACTCTGACTTTGCCGTTGTATTTCTCATGAATCCAGTTCAGGGTAATCTTCTGCCATTCGGAGAAGCCTTCGGAGGAATCGATGCAGAGCACGTCTGCGCCGGCGTCTACCAGCTTCGGCACCCGTTCTTCATAGTCCCGGGAGTTGATGCCGGCACCGACGATGAAGCGTTTCTGGGCATCCAGCATTTCGTTCGGGTTTTCCTGGTGGGAGTCATAGTCCTTGCGGAATACGAAGCCGTAGAGCTTGCCGTCTTCGAAAAGGACGGGCAGGGAGTTGATCTTGTTGTCCCAGATGATGTCATTGGCTTCGGAAAGGGTGATTCCGTACTTGGCGGTAATCAGCTTTTCAAGGGGAGTCATGAAATTTTTAACTTTTTCCGATTTGTCCATACGGCTGACACGGTAGTCACGGCTGGAAACGATGCCTACCAGTTTGCCACCGGAGGTGCCGTCGTCGGTAATGGCTACGGTGGAGTGGCCGGTCTTTGCCTTCAGGGCAAGAACGTCGGCCAGTGTATTTTCAGGAGAGAGGTTGGAGTCGCTGGGAACGAAGCCTGCTTTCTGTGCTTTGACTCTGGCAACCATGGCTGCTTCCTCTTCCGGTGTCTGGGAACCGTAGATGAAAGAAACGCCGCCGTTTCTTGCCAGTTCTACTGCCAGCTTTTCACCGGATACGGCCTGCATGATTGCAGAAACCATGGGAATGTTTAATGTAATAGCCGGTTTTTCACCTTTTTTGAATTTCACCAGCGGTGTTTTCAAAGATACGTTTGCAGGAATGCAGTTGGTATCGGAATATCCCGGAATCAGGAGATATTCATTAAAGGTATGTGCCGGTTCATTAATGTAGGTTGCCATCATTTCCTCCTTGAATAAAAAAATTCCATAACAGGGTATTAAGGATAAATATACATCTTTCCCCGCAAAGGGTCAAGTGTTTTTTGCATGACAGACCCTGCTATATTTTTATCATTATAGCTTAAATCGGCAGGGGTGAAAAGGGGGAAGATGGATAGGGAGGGTGGTTAGCGGGACAATGGGACAGCGGGACAGTGGGGCCGAAAGCTGCCGGCTGCCGGCTGACCGCTTCCTGCTTTATTGGGGATTTCTCGACTCCGTTTCACTGGCTCCACGAAATTATGGAATCAATACCGGCTTGTACCACCGCTCGAAATGACGGGGAAGCAATAGTGGCACAATACAAGTCCCGTAACGCTGACTCTATAATCATAGCCGCCGGGACGGCGGCTATCCACAACCCTCGGCGCCCACCGGCGCTGTCAAACTTAAGAACCCTCCGGCCCGAATGGGCCGGTCAAACTTTAGAACCTTCCCCTCTGAACCCTCTGAACCCTTTGAACCCTTTGGATCCCGCTGTTTGTATTGTCAATCAAAAAAAACGCCGCAGGCTGCGGCGTTTCATGATTACAGTATGGGTTCGATAACGGCACGGAACCAGGCGTCCAGTTCTTCCGGTTTTTCTTTCATGTCTCTTCTGACCCACCACTGCACCATTTCTACGAAACTTCCGGAAATATGGTTCAGGAGAAATTCTTCCGGCACAGGAGAGGAGGAAGTTCTGTCCTTTAAAAGGTAGGAGGCAATGAGCCGGTTCAGGCTGGCTTTGAAGAAACGGAGGAATATATCGCTGCTTTCAGAGGTGAGGAGGTCCCGCACATGGTTGGTGTTGGCGGCTATGTGCTGCAGCAGGTGGCAGAATACGGGATCCGGCACGCCGGGAGCGGTATGGGTATCGCTGGGCATGTTGTCATGCATAACGCCTTCGATAATATGATCGAAAAGCTCTCCGCACATTTCCTTGAGAAGATTGTCCTTGGCCTGGAAATGGGCATAGAAAGTGCTTCTACCGATGTTGGCGCGGTCGATGATATCCTGGATGGTGATTTTGGAGTAGGGCTTTTCTGACAAAAGGGCACTGAACGCGCTGAAAATAGCCGCTCTTGTTTTCTGCTGGCGACGATCCATAAAGGTTCTCCCCTGTTTTATGAATGATTTACAGTACTGTTTGTTCATTATTAGTCTAATATAGCCGGTGAAACAATGCAAGTTTCATGTGAAAAATGCGCATAAATTTAATTTATGTTTATATTTTCTTCATTGCCTTATCATAGGAATACAGGGGTGCTCTTATGATTTCATCAAAAAAGATGAGAAAGCATTTTCACTTTCTCATCTTTTCCGTGAAGTTTCAAAGGCCTTTTGGAAGGCAGGGTGAGGATCAGAATGTGGCTTTAATGGAGCCGTTGTACTTCTTATTGATGAAATCCTTGGCTTCCTGGCTGTTCAGTGCTTTCATGAGCTTCTGCAGTTCCGGACGGTTTTCATCGCCGGCACGGACGGCTACGATATTGGCATAGGGGGAGTCGGAGCTTTCGGTGTAGATGGCACTCTTGGGATCCAGTTTGGCTTCCAGGGCAAAGTTCATGTTAATGACTGCAATGTCAGCGTCTTCCAGGGAGCGGGGGAGCTGGGGAGCTTCCAGTTCGGAGAACTGCAGGTTCTTCGGATTTTCCGCAATATCCTGGGGCGTTGCAGTAATGGGAGCGCCGTCACGGAGCTTGATGAGGCCGGCGGACTGGAGAACCAGCAGGGCACGGCCGCCGTTGGTGGGATCGTTAGGGATGGCTACATGGGCACCGTCGGGGAGGGTTTTGATATCCTTAATCTTGGTGGAGTATACGCCCATCGGTTCCAGGTGCACCGTGCCGATGGAGGTGAGGTTCAGGCCTCTGGATTTGCAGAATTCGTCCAGGTAGGGCTTATGCTGGAAATAGTTGGCATCCAGGCTCTTGTCGTTCAGCGCCAGGTTCGGCTGGACATAATCGGTGAATTCCACGATTTCCACATTCACCCCTTCTTTGGCCAGCTGGTCCTTTACGGCATTCAGGATTTCGCCATGGGGAACGGGGGAAACGCCTACTTTAATGGTGACGGCCTTGCCGGAATCGGACTTGGCAGGAGCTGCTGCCTTCTCTCCTCCGCAGCCTGCGATGAATCCGACAGCTGCCAGGGCGGCAATAGATGCGATCAGGGTCTTCTTGTAGTTCATGATACTCCTCCTATGCTTTGCATTGTGAAATAAAAAAATCCTTCTTCCCATAAGGGACGAAGGATTCTGTTCGTGGTACCACCCAGGTTTACTTTTCCGTCACCGGAAAAGCCTTATGAAGTACGCCGGCGCTGCCTTGATACTTCTCTTCTGTAACGGGAATTCCCGGTCTGCCTGACTATTCAGCAGAGAGGCTCGGAGGCCATGTTCGGCAGGCTGTCCAAGGCCCCTTCTCACCTGTGAGGGCTCTCTTTGCTCTTCTTTCCTGCGTACTCTTCTCTTCATCGCCTTATGAAGTTGGAAATACTATATCACTCCTGACTATTTTCAGTCAAGAGGAATTTTATTTCCTTTGACAATTTCCCCCAAGTGGGTTACTATTTATTTAGTAAGCTCACTAACTATTATAGGAGGTTTTATGTACAGGAATTTTGTATTTCCATCCCGGGAGGAGCTTTCTGCCCATGCCAGACAGATACCGGAAATCCATCCCGACGATGTGATTACCATGCTTACGGTGATGAAGGCGGCAGAAGAAATCAAAGGGAAGACCGACGATATCCTGGAGCGGAAGTATCATATGTCCCAGGGAAAGCTCTGTGTCATGATTATCCTTCACCAGCATGAGGAAGGGATGGCGCCGTCGAAGCTGGCGGCCATGGCGGGAGTGACGAAAGCTACCATTTCCGTCATGCTTGCCCGCATGGAACGGGACGGGCTGGTGAGAAAATCGGTGGATGAAGCGGACGGCAGGGCCCGCCTGGTGTATCTTACGGAGAAGGGAAGACAGGAAATGGACAGCATTCTGCCGGACCATTACGTACGGATTTCCAAACTCATCGGGAAGCTGGACGAGAAGGAAAAGAAGGAGCTGGTGCGGCTCCTCCACAAAATCGTGGATGAATAAAGGGAGACAGCAGATAGTTTCCGGGAATTTTTATGTAAAAAGTTCCCGGTATTTTCAACCACATATAATCAGCCGACTAACTAAAGGAGGCACGGAATGAATATTCACAGTAAACCGGTGAAAATCGGATTGTTCTTTCTGGGGCTCATTGCCATCTGCGGCGTGGTGCTCCTTTTCAAGGGAAATGATGCGGTGGCCATGGCCAGGGAAAAAAGGGACGGCATTGTCACGGCAGAGCAGATCAAGGTGTCCTTCGATTCGGTAAGCGGCCGCCTTTTGACGGAAAATGTGAAGGAAGGGGACCGGGTAAAAAAAGGAGACGTGCTCATGGTGATGGACGCAACGGACACGGATCTGGATATCAGGAAGCTCCGTTCCCAGATAGCCCAGATGGATGCGGAAATCAGCGCCATGGCAGGAAATATTGATGTGGCTTACCAGAAGGCGGACACTGATGAGGTGGAAACTCACCGGCAGATCGACCAGCAGAAGGCGGTGCTGGCATCGTCCCAGGCAGTGTATGAAAACAAGCTCTCCGATTACAACAGGAAACTCCAGCTGGTGGAGGCAGGCGCTATTTCCCAGCTGGAAATGGATAACATCACCGCCAATCTCCGCACCGCCGAGGCGGATGTACGGGCTCAGCAGGAGCTTCTCCATAAACTTCTTGGCGGTGCAGAGGATAGGGACAATACGGAGGACATTGATCTTCCCACCATTGCACAGGAAAGACAGAGCGCCGATAACAAGGCCAATGACCTGGAATCGTTGAAACAGCAGAAGAAGCAGCTGGAGGTGGCCCTCGCGCAAAAGGAGGTCGATAAGAAGCGGCTCATCCTTCGGGCGCCGGAGGACGGAAAAATTTTGAAGGTCATTGCCAAAGCGGGAGAAATGGTTTCCGCCAATACGCCGGTGATTCTTCTGGAGAGCAGCCGCTATTATTATGATATTTATGTGAATGAAGTGGAAAAGGGACAGATGAAGGAAGGAGACCGGCTCACGGGACATACGGTGTCCGGAAATATAGAGGTGCCCGGCACGGTGCGGCTGATGGCCAGGGCGCCGGGGTTTGCGGATTTCAAAATGTCCAGGGAAAAGAGCTCCGCCGACCTCACCGCCTTCCAAATCCGTACCTACATCGACCACGTACCCGGCGTCATTCCGGGGATGACAGTGGAGGTGAGCCGTCATGAGTTCACTGGAAGATGAGATTCATTTCCTTTTTTCAGGAAGGGGCATGCCCTATGAAAAGGTGTCCCTGGTGGTGGCCATTGTGATTACCCTGTTCTTTACGGCGGCCATGGGCTACAACTACACCAGGGATGCGAATGTGGTGGTGGTGGATCTGGACCATTCCAGGACAAGTCAGGAAGTGGTGGAAATGATTAACTCTTCCCGCCACATGAAGGTGGGCCATGTGCTCTATACGCCGGCGGACCCGCAGGATTTCTTCTATGAAGATAAAGCCTATGCGGTTATCTGCCTTCCTAAAGACCTGGAGCGGGATGTGTATTCGGGACAGCCGGTGAATATCGGCCTTTACTGTGACTATACCAATATCGCCCTTACCGCCGATATCCAGGCAGCCATGAATGAAATGACCGCGGAAATTAACGCCATGGGCACCGGGTCATCAGGAAGCTCCGGCGGTCTTGCCGTGAGCACCCGTTACCTTTTTAATCCAAGCGGCAGTACAAGCAATTCGGAAACCGAAGGCTTTCTTTTCTTCTTCTCCAGCATGTTCTTCACCTTTGCCACCATCGGTATGGTGCCAAGGCTGAAGCTGGAACACAAATGGGAAGCCCTTCTGGAAAAGGGCTCGCCCTTTGACCTGATGGTGCGCATCCTTCCCTACATGGGCTGCCTCCTGACGGCCCTTATGGTGGGAATGGCTATCCTCCGCATCTGGGGCAATATGGTAATTTCCGGCAATTTTCTCCTTTTCATGGGCCTCCAGATTTTCTATATCTGGGGCGTTGGCATGATGAGCATCCTCTTCGGCTGGACCGCCGCCAACCCCGGCGTAGCATCAAGCCGCATGATTCTTTTCATTCCCGGCGGCTTCATCCTGGGCGGGCAGACAGCGCCGCTGGTCTTCATTCCCTACTGGGCCCAGGTACTGTCCCATTTCTTCCCGCTCACCTGGGAATTCCATTTCGTCCGGGATATCCTCATGCGGGGTGCCGGATTTGGGGATATCATGCAGGAAATCGGAGCGTTCTTCCTTTACCTTCTGGCCATTGCGGTGGTCTTCTGTTTCCGCTTTGAAAAGGTGCGTAGAGATTACCTGAATTCTATGGAGACTGTAGAATAGGAGGCAGCATATGGAAATCAAAAAAATCATGGTCCCTTTGGACGGTTCGCCGGAATCGGCCAAGGCCTTTGACTTCGGCCTGGACCTGGCAGGAAAGTACGGGGCGGACCTGGTGCTTGCCCATGTGGTTGACATGAATGAAAAAATGACGGCCCTGGACCAGGTCACCATGAGCGGCTACGTGCCGTCGGAAATCATGGAAGAAGGGTATAGGCTCCTTTCCCGATTTGCCGGGAAGGTGCCGCCGGATATTCGCCTTGATACGATAGTCCGTATCGGCGCGCCTCCCCAGACCCTTCTTTCCGTGGCAGAAGACACGGAGGCGGACCTCATCGTCATGGGAAGCCGGGGCCTTGGGGCTGTGCGGAGCATCGTCATGGGCAGCGTAAGTCAGTACATCCTTCACCATGCCAGAGCCATGGTGACCATAGTGAAATAGAATGATCCCGTCAAAAAAGCCGCAGTGTACGGAACACTGCGGCTTTTTGACGGTTTGGAGAAGGATCAGTTCTCCCTCGGAGACTTGGCGTTGATACCATCATAGCGACCTGTGTCAACGCCAATATGGCAGTAGAACATACCTGTCGAGATGGAGCTGATTACGGTTATAAAGTGGTTATTGCCACCGATGGTACGGCAACCATGAATGAAGAATGGCAGCATGCAGCCATGGATTATGCCATGAATAACATTGCAGAGAAGAAGTCTACTGCGGAAATTCTGGAAAATCTGGGAGAATAAGAGAAGTTTTTGGATGAAAAAGAACCTGTATCAAAGTTTTGTTCTTTGATACAGGCTCTTTTAGGTAAGAGATACAAGGTGTTATTCCGCCAGCATGTCCTTCATTATGGAAACGGCTTTTTTCAAATCATCCCAGGGAATATTGAGGGCCGGCAGGAGGCGGATTTTTTCCTTGGCCGTGAGCACCACCACTCCCTTTGCAAGGAGTTTGGGAACGATTTCCTTCACGTCCTTTTCCGGTTCAATGCCCCACATGAGGCCCATGCCGGCCACTGATTTCACTCCCTTGGCGCCGGTGAATTCATCTTTGATGTACTTCCCTTTTTCTGCCACTTCAGCAAGGAGGTCATCATCGATTCTTTCCATAATGGACAGGGCGCCGGCGCAGGCGATGGGGTTGCCGCCGAAGGTGGAGCCGTGGGTGCCGGGAGTGTAGACTTCCGCCGTTTTTTCATTGAACATGGTGGCGCCCAGAGGAAGGCCGCCGCCGATGCCTTTGGCGGTGGAAACGATGTCCGGCTCCACGTCGTAGTTCATATAGCCGTACAGCTTTCCGGTGCGGCCGTTGCCGGTCTGCACTTCATCCACAATGAGGAGGATGTCATGGTCTTTGGCATATTTTCCAATGCCTTCGAAGAAATCCTTTTCCAGCGGATGGACGCCGCCTTCACCCTGGATGGGTTCCACCATGACAGCGCAGATGTTGGGATGTTCTTCGCAGAGCTTGATGAAGGCAGGGAGGTCATTGGCGGGAGTATAGAGGAAACCGGGGGTAAAGGGGAAGAAATCCTTGTGGAAAATATCCTGTCCCGTGGCTGCCAGGGTGGTAATGGTGCGGCCGTGGAAACCGTTGATGAGGGTGACGATTTCATTTCTTTCTTTTCCGTATTTATCAATGGAGTACTTCCTCGCTCCCTTGATGGCGCATTCATTGGCTTCAGCGCCGGAATTGGAGAAGAAGACCTTCTTCAGGCCTGTCTTCTGGCAGAGCATCTCCGCCAGATTGGCCATAGGCTTCGTGTAGAAAAGGTTGGAAACGTGGTTCAGCGTATGAAGCTGCTTCGTCACAGCGTCCATCCATTTGTCGTCGGCAATGCCGAAAATATCGACGCCGATACCGCTTCCCATATCGATGTAGTCCTTTCCGTTTTCATCGATAAGGTGGGACCCTTTGCCTTTTACAAAACATACGGGATACCGGGCATAGGTATGGGCAATATAGGCAGCATCTTTTTCTTCTGTATTCATGGTGTATCTCCTTTATTTAGTGGGCTGGTGGGGACAGTGGACTAGTGG
>ERZ1034920.783-NODE-783-length-22996-cov-58.829781_pt1 | contig 22996 bp, 26 predicted proteins | sample MGYA00520688_ERZ1034920 | MGnify/ENA primary metagenome ERZ1034920 (study PRJEB33766, sample SAMN09781785) | gut metagenome | biome: gut microbiome | host: Homo sapiens | place: Madagascar | study: EMG produced TPA metagenomics assembly of the PRJNA485056 data...
AGAGCTTTAATCAGACGATTGTTAGCTGCAATCTCACGGGAGTTTCACCCCTGCGCGGTTCTCGCGCAGCCCTACCCATTGCCTGCGACGCTTTGAACGCTCGGACTATGGCTATAATGGAGTATCATTATGTATCTTGCGTGTCGTCGCCCATAAGCTGCTACACTTATTTCACGGCGCGGTGTTGGTCGCTCATTCCCTGTGGGGGAAGTCATGGCGCACCCGCCGTATGGCTTGGCGTAAGAGAAATGTATCTGATTTGCCCTATGCTGCGCCGCCGTTATCTTGCGTCGCTTTCTTTGTCAAGGGACAAAAAGGCAGGATAGAGATATGCAGTGGAAAGGGGGACGCTGTCGGGTCTACCTTATACCTTGAATGAAAGGACAGCCCGCATGAGCTTTGACCGTAAACGGTCGCGTATGTCCTCGTCTATGCCGTAGTAGGTATTACCGCGCTCGTCAATGAGCTTCCGCATAGACAGGGACGCTATGTAGCTTTCGTAATGCTGTACGACAATCTTCATAGCTTCCGGGTCGCCCTTTGTTGCGGCTATGATTACCGGGTACGGTAACAAGCCGCGTTCCTCCTGTTCGGTGTTACCATTATGTGCAGTCATAGGCGCGTTCCTCCAAATAGCGTTTTAACAGTTCAAAAGAACTTGTCCGCCGATACTGTATTGTGCTTCTCGGAACATCACGGAGCTTTGCAATTTCCGCATCGTTTATTTCAAAAAAGTAATACAGCAATACGGCTTCTCGTTTATCGTCCGGCAAGCTGTGCAGGGCTTCGGCAAGCAGCTTCGCAGTTATTTTCTTGCCTGCCACACAAAAGGAGTTTTCAGCTTCATCATGTTCAAAGTAAGTGTCGTAGGTGTAAAGCTGATTTTCCTCTTGCGGAGTTAGGTCAGAAAACGAAACTTCTTGTAGTTGCCGCCTTTTGATTTCCCTGTGAGCGTTGATAGCTTCATTCTTCAATGTCCGTTTGCAAAACCCATTAAAAGCACATCGGATTTGCCATTGGGTACGATTAGATTCATTCATGGTATCACCTCCTTTCGCAACCGCGAAAGCGGGTGATGATTTCCCCTTTCGTAACCCCTCAACAAACGGCACGGGGAAAAGGCCAAACATTCAGAGAAAATTTTTGAAAAAGTTTTTCCTAAACGACAAAATGCGCCCGCCCGCAAAACGCGGACAGGCGCAATGTTATAATACAGATGAAATATGAACTGCGATACAGTTAAATAGGCATGGCTCCCCCAGAGCAAACATTGAAATTCATGTGCGAATTATTCTTAATATGTACTCTATCTTTTGACATAATTCAGCCCATTTCATTCTGTATATGTATTTCAATACAGTAAAGAGGTGTATCGTGTCGAATACAATCGAAATAAAGTGTATTGTAGAATATATATGAGGTGAATTGCAATGCAAGAATATTCTCGTTCTTTAGGTGATGTAATAAAACGTGCCCATGGAAAATTAGGTCTTACTCAAAATGAAGTAGCGGATGCGGCAGATATTGATGTCCGTACCGTTTTGAATATTGAGAACTATAAAGGAAATCCTAAAATGGAAGTCCTTTATCCACTTGTACGCGCTTTGAAAATAGACGCAAGGGAAATCTTCAACCCGGAAATACAAAGAGAATCGCCCGCGCTTCGTCAACTTCGATTGTTGATTGAGGAATGCAGCGAGGAAGAAGCAGAAGCTATAATTCCTGTTTTCCGATCTGTACTTACCGCGTTAAGAGATCAAAATGCAACACCTATTGAATGAAAAAGAGCCAGCTTTCCCATTCTAAAGAATGAGAAGCTGGCTCTGCACTTTATATGTCTGGCTCATTTGCTTAACACCATTTTTAGTTGTATTACATCTATCTTTATTTCTTTCTTACACTTCGGACAGTACAGCGGAAACTTTACGAGAACAGTATCGTCATATACTTTTGTTCTCGTTTTTCCTCCGCAAATCGGGCAATGGATCCAAAGAGAGTTTTTTCGATTGTCATTCACTCTTTACACCTCCAATAATGGCATAGCTCCGCGTTGATCGTTCGGCTTTTGCCTATTAATAAGTATATCCTAAAAGAGCCAATGGACTACAATTTCTCGTAGTTCATCGGCTCTGTGACTGTGTGTCAGGCTCTTTGATAACTATTTTTTCTTATTGTTCTTCTATGTTTTGTATATAACATTGGAAACAGGAAGTAAAACACATATAGCTACAAATCAATCTGGAAAATGTGGCATAATCTCAATCCTCCTTATCTTATACAAGATTGAATATAGCCGCTGCAATGCAGATAGCAGCAACAATGAGTGATACAATAATTCGTAAAATAGAAAAACTATACAATTTTTCCGGATTTTGCATGTCATAACGCACGGTAACGGTTGTTCCAATCTGTGACGCCATTGGTACTTGTATGCAGTTTTGGGACTGATACGTTCTTCCATTCACTTTATACGAAACGGTCGCCCATTTTGAATTACGAAATTTTGAGTTTTCTTGATTTGTTGTTTTGAAAGAAATAATCGTACCGACGGTTTCTGCCGTTTTGTTTCCTTTTAAAAAAAATTGAATACAGTTTATCAATCCAAAACACAATGCTATCACAGCAATGACATAAAGAAAAATAGTATCTCTATCCATAGTTCCACCTTTCTTTATCACGCCAAGTCTGCTTTATCGTAAATCTTTATAGACAAAGATGCTGATATTGCTAAAACCGCAAAACCAATAAGGACAATACCGCCATAAACAAGGTATGGCGAAAACATAGAGAGGAAGTTCAAGTTTAGATTTCCCGCTCTCATAAGCAGTGGCAAGATAAATGGCGAAGCCATAATAATCACCCCAAAGGCAAACTTTGTTTTTTCATATCCAAACTTATACTGTATTGGCAAATAAATACCAATAAAAACAGATACTATAAGAAACATAAATACAAACAGCTTTATATCTGATGTTCCTAATCCGGGCATAAACAAGGTTTCAAGTTCAAAAACGATACAACAGATTGCATATATAGCCATGCAAAAAATGTATTTTGATGAAACTATCGCTTTCCGTGAAAATGGTGTGGCACATAGTAATGTCGTAGCTTTTGGAAATTGATACTCTTTTAGAGATACATATTGCAACAGCATGAAAACGCCATAAATGACAGAAAGAATAAATCCAAAAACTCCCGTAAACTCCGGTGCCCGCCAACGCATGACAGGTGGGATAAGCACAATAACTACAAGCATAATCAGCACATATTTTTTTACAATCAGAAAATCCTTTTTTAGCAGGGCGAACAACATCATTTTTCACCTCCGATATTTCCAAGCATAATATCCTCAATCGTCGGACGCTCAACCATAATGTTGGGAATATAAGACCGTACTTCGGATATTTGCTTTGTAATTCCTGTAAATCCAAAATCAGTTTCCGATATAGATAAAAAGAGCTTGCGAGTATCAGTTGTTAAAGCTCCACTATCACCTTTGGCAATCCGATATGTGTCAAGCAAGGTATCCTTTTCCTCTCGAAAGACGATACGCCCGTTATCAATCATAATGAGCATATCGGCAATCTTATCAAGGTCAGAGGTGATATGTGTCGAAAAGAAAACACCTTTTCCGCCATTTTCCATGTACTCAGTTAAGATTTTCAAAAGCTGCCCCCTAACTAAAGGATCAAGTCCGCTTGTCGGCTCATCCATAATCAAAAGTTCTGCGTTATGAGAAAGAGCTAAAGCAAGAGCATACTTCATTTTCATACCTTTGGAAAGGCTATTGATTTTTTGCTTCGGGTCAAGCGAAAACATATCCATGTACCGCTTAAAATCCTGTTCAGACCATGAAGTGTACGCAGACGAAATAATTCCTTTCATTTCATCTAGCGAAAGTTCTTCGTAAAATCCCCCACCGTCTAAAACTATACCAATACGGTCTTTGATTTCTCTTTCGTTCTTATCCATGTCAAGACCGAAAAACTGAATTTTGCCGGATAGCTTGTTCGTCAGACCTAAAAGCGTCCGCAGCGTTGTTGTTTTACCTGCTCCATTGACACCAATAAAACCTGTGATACACCCCTCTGGCAAAGAGAATGTCACATCTTTCAAAGAAAAATCGCCATACGACTTATTTAAACCGCTGACTGTCAAAATATCGTTCATTTCAATCCTCCTCGTAAAGAATATCCATCATGGAATTAAGTTCTTCCTTACTGATTTTCAGTGATTTTGCTGTTTGTATCATATCCACCATTTTTTGTTCTACAAGCCGTCGTTTGGAGTCACGGAGTAATTCAAGATTGCTTGTAGATACAAATGTCCCAATTCCTACTTGACTTACAATAAATCCCTCCTGTTCTAACTCCTCATATACCCGCCGAATTGTTAAGACGCTCACTTTCAAATCATTAGCAAAAGCCCGAATAGAGGGAAGTGCGTCCCCTTCAACCAATTCTTCTTTTAATATGGCGTCCTTAATCTGGTCTTTTATCTGTTGGTATAAGGGAGTGTCAGAAGTATTTGAAATTAGTATTTTCACAAATCCCTTCGCCCCTTTCTTCTAGTGTGATGTAACTACATACACATTATAAACAACAGATACATTATTGTCAATATAATACTGAAAACAAACAGATAGAGAGGAATTACAGGGTTTTTCTTTACTCTCTTTTGGCAAAAAGGGACTTCCTGTTGTAGTAGATAACAAGGGATAAAACTTTCATAGCAAGCATAGGAAAAGAGTACCATTTTCCGTATTTTCGCCCTGCAAAATTGCTTGTTGGGAAGTGTCCCAAACCCTTGATACGAAAGGAGCGACAAGCGCATGAGTGGCAGAAAACGGACGGTGCAAATCAAATTCTATGTGACAGAGGAAGAAAAAAATTTGATTGAGAAAAAAATGAAGCTGATACCCACCCGGAACATGGCGGCATATCTGCGGAAAATTGCCATTGACGGTTACATCATACAGGTAGACCATGCCGATATAAGAGCCATGACCGCAGAGATACAGAAAATCGGTGTCAACATCAATCAAATTGCAAAGCGTGTTAATGCAACGAGCAGCGTCTACCAAGAGGATATGGAAGAAATAAAGGGGGTGCTTGCAGAGATATGGCGGTTACAAAGATTAAACCTATTAAAAGCACGTTGAGCAAAGCCCTTGACTATATCCAAAACCAAGACAAGACGGACGGGAAAATGCTTGTGTCCTCGTTCGGGTGCAGCTATGAAACGGCAGTCATTGAATTTGAATTTACCATAGCGCAAGCGTTGGATAAGGAAAACAATTTAGCCCACCATTTGATACAGTCCTTTGAGCCGGGAGAAGTGGATTATGAGAAAGCCCATGAGATCGGGCGGCAGCTTGCCGACGCGGTAACAAAGGGACAGCATGAGTATGTTTTGGCAACGCACATAGATAAGGGACACGTCCATAATCACATCATTTTCTGTGCGGTCAATTTTGTAGATCACCACAAGTACAATTCCAATAAGCGCAGCTATTACGCCATACGGAACATCAGCGACCGGCTGTGTCGGGAAAATGGATTATCCGTCGTTGTTCCGGGCAAAGGCAGCAAAGGAAAAAACTATGCGGAATATCAAGCTGAAAAGGCAGGGACAAGTTGGAAAGGCAAGTTGAAAATCGCCGTGGACGCACTCATTCCCCAAGTGTCCGATTTTGAAGAATTGCTATCGCGATTGCAGGCTATGGGCTATGAGATAAAGCCGGGAAAATATGTGTCGTGCCGCGCTCCGGGACAGGAGCGATTTACAAGACTTAAAACCCTTGGTGCAGATTATACAGAGGAAGCCTTACGGGAACGTATCAAGGGGACACGCACCCGTACTACCAAAGCTCCAAAACAACAGAGAAATGGTATCAGCCTGCTGATTGATATTCAGAACAGTATCAAGGCACAGGAAAGTCGGGGCTATGTGCAATGGGCAAAAATTCATAATCTGAAACAGGCGGCAAAGACGCTGAATTTCTTAACAGAACATAAGATTGAACAGTATGCAGACTTGACCGCTAAAATTGCAGAAATCACGGCGGCGAATGAGCAGACGGCAGACAGCATAAAGGCGGTTGAAAAACGGCTTGCGGATATGGCGGTGTTGGTTAAGAATGTCAAGACCAATCAAAAGACAAAACCTGTCTATGACGCATACCGCAAGGCAAGGAATAAAGGCAGCTACCGGGCAGACCATGAACAGGCGATTATCCTGCATGAAGCGGTGGCAAATGCACTACAAACAGCAGGCATAAAGAAGCTCCCGAACCTTACTTCGCTGCAAGCAGAATGTGAACAGCTCCAAATACAGAAAGAAACTCTGTATACGGACTATGGGAAGCTGAAAAAGCAAGTCAAGGAATATGATGTTATCAAGCGCAACATTGACAGCGTTTTGTGGCAGGATAAAAAGCCGGAATACAATAAGGAAACAACGCGGGAATAACTTTATCAATATGGAAACGGAAAAATTTTTATGTTATACTAATTGTACTCTACCTTGAAAGGGGCGTTAAAATTGAGCGATTTGACACATACTAATTCTATGATGAATGAAATCCGAGAATTGTTATTAAATGCACGTCAGCGTGTGGCGATGCAAGTAAATACTGAATTATTATCTACCTACTGGAATGTAGGAAAGATTATTGTTGAACATGAGCAGGAAAATAAAGACCGGGCAGATTATGGAAAGCAGACCCTAAAGGAGCTTTCTAAAGAGCTGACAAAAGAATTTGGAAAAGGTTTTTCTGTTTCTAATCTCCAATTTATGCGACGCTTCTATCAGAGCTATCAAATTCAACAGACAGTGTCTGTTAAATTGTCGTGGTCGCATTATTGTGAACTGTTGTCGATTTCAGACCCGGACAAACGCAGTTTCTATGAAAAGGAAACTATCAATTCCGGGTGGTCGATACGCGAATTAAAGCGGCAGATTTCCACTTCTCTCTACGAACGCTTGTTACTGTCAGAGGGAAAAACGAATAAGGAAACCGTTCTTGCTCTCGCAGAAAAGGGAATTGAAATGTCTACTCCATTAGATATTATCAAAGACCCGTATGTATTTGAATTTCTGGGTGTGCCAGAAAACAAGCCCATGCTTGAAAGTGACCTTGAAAAAGCACTGGTCGCACAAATAGAAAAATTCCTGTTGGAATTAGGGCGTGGTTTTATGTTTGTAGGAACGCAACAGCGCATTACATTGAACAATACCCACTACTATGTGGATATGGTTTTCTACAATAAAATTCTCCGGGCGTATGTGCTGATTGAATTAAAGACAACCAAACTCACGCCGGAAGCTGCCGGACAGCTTAATATGTATCTGAACTACTACGCCGCAGAAATGAATGACGAACATGATAATCCACCAATCGGTATTATCCTTTGTACGGATAAAGACAGTATAGCTGCTGAATATGCTCTCGGTGGTCTATCCAACAATATCTTTGCTTCTCGCTATGTTTCTTATATTCCAAATAAGGAGCAGCTAATCGCACAGGTAGAAGCTGTTTTGAATGAATGGCACAATTCGGAAAAAGAATAACAAAAAGAAAAGACGGGACGCGGCAGCTAACGAATAGCCACCGCACCCCGTCTTTTCGTAGGTGCAGTTTTGATTGTTCTACAACGTGAAAAGTGATATGTGAAATATAGATTTGTTTGGATAGACATGATATAATTTGTATTTAGAAAGCAGGTGAATAAATATATGGCAACTTTTTATGAAGTAAAACAATTACTTTGCAGGTTGTTTGGACATAGAGATATAGAAGATAACGATGATGATATAACCGTTGAACTCCGTTCTTATAGAGGTGAATGCGAAAATAGACAAATTACTATTTCCAATGCAGAACTACTTGAACTCTATAATAAAGTTTCTGCTATGGATAACAATGGTTTAGAACTATATTCTGAAAATACCTATGAAACGGCAGTGGACTTAGACTATTTCATAATGCGGCGTCAGGAATTTCCTCTTACTTCCGATGATAGTATAAATGGTATAAGTTACGAAGTTGGTTACCCAACTGCTGAATATAGCCTATATCTACTTATGCTAATTAAAGATGCTATGAATCAACAGCAAGGACGTAATAGTAGAATACCACCTATGCGACTCCGAAGACCATTTGAAAGATACTTCGGTGAGGGAGAAAATACTTTGGAAACTATTTTGTCTAAGATGATTGGCGAATTTTCTTTAAAAATAGTAAACACAAGCGGAAACTATAAATCATTAAATACATTAAGAAAAATGAAAACCGCATTTGAATTTGAGTTTATGTATAAGACAGGAAATTCACTTGTCGAGTTTTTAGATATTCTTGATATGTTTCCAATGGATAATGGTATACGTAGTAGAGCTAGTGAAACGCAGATTGATACTCCGCCATTGAGAAAATACACGGAAGATGTAGTTGATTATTATAAACAGGCATTAGCTTCAAATGACCCTTATATTAAATATATTTCCTTTTATCATGTTATGGAATATTTTTATGATGAAGTGTTTAAACGGAAAATGGTTACTGATTTGAAAAATAAAATTACACATCCAGATTTTTCGTATAAAGACGAAGATAAAATATATGAAATTGCAATGTTTGTAAAGAACAGATTACGCATGAATGATGAAACAGGTCAAGGTAATGAACTGGAATCTTTAAAATATGTGTTAAATGAATATGTTTCTGTTGACAACCTTAAAGCAAGGATAAATACAATAGATTCTAATGCGCTTAATTATTATCAAAACAATAAAGTTGCTTTCTGTAATGCCCCTGTTATTGGGTGGTCAGACTCTCAAGGAGTCTTTACACAACTTGCAAAACGAATATATTTCACTCGAAATTCATTAGTACATAGTAAAAGCGGAAAAAACAAAGAACGGTATCGTCCATATCAAGATGAAAAGCAATTACAGTTAGAAATACCTCTTGTCAAAGCAGTTGCTGAAGCAATTATTATCAATTCAAGTGAAATCATATAAAAAGACGGGACGCGGCAGCTAATGAATAGCCACCGCGCCCCGTCTTTTCGTAGGTGCAGTTTTCGATTGTACGTTACGCAGTAGAACCCCGTTTTTGCAGGGTTAGATATCAATCCCTTATCCATGCAGGAAACGTGCCCGGAACGCCTTATAAAATAGGTTGTTTTTCCCTCTATCGCGTAATAAGGGCGCGTCTTTTCCACATACGCTCGGCAGTCTGTTTCCGGGTGATACGCTTCTGGCAGTCCGGGCAGTATTTCGCATGGTTGGAGCTTGACGCAAAGGCAGCACCACATACAGTACAACGCCGCATATCTTCGGCTTTCAATAGTTCTGCGTATAATTCCTTATCCAGAGGAAGCACCGCTGTCTGAAACCATTTGCAGAGCAGCGAATAAGAAATAAGCTGCGGGCATACACATTCTTCCCCGTCGTCAAGCAGCATACATTTTCCATTGTCGCAGTTGCAACATGATTTTTTCGCAAGGGAATTTACCCTGCGGCTTTGCGGCGGTGTCAGCCGCCTATTCCCGATCATACTTCATCAGCGGCATAAACGGCAAGCTCGGCATATTCCGCTTCGGTCAGTGCGCCTACTTTCTGCATGGTTCTTTGTGCAAGTTCCCGCAAATCAGCGTCCATGTATGGCAGCGCGGCGCGGATATTTTCAAACAATGCCGGTTTGCTGCTGTCTGCGTAAATACTCAAAAGGTTTGTTTCTTCCACTGTAAAACGGTTCATAGTCATACCTCCAAATCGTGTTTTTTTACTTTGGTTGTTCTTTTCGGGACAACTCTTTCCTTTTCGGATTGAAGCTGCGCCCGGATAGAGGGACGGGGCTTTCGTATATCCTTATTCCTGCTTTCATTTTTATCAATTAGTGCATACGTCCCGTGTCTGCCCTCGATTTTGGAAAAGGAAAGTGTCTGATATGGCAGCATAGAAAAAAAGCCTGTCTAAATCTTTGCTGTTCGCAAGCTGCATAAATGCGTTGGAAATTTCCACCATGAAATGTGTCCTGTTTGGACTGTTCGACGTATCGCGTCGCTTCATTTCTGTAACAATGCGCCGCGCTTCCGTTTCAATCAACCCGTCATGCAAAACAGCGATATGTGCCTTGAAGTCCCCCGGAGCAAGCTGCTCCCGGCTGTGCTTTTCTTCCTGCAAGAGAAATCGCATCGCGTCCGGGTCGTTGGGGATAGCTTCAAAGCGTTCAAATTTTCCGTAAAGCATATCGGGATTGCCTGCAAAATATTGTTCAGCGGGTATATCCCGTGTACCGTGTTCATAAATCAGACGCACTGTATCGGCGGCAAGCTCCTTGTCCTTGACGCGCTCATAATGCCTTGCATAGTCAAGCTCATAGAGATTGCCTTTGATTTTCCCATGTTCTGTACCTGTCAGCTCGATTGCGTAAGCAAGAATACGGTCGCTTGTCTGTTCCCTATAAAACCGCTAAGTATTGTGAGGTGCGGTGTCCTTTAGAAATACGTCGCGTTCCCGAAAGCAATGTGTTCCCGTAGGGCGGCAGAGCCACAAGAGGGTTTTATCCTCTTTGTGTTGGCGTGCCGCTGCCTGCGTGATTATGCTTTTATCAATGTCATAATCGCTTTGATAAAATCCTGTGTTCTGCTTCAAGATTGCACTAAGGGAGGCAAACACGTCCACATCTTCAAATTTGCTCAATTTCTCCATGTGTCAGCTCCTTTTCAAATCCTGTGATTTCTGTCTTGCGGTTTTCTTCTGCGCCTTTTTCTTATCCGCTTTAAGCTGCGCCCGGATAGAGTGCTTTTCTTCTTTACCCTTGCCGCGCGTTTTCTCTGCTTCGATTGCGTCTGCAAGGTCGGTCAAAGAAATCTGTTCCCCGGATTTTGCTTTTTTCTCCAATTCGTCCACGGACGGGGTGTTGTTGATAATCCCGTCAAAATTGTTGTCGTTCTGCTCAATAGTGTCCTCTAAAATCTTTCGGGTGGTCGATATTGAACCGGGTATAAATATCTTCAAGGGAAGTCCCCGGCGGAAGCTCGGCGGTATAGATAAAGGGCTACGGTTTTCTCGTTTACCTGTTCCTGCATTTCCTCCTCCTTTCATGGGATAGTCGTTTCGGTCAGCCTGCCGCATTAAATCCTTACCCACAAACCGTTCAAGTCCTCGGCGCGGATACCCACCAGATACCAGTTTTCGCCGTACTCGATACGGGTCGGCTTCCATTTGCCGCCCGCAAATACTTCCATGCGCTCGCCGCAATGCAGACCGCCGTAGTAGTCAGCAAGGTCAAAGCGAATGTCGTAACGGTCGGTCTGCTCGTCAAAAATCAAAGTTCCTGTTTTTTGTGCCATGTGGTAATCCTCCTTTAGATTTTGCCGCTTGCCATATCATGTGACACAAGCGACGTATAGTAATTGCCGATAGTGGACGGGGTATTGAACAACGCCGCCTTTAGATACTGCTTGATGTTGCGGAATTTGGTTGTGTTCTCCCGCATACAGTCAAGGACAAAGCGGATATGTTCGCTGTCAAGTTTCATAAATTTGCTTTTCACAAGTTCTGCTGGGTAGTCGTCCCCAGCAACACGGATTGTCTTTCTTCTGGTGCAGACCGTTTCTAGGATAAGGTCAATGATTTCGTCCAACCTGTCCCTGTCAGCCATGTCCTGTATGAGAATGTCATAGTCGATATTGTCCTTGATAATTTCCTCATACACGCGGTATGCGTCGTTTCTTTCCATTCGTTTCTTTTCCGGCGGCTCTGCCGCACCCTCACCGTAAGGCAGGGGATTTAGGGAATGGATAGGAATGGAATGGGTACTTGATAAATCCATATTTGATTTTTCTTTTTTGGGTAAGTTAGTCTTTGATATATCTTTATTTAATTGTGTTGGATTTTTCGATGTCGGATTACCCGGTATCGGATTTTCCAATATCGGTTTCCTCGGTGTTGGATTTTCCAATCCCGGTGAATGGCTTCCGGGTGACTCCGGCTGCTCATAAATGGTGTATTCAATCGCTGTCATTTTTCCTTTCTCGTCGCGTCCCTGTCGCCTTGTGATATATCCGGCTTTTTCAAGCTCCCATATCGCAGTACGGATAGCGTCGATACTTTCTCGGTTGATGTAGGACAGCCCCGCAAGGGTATAGTCCCAATCCTCCGGCAAGGACAGCATTTGTGATAACAGCCCCTTTGCCTTTAGAGTCAGCTCCTTGTTGCGTAAGTGGTGGTTGCTCATTACGGTATAACCCGTATTGCGCTCCACACGGAAAACAGCCATTGTTTCATCACTCTTTTGCTGCGGATTTGTTACGCAGTAGAACAGAGATTTTGCAGGTGCATGGATAAATCCCTGTCTGCGCCAGAAACGCGCCTGCAAAGCCGCTGATAGCAAGGGCTTTTATCCCCCTATTGCGTAACAGTAGGTATAAAAAAAGCGGCGTTCCTGTTCTTCATGTTTCGGAAGTTAGAAACACCGCTTGTGCGGTACATTATTCCTATGTTGGGAATGTCAAGTGGTCTTATCCGTAGAACTTTGGAAACGTATTATTTACAGTAAAATTTGCGTTGGACTCTGATTTTCAAAAACCAATCTACGCCCATTTCTACGCCCAAATGACATGAAATTGTGTGATTTTATATGGAGCTTTATGTTTGCACGATTTCAAGAAACCTTGTAACTATGCGGTTTTACAGACTTATATAGGAATATATAGATATATGAAAAAAGGCTAATTTATTACGATACCAAGTTTCATTTTCTAAAATCCTCCTTAAAATCTGATTATACCATATAATATGTCAAGATGGAAACATAAAAATAGATTGATTAATTGATGACATTGGAATATACTTATAAAAAAATATAAGGAGAAATAAAATATGGGAGCAATAAGATTTCCTAATCTCGGATTTGAAATTGATTTGCCGACAGGTTTTTATATCGGCAGCTTTGAAATTAAATTTTACGGAATAATTCTTGCACTGGGACTTATCGCAGGTGCACTTCTTGCTTATCACGGAGCTAAAAAGACGGGCCAGAAGGTAGATGATTATATTGATTTTACCTTTTTTGCCGTAATCGGTGCGATAATATGCGCAAGAATATATTATGTGGCATTTGAATGGGATTACTATTCACACAATCTTAAGGAGATTTTTAATATCCGTGGCGGCGGAATTGCAATATACGGTGCAATTATAGGTGGCGTAATCGTTCTTATTATATTCAGTAAAGTTAAGAAATTAAGCTTTTTTAAGATGGCTGATACCATTATTCCGGGACTTTTGATAGGCCAGATTATCGGAAGATGGGGTAATTTTGTGAACAGGGAAGCCTTCGGAGGATATACGAATAACATTCTTGCAATGCAGATACCTCTTAAAGATGTATCGGTAGGAACCATATCAGATAATATGATTGTGGATGTGTTCGGAACCGATTATGTCCAGGTACATCCTACATTTCTTTATGAAAGTGTACTGAATCTTTTACTGCTGATACTGATACTGGTATTCAGGGACAAGAAAAAGTTCCAGGGAGAGACACTTTGCAGATATGGTGTTGGATACGGAATTATAAGATTCTTTGTGGAGGGCTTACGAACAGACCAGCTCCAGTTACATAATGGAATCGCCGTTTCACAGATTGTTTCAATCGCAATAGCTGTAGTTGGACTTTTCTTCATCGTATTTATGCACATAAGATTAAGAAAAACCGAGGGCATATTTGACCCTACCCCTGAAAAGGTAGCAGCAGCGAAGACAGACACTACAGAAGAATAAATCAATATATTGTAGTTAGCAAAATACCGTAGCGTATATGTTGTGTACATATCGTTGCGGTATTTTTTTGGGTAAAAATACCATATTCTACCACTCAAAAAAAACCGGTTTTTTAGGCAAAAATACTTGAAAAAATCCCCCAAAAGTAATAATATAGACTAAAACGTGGTAGAAAGTAGTTACTAAGTGTTAGAAAGTGGTAGATTTGCAGAATTAATCCTTTGAAAAATACCGGACGGAAAGGGGTGATAACATGTTCAAAGGTGAATATAATCACTCAATTGACAGTAAAGGACGTGTTATCGTACCGGCTAAGTTCAGGGAACAGTTAGGAGAATCTTTTGTTGTTACAAAAGGTCTTGACGGATGTTTATTCGGATTTCCGAATGACAGCTGGCAGGAATTTGAGGACAAGCTCTCATCACTTTCCACAAGCAACATGGAATCAAGAAAACTTGTAAGATTCTTTACCGCAGGGGCAGCCGACTGTGAAATTGATAAACAGGGAAGAGCTCTTATACCCGGCGTATTAAGGGATTTTGCAGGACTTGATAAGGACGTAGTAATAATAGGCGTAGCAAAACGTATTGAATTCTGGAGTAAAGATAAGTGGAACAGCCTTACCGATGAATGCGACAGCAATATGGATGAAATAGCTGCTAACCTTGACGCACTTGGCGTTTCGCTTTAAGCGGACACTTTAGAAGGGGGTCACAATGGAATTTTCACATAAATCGGTTCTTTTGAACGAGTGTATAGAAAATCTTAATATTAAGCCCGATGGGATTTATGTTGACGGAACCCTCGGGGGAGCAGGTCATTCTTACCATATATGCGAGAGACTTTCAAAAAAAGGACGTCTAATCGGCATTGACCAGGATGAGGATGCGATACGTGCCGCCACCACAAGACTTGAGCCATTTAAGGACAGGGTGACAATTGTTAAGGATAATTACAGCAACATTAAAAATGTACTTGTCTCACTTGGCATAGATAAAGTTGACGGTATTCTTTTGGATATCGGGGTCTCTTCTTACCAGCTTGATAATGCTGAACGTGGATTTACATATAAAGAAGAGGATGCACCTCTTGATATGAGAATGGACAGGCAGTCAGGGATAACAGCACAAGACGTTGTGAATGATTACAGCGAAATGGAACTCTTCAGGGTTATAAGGGACTACGGCGAAGAACAGTTTGCAAAAAATATTGCCAAACACATATGTATAGAAAGAAACAAATCAAGAATTACCACAACAGGACGCCTTACCGAAATAATCAAGGCGGCGATACCGATGAAATTCAGGGTTAACGGAGGACATCCGGCGAAAAAGACATTTCAGGCAATAAGAATAGAAGTGAACAGGGAACTTTATGTTCTGGAAGAATCCATAGATACTATGATTGATCTGCTGAATGATAAAGGAAGATTATGTATTATTACATTTCATTCCCTTGAGGACAGAATTGTTAAGAACAAATTCAGGGACAACGTTAATACATGTACATGCCCTCCGGATTTCCCGGTGTGCGTATGCGGCAACAGACCTAAAGGAATAATAATCACAAGAAAACCGATTATTCCAACGGATGAAGAAATTGAAATTAATAAAAGAGCCAAAAGCTCAAAATTAAGGGTATTTGAAAGGGTTATTTAGTTATGAACAGAAATTTTTATATAAACGGCAGTGCAGCACCGGCAAGAATTATAGATGAACCGGTAAGAAATCCAAGAAGAACGGCACCTCTTACCAAAGAACAGATAAGAAAAAGACAGGTGGACAGATATGCCGAAGCAAACAGGGAAAGAGCAGTCAGATTCGGCAGACTCTATACATTATTTATTGCTGTTGCAGTAGCAGTGACGATGGCTGCCAGTGTTGGTTTTATTAAAGAATATAACAGAAATACAGCCAACAATAACAAAATAAAGACTTTAAGCGAACAGCTTTCAAAGGCAAAGGAAGCCAACGATTTAAAGAAACTTACTATAGACACATCTATAGATTTTGACTATATATATAAGACAGCAACTGAGGAACTTGGTATGGTGCATGCTGGTAAGAATCAGATTGTAGAATATAAAAGCGGTGAAAGCGAATATGTTATTCAATACAAAGATATTACCAAAGGAGAATAGTGCTAAGGAGCAGCAATGTCAGTAAAAAAAGAACCGAAAAGCAAGAAATTTACAAATAAAATGAAAAAAAAGCTTTTAGTTATTTTCCTGCTTGCGGGAATTGTGCTTTTGGGACTTTCGTATGCTTTAATCAGGCTTAATCTGAATGAAGGAAAAAGCTATTCAAAGGCAGTATACAATAACTATGGCTATGACAGCAGGGCTATTGCGGCAAGAAGAGGCGACATAACAGACCGTAACGGAACCGTTCTTGCGTATTCCACAAGAGTATATAATCTCATAATAGATTCAAAAGTTATGCTGTCATCTGACGGAAAATACAGACAGTCAACGGTAGATGCATTAGCAAAATATTTTCCGAATCTGGATATGGATAAGTTAAATGAGTTTCTTGATGAAAATGCACAAAAAGAAAATAAAAATGCTTACAAAAAATTTCTTGAAGAGTTGACAGAGGATGAGATTAGCGAATTTAAGACAACAATGTCTGAATCTGACAATATAAAAGGCGTATGGTTTGAAGAAGAATATAAAAGGACATATCCTTTTAAGTCACTTGCGGCAGATCTTATAGGATTTGCAAGCAACGGCGGAAGTGGGGAAATCGGAATTGAGCAGTCATATAATTCATATCTTTCGGGAACTGACGGAAGAATATACGGATATATAAATGACAGCTCATATAAGTCACAGGTTATATCCGCTGAAAACGGAAATACGATAGTATCCACGATTGATTACAGTATCCAGAATATAATAGAAAATTCAATTAAATCTTTTAATGATGAATATGGTTCATTGTCAACAACGGTAGTTGTTATGAATCCCAAAAACGGGGAAGTTCTCGGAATGGCGGATTATCCTACTTTTGACCTGAATAATCCAAGGGATGTTTCATCAATGTATACGGATGAAGAACTTGATGCCATGGAAGAAGATAAAAGAGTTGAAGCTTATTATTCATTATGGAAAAACAATGCCGTCAGTAAAATATATGAACCGGGTTCGGTTTTTAAAACTTTTACCGTTAGTGAACTTATTGAAGAAAATCTTATAAAACTTACGGACGTAGTAAAATGTGACGGATACGGTGTGTATGACAGTACGAAAATTCTTTGCAACGGCGGTGAGGGACATGGAGATGTTACTCCTACCTGGGCACTTTGCAGGTCCTGTAATGACGCACTTATGCAATATGGTGAAATGTTAGGCAAAGATACGTTTAACAGATATCTTCATATATATAAATTCGGACAAAAGACAGATATTGATATACCTTCTGAAGAAGCCGGACTTCTTATATCAGAAAGCGGAATGATGGATGTAGACCTTGCAACCAATTCATTCGGACAAAATTTAAGTGTTAATATGATTCAGATGATGGCAGCTTTTTCATCTGTAATTAACGGAGGAAAGTATTACAAACCTCATGTTGTCAAAGAAATAAGAGACAGCCAGGGAGAACTTGTTGAAACAATTAATCCTGTACTTGTGACAGAAACAGTTTCCGAAGAAACCTCTGCGGTTATGCGTTCAATGTTAAGAGCTGTAGTTGATTACGGAACTGCGGGTTATGTATATATGGACGGATATTCAATCGGTGGAAAAACCGGCGCGGCTGAAAAAATACCGAGAGATAAAAAAAGCTATGTGGTATCTTTTATGGGATTTGCTCCTGCAGAAGACCCGGAGGTACTTGTATATGTAATAATTGATACTCCTGATTGTGAAGAGTATGATACATCATGGTCGGCGCAGATGGTTGCGGCAGATATAATGCATAAACTTGTTCCTTATCTTGGAATACCTGCAGATAATCCTGATTACGAAAGAGATGTATATATTGATGCCAAGACTCTTAAACCTGTAGTAAAAAGACCATCATCTGTTGATGTGGATGAAGTTAAGCCTGATGGAGGAGCTAATCTTCCAGATGAGGAAGAGTCCGCATCAAAAGAGGACGGACAGGAAAAAGAATCATCAGAAAATGAGAAACCTGATGAGAATGAATCCCCGCCTGAGGAAAGTACTCCCGGCTAGGCACATTATGGTGCATAAAGTTAAAACTTCCATAATAAAATAATATTATGAAAGTATTAAAAAAACATAGAACAAAAATTAAATTTATCGCATACGCCGTTTTCCTTATGATGTCGGGACTGATAGGGAGAATGACGTATGTTGTTGTATTCAGAGGTGAAGAGCTTACGGTAAAAGCAACTGAACTTCATGAAAGAGAAAGAGCAATAAAAGCAGGGCGGGGAAGGATAATCAGTTCTGACGGAACGGTGCTTGCCACTAACGAGACAGTATGTACCGTGTCGGTTATCCATTCGCAGATCAAAGACCCTGAAAGAGTAATAAGTATTCTTTCGGAAGAACTTGATATGGATGAGGAAAAGGTAAGAAAATATGTAGAAAAATTTTCATCCATGGAAAAGATTAAATCAAATGTGCCAAAAGAAACAGGAGATGCCATAAGAAGTTATGAACTTGCAGGTGTTAAGGTTGATGAGGACAGCAAAAGAATTTACCCTTATTCAGAGCTTGCCTCAAAGATCCTCGGTTTTACCGGAGCCGATAATCAGGGAATACTGGGATTGGAGATAGAATATGATGATGTTCTGAAGGGAACAAACGGACAGATACTTACGTTGACTGATGCGTCTGGCGTAGAAATAGAAGAAAAAGAAGTAAAAAGAGTTGAGCCTGTTGCAGGTGATGATTTATATATAAGTATAGATTATAACATCCAGTCTTATGCTACCCAGCTTGCAAGAACTGCATATTATTCCAATCAGGCAAAGTCGGTCAGCATAATTGTTATGGACCCTGATAATGGTGAAATGTTAGCAATGGTAAATTATCCCGAATATAATCTTAATGACCCATTTACCGATGGGACAATGGAAGAGATGAACCGGATATGGCGAAATACCATTATTAATGATACTTACGAACCGGGTTCTACATTTAAAGTTATAACTGCAACTGCTGCACTTGACAGCGGAAGCGTTACACTTAATAATCATTATTCCTGCAGCGGCAGGATTCATGTGGCGGACCGCTTTGTAAGATGTGCCAACGCAAGAGGACATGGTGCACAGACATTTGCGCAAAGTCTCCAGAATTCCTGTAACCCAGCATTTATCACCTGGGGACTTATGACAGGAAAAGATAATATGGTAAAATACATGGAAAGTCTTGGTTTATACAGTAAAACCGGTGTGGACCTTCCGGGAGAGGCAGGCTCCATCATACACAAGACAGAGAATATTAAAGAGCTTGACCTTGCAATAATGTCTTTTGGACAGTCATTCCAGATTACTCCGCTGCAGCTGTTAAGAGCGGTAAGCGCAGTGGTTAATGGCGGTAAACTTGTTACACCCCACTTCGGGGTAAAAAAAATAGATACGGAAGGTAATATTTCGGTATTGGAATATGAGAAAAGCGGTACTATAATAAAACAGTCAACCACCGAAACAATGCGTGGACTTTTAAAGAATGTTGTTGAGCTTGGAGGCGGGCTTAACTGCAGAATCGAAGGATATTCGATTGCGGGCAAGACGGCAACCTCCGAAAAACTTCCGCGAGGCAACGGTAAATACATTGCCAGCTTTATAGGAATCGCACCGGCAGAGAATCCTCAGGTAATAGCAATGTGCATTATAGACGAACCTGTGGGAATGCATTATGGTGGCGTAATTGCCGCACCGGTGGTAAAATCATTATTTGAGAATATACTTCCATACCTTGGAATAGAGAAAGGACAGACGTAAGATGGATTTAACAGATAAGAAAGTAGTTGTAGTAGGAACTGGAGTAAGCGGAATGGGAGCGGTAAAGCTTCTTTCAGAGACTTCTGCCGATATAACTTTATATGACGGCAATGATAAAGCAGACAGGGACGAAATCCTTAAAAAGATTCCTGATGATTGTGATTTAAGACTTATAATCGGTGAGATGCCTGACGAAGTTGTCAAAGAGACAGATTTACTTGTAATAAGCCCCGGAGTTCCTATAGATAGTGATATTGTTAAATTATTTGAAAAGGAAAATGTTCCGGTATGGGGAGAAATAGAACTTGCTTATAACTTTGAGAAGGGAACTGTTTTTGCAATTACCGGAACTAACGGAAAGACCACTACCACAACACTTGTAGGTGAGATAATGAAAAAATATAACAATCAGACATTTGTTGTAGGAAATATAGGCAATTCGTATACAAGTGAAGTTCTTAAGACAACTAAGGACAGCTATACCGTTGCGGAAATCAGCAGCTTCCAGCTTGAGACAATCAGGGAATTCGCACCTAAAGGAAGTGCAATTCTTAATATAACGCCGGATCACCTTAACAGACACTATACAATGGAAAATTATGCAGCGGTGAAAGAATCAATTACAAAGAACCAGTGGAAAGTCAGGGAGGATGATTACTGCGTTCTTAATTATGATGATAAGGTGCTCAGGGAATTTGGTAAAACAATAAAGAACCCTGTATATTTTTCAAGAAAAGAAAAACCTTCCAAAGGAGCATATCTTGACGGCAGAATTATAAGATATTTTGACGGTAAAGATGATTATGAGGTGATGTCGGTAGATGATATGCATCTTTTCGGCAACCATAATTATGAAAATGTTATGGCGGCTATTGCAATGACAATAGAAGCAGGAGTACCTCTTAATATTATCATAAATGTTATTAAAGATTTTATGGGTGTTGAACACAGAATTGAATATGTAAGAGACAAAAACGGCGTAAGATATTATAATGATTCAAAAGGAACTAACCCTGACTCATCAATTAAAGCACTTGAAGCAATGTCAAGACCGACAATACTTATAGCTGGAGGATATGACAAACATTCGGAATTTGATGAATTTATTGAAGCATTTGATAATAAAGTAAAATTAATGGTATTGCTTGGACAGACGGCAGACAAGATAGAAGAAACCGCTGTCAGACACGGTTTTACCAATATTATAAAAACAGACAGCCTTGAAAAAGCGGTAAAGATATGTGCAGAAAATGCAGTATCGGGAGATGTAGTATTGCTCTCACCTGCCTGTGCAAGCTGGGGTATGTTTAAAAATTATGAAGAAAGAGGAAAACTCTTTAAAGAATATGTCAACAGTTTATAAAATTATGGGGAGATGGACTTATGAAAAAGCCTGAATTGACCAAAAAAGGACAGTTTTTTGACTACAGTACCTTGATAATTGTATTTGTGCTTCTGGCTTTCGGACTTGTAATGATTTACAGTACGAGTTCGTACAGTGCAGCAGCTACATATGGAGATTCTGCATTTTATTTTAAGAAGCAGCTTATGGCAACACTTCTTGGACTTGCAGCCATGATGATTATGTCATTTATACCATATCAGAAGATATACAGATTTGCCGTCCCTGTTTATGTGATTACGATTTTGACCGTTTTCCTTGTAAAAACAGGTCTTGGTCTTGATGTAAAAGGTGCGACAAGATGGGTTAAAATAGGTCCGTTATCTTTCCAGCCGGCAGAAGCGGTCAAATTGGGAACTATAATTATACTTGCGGCATTTGCGTCTTTCAGCGGTAAATACATGGCAAAAACGAGACAGAATATTTTTTTCCTGATAATAGCACTGATACCGGCATTACTGTTGTTTGTTATAACCAACAACCTAAGCTCTGCAATAATCGTGGTTGGAATTGCCTATATTATGCTTATTGTATCTAATCCAAGACCAAAGTGGATATATGTTGTAAGCATAATTGGGGTGGTGGCTGTGACAGCACTCCTTGTATATGTGTTTAACAACCTTGATCCCACATCTGATTCTAACTTCCGTTTTAAGCGCCTTTTTGCGTGGCGTGACCCTGAACATTTTGCATCAGAGACGGGTTACCAGACAATACAGGCTATGTATGCCATCGGTTCAGGTGGTTTCTTCGGAAAAGGACTTGGCAACAGTATCCAGAAGCTTGGATTTATTCCGGAAGCCCATAATGATATGATTTTTTCCATTGTATGTGAAGAACTTGGATTATTCGGCGCAATCTGTATCATAATACTTTTTATACTTCTTATATATCGTTTTATGGTGGTTGCCAATAATGCACCGGATTTGTTTGGCTCATTGCTTGTAGTAGGCGTGCTTGCACATATAGGCATCCAGGTAATTCTTAATATAGCGGTTGTAACTAATACGATACCGAATACCGGTATTTCCTTGCCTTTTATAAGTTACGGAGGAACTTCCGTATGTTTTCTGCTTGTGGAGATAGGAATTGTATTAAATGTCTCAAGACAGATAAGAGTTCCTGTATATACAACCAATAACAGACGTGGTGAATAATATGAGAAAACGTAGAAAAAGAAAAAAATGGTGGATTCCCATAATAATCCTTTTAGCTTTTGCAGCAGGAATTTTCTTTTACGGGAAAAAATACTTCCGTATAAAAGAAATTAATATTTCAGGAAGCGATAAGTATACATACGAAGAGCTTTATAATTATATTTTCAAGGACCGTAATGATAAAAATATGATTTTGTTTAAATACACGGATAAGAAAGCCCCAAAGCCGGAAATTCCCTTTATTGCCAAAACAGTAATAGATATTAAGTGGCCTTCTACCATTAATATAACGGTTTACGAAAAAAGCATAATAGGGTATGTATATTACTATGGTTCATACATGTACTTCGACAAAGACGGTACGGTGGTGGAAAGCTCATACGAACTTCTTGATGGAATACCTGAAGTCAAGGGACTCACTTACAATCATATAGTTCTTAATGAGAAACTGGATGTTAATGTTCCGGAAGTGTTCGGGGCTATAATGGATTTAAAACAATATCTTGACAAGTATAATATCAATATTGATGAAATTGATGTGGATGATGAGCTTAAGCTTTCAGTTAAAATAGGGAACATAAAAGTCCTTCTTGGCAATGACAGCGTTATGTTAAGTGAAAAAATCTATGAACTAAGCTGTATGATTCCAAAATTTGGAGATAAAAGCGGTACTCTTGATATGAGAGAGTATTCAAGGGACAGTAAATATGTAATTTTAATGGAA
>ERZ1034920.786-NODE-786-length-22975-cov-14.279319_pt1 | contig 22975 bp, 16 predicted proteins | sample MGYA00520688_ERZ1034920 | MGnify/ENA primary metagenome ERZ1034920 (study PRJEB33766, sample SAMN09781785) | gut metagenome | biome: gut microbiome | host: Homo sapiens | place: Madagascar | study: EMG produced TPA metagenomics assembly of the PRJNA485056 data...
CGCTCACAGGTCATGCAGAGATTCGTGACTCTCATTGGCCGTCACCATCCCAATAGTTCCTCTGCCGCTCAGCAGCTTCCCGCATCTTCCGCCGCAGCTCCTTCAGCCACGCGATGCAGCAGCAGATCCACCCCATCATGCGAACCCGTACCCCGTCAGCACCAGCGACGTCACAGCCATAATCGCCGCGTCCAACGGCTTCGCCCATACCAGCCAGTAGAACATTGCCGACATCATGAAGATCCCGGCGCCCATCAGGGCCATCCGCTGCAATACCCGCCGCAATGCGGCGTACCATTCTCTCTTTGAGATCATTTTCCTTCCTCCATCAATAAGATTCGAACATTCGTCCACAGAACATTTACATCTTTTCCCTTACGCCCCTTTCTTTCTGTTACATTTTGTCGTATAATGATTACAAATTGTAAAGAAAGGAGAGTCTTATGCAGAAACCTCAAAAGTATGCGATCGATGCTGCCAAAGAAATTACCATCGCGCTTTTGCAGAACACCCAAGCATATTCAACCGGCGAAGGTGGCGAAAGTGTTGGTGATTTCTTTCAGGCCGTTTACCGAAAAGTCTTAGAAATCGCAAGTGAAGTTTCGGACAATTAACAGTTCAGAAGCGAAGTTAAGAGCGTTGCAGCGACTTTCGGCATAGCCTCCAACTGTGCCGGGGTCGCTGTATCTTTTGTCACACGCTCAACAAAGTCAAGCAGCGCATTTTCAAGTCGTTCCCGCTTAGATTCTTCACTCGATTTTTGCTTCATTTCATTCCCTCCTTTTTGATGCACTCGATCGGCACACCATACAACTTGCAGAGTTGGAGCAGATTACCAATCTTCGGAGACGCTTTCCCGCTTTCCCAGCGAATGATCGTTTGTCTGGAAAAACCGGTTTTCTCCACGACCTGCTCCTGCGTCAACCCCGCGTTCACACGCGCGGCCTTTAATGTGATCTCGATTGCTTATCCCTCCTTTACCACGGGTAGCTGATAGCCGCCCGCATTTCCTCGATTGGGATGCTCAGCGCCCGCATCAGGCGCAGCGTTTGCGGAAAGTACGCCGTCGGCCGCTTGAGCAGATTGTAAAGCGTAGGCCGTGAAACCCCGGCGTACTCTGCCGCCTTTTCCGGCTTCACGTTCTGTGCGCCCATCTCTCCGTGAATCATCACGGACAGACGGTAATCCGTGTCCCGCTTGACTGCCAGCTTCGGCATTTCTCATTCCTCCTTTTCCGAATCGCCATCTGCCGCAACCATCTTGCAAGCGGCTTTCAGCATCCTGATTTCCACCGTCAGCTTCGCGTTCAACATCTTGTGCTCTCTGCAAAACTGCTCGATCGTTTCAAACGCCTTGCTGATTTCCTTTTTTGTGATGTTCATTCTCATTCCTCCTTCATCAGTTCTTCTTCGGTTACGCCATAATGGTCAGCAATCCGTTTTGCGTGTTTCGGGTGCGGCCTTCGCTCTCCGTTTTTCCAATTTTTTATAGACGTTTGGGATACATCAATAGCTTTTGCAAGACGGTAATTTGTTTCGCCACGTTCAGCTTGAAGTCGTGCAAGATTTTTGGCTAAACCCACTATTTCACCTCCAACTTGGATTATTTTCTTGACAAATCAAACGGCTGGTGATACTCTAAGTTTGCTACAACATTATCGTCACACCAGCCGCTTTTGCCGGTGTGTCAGGTTTTTTATACCCTGTCCACGCGTCTTATTTTACTTCAAGTTGAAGTAATTGTCAATACAAGTTGTAGTATTATTCTATACAAAATTGGAGCGTGTGTTTTGTGGGTTTTGCACACAACTTGAAGTATATTAAAGAAGAACTTGGAGTATCAAACTATCAGCTTGCGAAATGGTTCGGATGCAGCCAATCGTCGCTTATAAATTGGTTAGACGGTGGTGTTACTCCCCACACAAAGACCAGGAAAAAAATTGCAGACCATTTCGGAATCACTCTTACAGAACTGGATGGGGATGTGCTACCAACTCTTTCTCCAAAAGGCGTAAAAAAAGAACACCCCGCTAATAGCGAAGTGCTCTTATCACAGTTGCCGGAATCTATCCAGCAGCTTGTTCGGATTTGCGTAGAACGTCCCGAGCTTGCGTCTGCTCTACTATCCGTTGCGCAGCAGATTGAAAAAGGCGAATCTGTTCAGGCGTAAAACGGGATAGCGTTTCTATAAGTTCTGTGATTGTGTCCTTCTTTGGTTCCATTCCGTCCTCTCTTTCCCCGCAAGTATTTATATTTGGTGGATGATATATGATAAAGAAATTTTCTCTTTGCATAATCATAGCGCTTTTATTGTTGACCGTTGCTTCCGCGCATCCGGGCCGCACGGACAGCCACGGCGGACACCGTGATAGCGAAACTGGCGAATATCATTACCATCACGGATATGAAGCGCACCAGCACACAGATTTAGATGACGATGGAATTCCGGATTGCCCATACGATTTTGACGATAAGACCGTTGAATCTTCCAGCTCTAAATCAGGTTTCGCCTCTGGTAAGCAGGAATACCATTCAGAAATTATTACGGTCGAGACCGAAAAAACTCATCAGCCAACGCAAATAAACCGAAACAGCTCCATCGCCGCAAAAGAAAATGAAAAAAGGAAAATTCCAGACGGGGTTTTATGGTTTCTGGTTTTTGTAGTTGGCCCATATGCGGCATTATTCCTTTATGTATCAATTTGCGTATTTATCGAAAACAGAAGAAATCGAATTAAGATTTTGCGCGAATCGATGTTCGAACTATCTCGAATTTACGAAACGGAAATCAACAAGAGGAACTGGCGTTCCTACCATAAGCACCATCAAAAAATTCTTGCGCATGAGATTTCAGACCAACTTCGAAACATAAACGGCAGAGCTCTTAACATCAAGTTAAGTTATAATCCGAAAAATGTACCTGATATTGATTCTATTGCTCCAATACCAAATGGATGTTTCATCGGAGCAGACGCTTTGCCACATTCTCGGCCAGACGATGATTATACAGTTTTTATCACGAAGTCTGGAGTATACCATTCAAGAAAATGCGCCTACGCAAAATATGGCCATAGCGTAAATATTACAAAAGTTGTTTCTTCACGTCCATGTTTTAAATGCAATCCAAAGCCTGATTTACGGTGGTATGTAAAACGTGTTGAATCTGAGAAACAATTAAATGCGCTGCAAGAAGTCCTAGCATACACTGGGAACACATTATCTCCGCAGCTACCAGAGCAACCAGAACGCGAGACTTTAATGGTTCAACAGCCAATGGAAACTCAATCGCTCTACATTCAACATAGCAGCGAGAGCGAAGTTATCTTTTCATTCACAAACGAAGAAAATAGAACTGTTGAGAATCTTCACATTCCATCCGAAAAAGAATTGCATGATGCAGAGGAGCGCAAAAAGTTCCGAACTTCTTTTTTAATACAATTATGCGTAATCGCTGTACTGTGCCTTTTGCTATGCTTGAGGAGCTGCGTCGAATGATATAATTCTAAAACATTCGTTTCAATATATCAATCATCAGCCTATACAAAATCGCGGCTGTTTTTTCTACGGTCGGATTTCTTAAATGTCCGTATTATGGTACACCGGATGTGATATAACCATTCTGTACTTTAACTTGGAGGTAACAGAGCGTGCCCGAACAATGAATTCAAAGTAACTGTGAATCATCCGGGGCAGATCATTTCGGTAACGTCACCACTTTCACAAAAACCGAGTTGTTTTTATGGCTAAATTGTCTAAAGGGGAGGGATAGGATGCCTACACCAAAAGTTCAAAGTACGATTCACGCGAACGGGGTCGATATTTCCGTCGTCACAACAGTTGGAAACGAGGACGATTACATCTCCTTGACCGACATCGCAAAATACCACAACCCAGAGTTCCCCGGATATGTCATCCAGAACTGGATGAGGAATCGCAGTACAATAGAGTTCTTGGGGCTATGGGAAAAACTCAATAATCCAGAATTTAATTACCTCGATTTCGAGGCAATTAAAAATGCATCTGGTGAAAACAGTTTCGCTATGACACCCAAGAAATGGTGTGCATCAACAAATGCCATCGGCATTATTTCCAAGCAAGGGCGTTATGCTGCAACACTTGCGCATAAAGACATTGCCTTTGAATTTGCGTCGTGGATTTTTCCTGAGTTCAAGCTATATATCATCAAGGACTACCAACGGCTGAAAGGGGACGAAAACCACCGCTACGCCCTAGACTGGAATGTGAATCGTATTCTTGCAAAAGCAAATTATCGAATACACACCGATGCAATCAAGAACAACCTAATTCCGGACACGCTCTCCAAATCCCAGCAGAGATCTGTTTATGCCGACGAAGCGGATGTTTTGAATGTCGCTCTTTTTGGGAAAACCGCTTCGCAATGGAGGGCAGAGAATCCGAACCTAAAAGGAAACATTCGGGACTATGCCACAATCGAGCAGTTGCTCGTTATGACAAATATGGAGAATGTCAACGCATTACTTATCCAGCAGGAAGTTCCGCAACCAGAACGGATGGAGAAATTGCGGCAAATAGCTATCTCCCAGCTTGAAATGATTACCGGAAGCAAGAGCGCAAAGGAATTGAAAAAGCTCAGCGGAGAATAATCATTTTTAACTGGTGACAGATTGACACCGCTTGAATCACCCCGCCGTCGAATCTCCCCGGCGGCGGGGCTTCGGCTTACCGCAAGCGAGTGGGAGCTTGCTTGCACATTCAGCGTACTCTTCAGGAGGCGATTTGTCGAGAAAGTATTCTTGGTTTTAAGAGGAAGAATCATGTACTTTTTGGAAAGGAATCTGGTTTATGTCACAAGAATTATACGAAAAATGTCGAGAAATCAAAGAAACATCGAATCCAAGAATTACAAATCAAGACCTTGCCGACGCAACCGGAAAATCAGAGCGAACCGTTGCGCAATTCCTCCGTGGAGAGATCCCGAACGCCTCCTGTGAAACTGTCGCCTCGATCTGCAAAGAGCTTGGCGTATCAGTGGATGAACATTACGGAATCACAATGCCAGAGCCAAACCCGGACGAACAACTCGCAAAGGAAAACCGCACACTGGAATCTGAGAACCATGTATTGAAAATCCGGAATGTCGAGCTTATCGGCGAAGTTGAAAACTTGAAGTTGGAAGTCTCCCACCAAAAAGAAAAGGCAGACTTTCTCCGTGCGCAGCTCAAAACGCGCCGCCCTGTGATCTATACCCTGATGTGCTCCTGCGCCGTCATGGCCTTTACCTTGCTGATCTACCTCGTTCTGGACTTCCGCGTCTCAGACGTCGGGTTTATCATAAATGGGAAACTGCAACCTGCGGCCTGGGTCGTGCTCTGCATGATCGTTGCCGCAGTTGCCATCATCGCATGGTCGATCATCCATAACACGAAACAGCAGAAGAAGGTGAAAAAATGAAAGTCCCAGAACCGCGCAAACTCCCCAGCGGCACATGGTTCATCCAAATGCGTCTGAACGGTGTCAGCGTCCCCGTGTCCGCCTCAACAAAGAAAGAGTGTATCCGTCAAGCCCAGCTCATCAAAGCCGAACACAGAGCGGAGACGCGCGTCATAGCGCCGAAATCAAAGAATACCATCAAGCAGATCATGAAAGATTATGTTGCAAATCTTCCAGAGAAAACATCCCCGGCAACAGTGCGCGGATATAACAGCATTATAGATACACGGTTTCTTTCTGTATCGGCTCTGCTCCCGGATCAAGTGAAAGATTGGCAGAAAGTTATTGACGAAGAAGCAGCAAAAATCTCCGCTAAAACTCTTAAAAATTCATGGGGGTTTGTGAAATCTTCATTCCGTGCTGCACATATCGCCATCCCCGAAGTAAAACTTCCGCAAGTAGTAAATGATGACCGCAGATGGCTGGAGCCAGACGATCTGAAAACATTTATAACCCATGTGAAGGGAAATCGTTTTGAGATTCCAACCCTCCTTGCGCTGCACGGCCTACGGCGTTCTGAGATTTTCGCAATGACGTATGAAAAAATCAGCTTGAAAGAAAAAACGATTACGATTCATGGCGCGGCTGTGATTGGCGAAGATAACAAGCTGGTGCAGAAGGATGAAAACAAAAATGTCACGTCCCGGCGCGTGATTCCAATACTGATCCCAGAATTATCCGCAGCGATTGAAGCTATCCCGCAATCCGAGCGGACGGGCTTGGTTTACACAGCAAATCCGACAACCCTTTATTGGTATATCAACAAAGTATGCGAAGAATGCGGATTCCCGAAAGTTGGTGTTCACGGTTTGCGGCATAGTTTTGCGTCGCTGGCGTATCATCTTGGATTATCAGAACAGGAGACTATGGAGCTTGGCGGCTGGGCAGATTACAATACAATGCGCAAAATATATACGCACCTAGCTAAAGCCGATCGCCTGAAAGCACAGAATAAAATAGCAATATTTTTTAATAAAAATGCTAACAAAAACGCTAATGAATCTACTGCTCCTTGAATTCTCAACACATATATGATCTTTTGCGTGAGTTCGATTCCCGTACGGGTCACCAAAACAAAGAGAACCAGCAATCATTTGAGATTGCTGGTTCTCTTTTATTCTCAACGTTTTTCTTTGTTTTATACTGTCAATTTCTTTTACAACCAGTAATAGATTAGAGCAAGTTCATTAGCGTTTTTGACAACAAAATGCTAATGGAAAATGCTAATGAATCAGTCCCGCTTCACAATTCCATGATAATACCCCGCCATCTTCTCCTCCGGGCCTCCGGCATCCTTATCCATGAGGAACGCTTTGGCGAGATCAGCGTAGAATTCCGGCCGGTCTAGGCCGTACTTGGCAGCTACGCCGTAATAATCCGAGTACATCATGTTCATTGCCGCCCACCAGACGCAGGACTTCTCATGGACGCCCGCGACGTTGGCAACCGCATCCGTCTGCTCCATCATCCAGTGTGCGCCGGTCGTGCCGTCCTCGTTCTCCATGTGCGATACCCACTTTTCAGCATCCTCGCGGGTGAATTCCATCATTTTCGTGAGGCCACGAAAATGGTCATCGTCCAGTTTGTGCAGCGCACAGATGGCATCCGCATACACCATGACTTCCTCCGCCCGTCCCAGCGTCACCGGGCGCTCCATGATCTCATGCAGCTGCCGTTTCAGTTCTTCGATATAATGTTTCATCTCACGCCTCCTGAATGTATTTGTAAAGCCGGTCGACGTCGTTCACGTCGAACCGCAGCTCCCCGATGATTGGAATCGTGACGGGAATCTTCTTTCCGTCCACCTGCGTTCTCGCGGCATTGTAAAGTCGGTCGAGGTCGATGTTGCCCTCTGCATCCATGATGCCCATCATCTGCACTGCCGGATGATCTTTCAGCGCAAGGATGCGGCTTTTCCCGCCGTCCATGATGAGCGCCAGCGCAATCCCGGCGGCAATGCCTTTCCCGGTCGGCAGGTGCGGAATGATCTCATTGTCGGCATACTTCGCCGCGCCGCGCATGGCCTGATCTATCGTCACCATATTGGTTTACCTCCATTTTTAAGGTGGGGCGGCTATTGCCGCCCCTTTTTGCTTAAGTCGTCGTGGTGGTCGTGGTCGGAGCCGTCCAGCTGTTATAACGCTGCATCGGTTCCGGGCAGACGTTGTTGATGGGGATCACCGTCTTGGTCAGGCCCGACAGCGTAGCCAGCTCGTTCTGCATACAGGACAGGTTCGCCACGGTCTGCGCGTTGACGACACGCTGCTGGCACAGCTGCTCTTCGATGCTGCGAAGTCTCCCATCCGTGTACTTGTACATTTCGAGCATCTTCTGATCCGTGTACGTGTTCGCATCGCGGAGCTTTACTTCCGTTTCCAGCTCTGCGATTCGTGCCGCCTGAGACGCCTCATAGCGGCTTACGAGATGGTTGTCGCTGTTGCTTGCGGCCATCGCCGCTGCAGCCGGATTCGCGCCCCAGCCGCCGAACAGGTTGCTCAGACCGCCGCCAAACACGCCGAGGCCCGTGCCGATCGCGCCGAGCGTCACGCCGAGATTCCCCTTGCCGTTGCTTGCGTATTCCATAGTGTTTCCCTCCAAAAAATGTAGTGAACTGGCCAGTTCCTATGTTCAGTATGAGGGATTTCAAATTTCTAAGGGACGCACGAAGGTAGCATGAGTGACGCATTTATGTAGCATTTCTGACGCAAATAGAAAAAGTCCATGCAGTTCAGTGAACTACATGGGCAAAATAGCCTTTTCAAAATAATCATTTTTGTCGAGTTTTTATATTTACATTTCGCGACTTTTTGCATATACTTGTTATGAAGAAAGGAGGTGCCAATGTGGACAAGATTATCAATGTCGCCGCATATATCGTAAATAAGTACCGCGAAATCACAGGAGAATCGCTGGACGAAATGAAACTGCACAAACTGCTATATTTCACTCAGCGCGAATCCATCGCAATTACAGGTAGCCCTGCAATCGATGGTGTGTTCGAAGGATGGAAGTATGGCCCGGTTTGCCGAGAAGTTCGCGATGCGTTTTATAACGGAGAAATCATCGTGCGAACGGATGATATTTCAGATACGCTGCAATATATCGCAAATAATGTCATTTATGAATACGGCGCGCTTGAAACGTGGAAACTGAGTGAACTGTCCCATAAAGACATCTCGTGGAAAAATGCACGGAGGGGCTTGCTCCCACATGAAATCGGAACCGTTCCGCTTTCAAATGAAGATATTAAAGCCGATGCAGCCAAGCTCCGCCCATACGATCACGTGTGGGACATGTACTACGACGAATTTGAAACTGAGGGGGCCGTGTCTTGATCTCCATCGGTGAAATTCGAAAAACATTCACTCCATACTACGATAAGGTTTTGAAAAAACAATCTATCAAGTCACGCCCAGCCTTGATCGTAGGAATGGCAGATTCGAGTGACTATGTTGTACTTCCCGTGTCTAGAGTATCAATCCGGTCGAACCTTGATCCAGATTATGATATTGAGGTAAATCCAGCGAAATATCCTTTGCTTTGTCTGAACGCTGTATCATATATCCGTACACATAAGCAAACCGTCATTCACGCTGCAGAAATCGGAGGCGCCATTGGGAACCTTCGAAATTCCTACGAAGATTTGTATTTGACAGTAATCGAGAAAAGAGATACATTTAATCGTCTTTTGACAAATCAAGCGCTTTAACAAACCACCCCCGACAGGATCACTCCTGCCGGGGGCTTTTTGTACCGTCACAATATCTTGTATCTGTTACTCGTTTATCATTTGCAGTTTTGTTGCCGTGTGCCGCGCTCGTGCGTAGATCTGCGGCAGTCTGCGGGTGATCGTGCTCCGCGCCATGTCCAGCTCCACCGCGACGTCAATCTGCGGTGTCTTGTCCATGACATAGCGCCGGACGATCTCCGCGTCCTGCTCACTGTAACCTGCCTGAGATATGATCTGCTCCCACTCGCCTTGCAGCAGGCCGGTCAAGTCTTCCGGAATCCGCACCCTCGCGCTGATTTCATCATCCCCTTTCCCGGGCGCGGCACACATTGAAACTGCATGATGATTTTGGCTGCTGTGCCCGGATGGGCACAGCGTTTTTATTCTTCAAGCCACTTGTCGATATTCTTCGCCGCCTTGTTCCGGCTCACGCCCAGCGCCTCATAAGCATCAAGCAGATACTCCTTCATGTACTGGCGCTCCTGAACCGACGCGCTCAGATAGAGCGGCTTGAAGTGCGATGTGATCTGACTCTTCAAGGTCTTCGACTCCACGCCGTGAGAGGTATAATAGGAGATCGTATCGTCCAGTTTCTTCCCGTTCTCTACGGAAGCGTAGAACCGGTCATACTTCTTATAATCCTCTCCGCCTTCCCACTCGCGGATCTTCCAGTAAGCATCGTTCTCGTCCTTCGCCGCGCCATACTGTACGAGTTTCTTGTTAGCGGTCTTCTCGTTGAAGTCACCGTTCAGATACCCGTCCTTGATGGTGCTCGTGATCGCGGAAGAGATCGAATTATCAGAAGCGCCGTCAGATTTCAGCCGCTTCACGGTCTTCTCGATGCTCGTTCCCTCCGTGACGTTCTTTCGGATCTCATAGAAGTCGTTGCTTTCGTCCAACTCTGCCCGGATGCCAACGCTCTGAAGGGCCTCCAAGAATTCATCCTTCGCGGCGTTCTTGGCCGTCTCCTTTGCGTCGCGGATCATATCCGCCTTTTCCGCATCATCAGCCTTCGCGTAAGCATCGCTCTGGATCACATCGCCAACTTCTTTGGTATACGCGCCGTTGTAGAGGTCTTCCCATTGCTTCAGTTCCTCATTCGTCAGCTCGTATTTATAGCCAGTTCTGTCCGGATCGCCGATGCTCTTGCTATCCGGAAGCGACGGGGAAACGCCGCTTTCTCCGGCAAGGCCAAGTCTGGTTGTTTCGACCGTAATGCCCTGATCGAACACCTTCGCGCTGTCAACGCCCATCGTCCCGGCGACCTTATTCTTGGCGACGTCTTCCGCAGACTTCACGATCTTCTCCACCTGTTCCGCCCGCTCCTCGGTCGTCATGTCGGCGTAGTCCTCAGAATCGAAGAACTGTTCCATCCACAGTTTGGCCGTCTGCCCCATTGTGGTCTGGTATTCTCTCCGTTCTTCGGCGCTCATCTCATAGCGGTCGTTCCCGATCTGGATTTTATACGGTGCGCTTCTGTCCGGGATGATTTTCTCATTCCCGCTTGCATAGTAGAGATCGAGAAGTTCCTGCACCGTCTCGTCCGCCTGATACGTCCGCACGCTGCCCGGCGTGAAGAATGCGTTCATCCATCTCTGCACAGTACTGCCGCCATAGGTTTTGTCCTCGCCGAAGTTTGTCAGCTTCGTCGGGAGTTTCTGCCGCAGACCGGGAATCGCGTTCATCGCCTGCTCTTTGCCCTGCGTCAGCAGATTCTTCGAACCATAGGCGTCCCGGTAATAGGCGTCCATCCCTTGCGCGAATTGACGAACCGGGGATGGAATGAAGCCTGTCGCGCTGCTTTTCGCCAGTTCCAGCAGTACATCCCATCCTTGTCCAATGAGCGTTTCTTCCTGCGAATAATCAATCGCATTCTGGATTGTCCGCAGGGTATTCATCACGCTCAGATCATCAATGGACTGTACCGTTCCATGAAGGATTGCTTCCAGCCATCTTTGCGCAAGGTTCTGTCCCTCCTTGCTGTTGTTCAGGAGCGCCCCGATGGTCATGGAACCATTGACCGGCTGCATGAACTCAATGCCCCACAATTCATCACCATCCTGAAGATCGGCGCTCTCTCCGCGAATCAGCCTCCCGAGCGCATCCACATTGATCTGCGTCCCGGAGATTCCGCCAGCCGCCCGCAGCGCCTTTGCGTCCGGGTCGTCCTCGTCGTCCGCGTTCAGGATGATCCCGGCCTTTGTCAGCGCCGCAAAGAGTGCGATCAAACCGGAACCGGTCGTCGCCCGGCCAATCGCCAGCGCGATGTTCCGCTGCTGGATGGCGCTCATGTTTTTCACACCGCCGTTCTTCTGCGCCATTGCCAGCGCATAGATGGCCTTTGCATACCCAGCCGGAGTGAATTCAATCGAGCGATGCACCAGCGCGCCGGGGACTTGCGTATACTTCGTCAGCAAGTCACCGAAGCCGAATTCATGCACCGTCAACCCGCCGAGCTTTTTCCCGGAATCACCGAACCCGGCAAGATTTCCGAGTTTCTTCAGATAGGAGAGCACTGTTCCGACGAGGGTATCATCTTGGAACGTCCGGTAAAGCATCTCCTGCTCCGCCGCCTGAATCGCTTCTTCCATCGTCATCTTCCCGGAATCCACAAATCCCTGAAGCTGCCGCAGCGTCTCCGCCCGAATCGAACCCTTTGTCACCTCGTCCGTCAGGTTCAGTTCATAGCCCATCAGCCGTTCCACGCGGGACAGATTGCGGGACAGCAGATTGCCGGTCATCTTGTTCGTCCTTCGGCCGGTTCCGTACTTCCCGTTTTCGCCGGTTTCAATGTCCAGCGCAAGCTCCGGCTGCACCTTGGAATACCCTTCCATGAAACCTTCCCAGTTGGCCTTTGAGAAGATGGCCTGATCGAATCCGACGCCGCGCTTGCCCGTAATGGCTCCGAGCACCATGTCCGGGAGTGTGCTGATGTCATTTGCCGCCGCCTCGACCGCAGAGAACGCGAGGTTCGACACAACGTTTCTCATGCCAGTCCGCATATTGAACAGATGCGACATCGTCTGGAATGTTGCCACGCGCCGTGCCATAGAAGGCTTCACATAGTCCTTTGCGATCTGAAGATACTGCGTGCTCGCCGCATTCCACAGCCATTCGAAGTTTTGCTTCTTCAGGTTGTTCAGCGTGGCGTTGCTCACCGGGGTCTTGCGGATCTTGGCCTGTTTCTGGATCACGTCGATCAGGGCGTCAACATCGCCCTCCTTGACTGCATCCAGCGCATCCGCCATTTCCGTCAGGTTCTTTGTGATCTCATTCGCCTTTGCGTCAGTAATGCCCTTGTTCGTCGCCCGGAGCGCATCCAGCCCGCCGTTCAGGATTTCCTCCCGCTCGGCTTGCAGCTTCGCAAGCATTTCCTCAAACTTCTGGATCTTCCGCTCTTGCGCTCTTGCGTCCGTCTGTTGCTGCTGCGTCTGTCCCTTCTGGAACATCTCGTCATACGCTGCCTTTGCGAGGTCGATTTTCTTCTGCCACTCGTCAATGCGCTTATTGTACGCATCTGTGATCCGCTTCATGGCAGCGTTGTCGGCCTTCTTCTGGCTTTCCCGTCCGGCCTGAACCGCATCAGAAAGAAGCTTATCCCGCTGCTCATTGAGCGCCTTGATCTGATTCTCATACCGTTCGCGGATTTTCCGCAACTCTGCCGCGTCCGCCTTGCCCTGTCCCATCTGCCCGGCGAGTTTCGCGTCCTGAACGGCCTGTTTCTGCTCCGCCCGGATCTCGCGGATCTGTTCGGTGTACGAATCGATCATGGACTGCACAACAGGGTTGACATTCTTTCTCTGGACAGGGTTCTTCGCCTTGTCCACCTCGTCAATGGCCTTGACCAGAAGTCCCTCCGGCGTCGTCCGGTTGTACTTGGCAAAGGCTTGCACAAACTGGCCGCCCTTCGTGGCGTTCTCGCGGATCTTCTGCGCCATCTCTACGACCTTCGAGTAGTCGCCGTTCTTTTGCGCTTCTTCACGGAACACGGAAAGTGCGCCCATCGCCGTATCGAGATCTTCGCCTGTCCAGTCCGTGCGCTTCAAAAGATCGTCCACTTCGCCGTCAAAGTCCTGTGCCAGCCGCGCCGCAGCGCCTTCCAGAGACTCTTTCTCGCGGATGACGTCATAGGTCATGTCTTCCTTCTTCAAGCCGTCCATGCTCTTCTCCGCCTCGGAGAACAGCTTTTCAAAGGTGTTCGTTCTGGCCCTGGAGGTCTTTGTCTGGGTTTCGTTGCCGTTCTTCGCCGCGCCGACAGAATCGTATGCCGTTTTAAGAACTGTGTCATTCCGGTATCGGTCAAGCAGCGTTCTTTGCGCTTCGTCAAATCCCTCCTGCGTGACCGCCGTCTGTCCGGGGTTCTGCTCGCGCCATACGTCCATCAGGTCAGTGTCGACGGAATACTTTGTCTCTCCGGCGAGGGAACCTTCGCGCGTCAGGAGATCCGTTTTCTCGATCCCCCAATGGTCAAGGGTTTTTTTCGACAGAATATCCGGATATTGGTTCTTGACTTTCTCCAGTAGTTCCACTATAGTGAGTTTAGGAGAAGTCGTAGTGGTAAAAGACGGGGACGACTGCCGGGTTTCCGGTGTAGTTCCGCCTGGCCTAAATGACTTCTCTGTTTTTTGCGCCTTTGCGCCTTTCAGAACTTCATAGACCTCATATCCCGCCAAAGACTTTGCATTTTTGAGGCTGTTCGTCTTGTTCACAACGAAGCGGACAACATATCCGGAGTTTGCATCTTCTGCATATCCGACATACACATCTGCGCCCCTTTCCGTCTCCGCTGTCCGACCGATGAGTTCGTTGACCTTGACGGCGTTTTGCAGGATATCTCCGAGTCTCATTTCAACAGCTGCCGTAACGATCTTGTTCGGAGACGCCTGTTTTGATCTCGGCTTGTTGAAGATCCCGTGGTCAATCCCTGCACGGTTTACCAGAATCGAATCGCCAGTGTCCTGAACTTCAACAAACAACTGTCCGTTTTCCCCATCCGTATTCAGCGGATGCCCGAGGGAACGGATATTTTCTTTCGCCGCGCTCCGGACGGCCTCTGTGTCGATCAGCCTACCCTTCATCGGCACTTCTCCGGAGATCTCTGTCACGGTCATATCCGGCTTTTCCGTCAGCGTTTCGTAGCGGAAGAGATCTTCGTCGTTCTCTTGGCTGAACCGCATATCGCCAGTCCGAGCATTGAACCGCTCACTCAACGGAATCACGTCTCCGCTGTCGTTCCGCGTCACTGTCTCCGCGCTCTTGATCTGCTCCGGCGTAAAGGCCACATAGACCTTTCCTTCGCCCTCGCCCTGAACCACACCGTCAATGCCGGTGCTGTCCTTGAGCATTTGCAGATACGCCTCGGCAACCTCAGAATTTCGCCCTGCCGTCGCATTGATGAACCCGGCGATCAGATCAGTGTCGCTGTCGTAGTCGTTCATATAGCGCAGCTCGAAGTCCTTCTTGATGCTGTTGCCCTTCCACGCGCCGTCAATGTACTCATCTCTGTGCTCCTGCGCGTAATCTATGAACGCGCCCCACTGTTCCGGCGTGATCGTCAGCTTCGTGGTGCTCACGGGGTTTTGAATGTCAAGGTAGACCGGGAGCACCTTTCCGCCGCCCCGGGCATAGTTTGCAGCGTCCGCTTCATGCTCCGCAAAGTAATACCCCACGCCGAGCATTTCGCCGTTCTTGCCTCGATTTCGAAGGCTGAACGTCCAGAAGTCGCCGTCCGTCCCGTGGTAGGCTTTCTTCGTGTACCCGGCCTCGCTTGCCGCCGCGTCCACCATCTTCTGAAGCTCTGCACGGTTCTCACGCGGCTGCTCCGCCAGTCTGCGGTATTCTTCATCCGTCTCCTGACTGTACCGAATATCTTTGCCTTGTGTAGGGGTCAAATTTTCGGCGCTCTTGAACTGGCTGGAATCCCACACAACGACGTGTTTTTCAAGTGGCCCGGCTTTCGCGCGATTCATGAACTCGCCAATGGTTTCTCCGGGGCGAACACTCGTAAACCTTACAACTTCATCTGCCGGTTTATTGGGCGCATTTTGAGACATCCAGTTATCATAGCTCATCGGGTCATTGTTGAAATCATACTCAAATGTAATGATTGCCCCATCATGGTTGCCCGCTTTTGCATGGGAGATCGCTTCGTCGATGTCATACCCTTTGCTGTCCCGGCCGACTTTCACGGTCAACTCATACGGATTTTTGATATTTGCATAGACCTCATCAACATTCCCGTATGTTTCCGCATACGCCTTATCTGTGGTTGACCAGATCGCGCCGCGATAGTCTGTGCTGTATACTGTGCTTCCGCGCCTGTGGCCCCTGTAAAGTGAAAGAAGTCTGCCTTTCGAATCACGCGCCTTGCTTCCGCTGAAAAAATTCTTCTGCTCGTCGGTTAGCGCTCTGCCGTCGCTGTCCACTTCCTGACTGTACCGGATATCCGTGGTGTTCGTCGGCGCATACTGCCCCTGCGTCGGGTCAATCCACGCGACATCCGCCACGTTCACGGTTCTGGAATACACTTTCCCATCCCCGGAATAGCTCTCTGCCTCCATTCTGGATGGAGTGACAAACACGCCATTTCCGATTTTGTAGGAACTGTATACCGTGATCTTTCCTGTGCGAACAGCATCTTCCGCCATCTGCCGTGTATAGTCCGGGTCGTACTCGTCGTATTCTGCCCACTCCGGGTCAGCAAGCGTCTCAGACAATGTCTTGATTTCCGCCGCACTGCGAATCCAGGTGTGGTAGGCATCATCCGCCGCGTTGCTGTCTCGGATGATCGCGAACTGTGCCGCCTTTCTGTCAGTTTCGTCCACAACCTCCGAATTTTTCTGCTTGACAGATTCAGCGTTCCGTGCTACCCTTGAATTACGCAAGTCGCCATAATCAGGCTGCGCATCGGTCACGAGGGCCGAAGCGAGAGTGCCAGTAACGGCGACTTGCTCTATTTTTGTCATACCATAGAATGTTGCGCCCATGTCGGAGAGGCCAATATTGAATGTGCCCTCAAAGGCCCTTCCACCAGCAACGAAGGTTGTCTTATAATAGTCAAAACCATCCGTCGCAAATGTGTGATTTTTTCGGTCGTTTGAATGCCCGACATATTCAGACGCTTCCAGCATCTCATCCAAATTTGCAGCCGCGCGCATCTTCGCCTGAAATACTGTATCGCTATATTGTCTTCCATCATAGGCGTATTTGCTGGCCCCATCGTATCTATCCCCGGACTGGTGGGCGCTCCATCCGTCTTGACGTCTGACTGTTGTGGCTGCGTATTCTCCGAGCGGCAAGGTTTGACCGGAAAATTCTTCTTGGATGATCTCCTTCGCCAGCTTTGCGGCCTCTCTGTTATTCAGCCCAATAAACCGCCCCTGTTGCTGGTCAATCAGAACATATTTCTGTCCGTCCTCCGCAGTTTCTACGGAGAATTTCGGCATAGAAGAAGCAGCCTCACCATTTTTCGGTGATGCTGCTTTTATTTGCTCGAAAATATCCTGATAGGCCGTCACATTGACGCTGCGGATGCCGTTGAACTTGCCGTTCATGTCTGCAAAGACTTCTTCCAGCGCAGAATTATAATCATCCAGCGCCAGCTTTTCCATGTACTGGTTCACCAGACTGTCCAGAATCTCCTTGTTCCCGGTCGCCTCGTTGAACGCCTCGGCCATCGCTTGAAGGTCAACATCCCCGTTGGCCACTTCAATGTGGAACACTTCATGGTTGCCGATCTGGTCATAGCTCAGCCGGAAATAGTTTGCGTTCACAAACAGCCGCTTCGATTCCTGATCGAACAGACCTCTGACAATGACGTCCCGGCCATCCTGCCGCTGCACAAAGTCGCCATCCGTGTAGACAACCGAGTAACCGTATTTCTTCTTTACGTCCTCGCTGAATTTCCGCATCGTTTCCGTCTCGTCCTCGTGCAGAACTTCGCGGGCCGTTTTCAGCGTTGTGGCGTTCTTCAGGCCGAAGTCCCGGCTGCTGACGGCGTTTCCGCGTCCTCTTACCCGAACTTCTTTCGGTACTCCTGCATCGCCGCTTCGATTCTGGCCTTCCGTTCCTCCGGCGTCAGCTTCAGCATTTCCTGCCGGCGCTGCATCTGCGCCTCCGTCAGACTGGCCATCGACCCGTCCTCCAGCTCCACGAAATACCGCTTCTCCGGTTTGCTCATTTTCTGCTCCTTTCTCCGTTTCTTTCAGTCTGCCATGCTCCATGAAGTATTGCAGCTGCTCGTCAACGTCGCTCTTCGTCGCCCCGACCACGCGGTCTGCAATATCCATCTGCCGCATCTGCTCTGCCTCAAAGGCCCTCTGCCGCTCCGCTGCGGCCTGTGCGTCCTGCGCGGTGCGTTCCTGTGCCTCGGCCTTGATCTTCGCCTCAAAGCCGTCTCTGGCGCTCCGGTAGTATCGCATCAGGTCTTTCTCTTTGACCACGCCCTCCGGGATCTCCACGCCCGTCAGCTCATAGAGCATCTGTTTCGTCAGCTTCGCGCTCATGTGGAGCTTCCGCAGTTCCGCATCGCTCACGCTCTGCCCGAGGATGAGCTTGTTCATGACCTCGGTGCGGTTCTTCGCGTCGCGGATGCCGACACCGTTTTCCGCAAAAATGGTCTGGTAGTGGCTGAGCGTTTCGCCGGTCGTCGTCTGCGCAGATTTCGCTTTTGTCTTCGGCTGCTTCGCGGCTTCCCTGTCCGCCTCGATCTGGCTTTTCAGAGATTCCACAAACGCCTTGCTCGGAAGCTGCGCCCCGACGTCGTACTGCCCGACCATTGCCGCCGCCATCTTGAAGCTCTGCGTCTCCGGCCCCATCTCGAATGCCTGATTCATATACTTCGAGGCGTCCTTGATGACCTGGTTGTTCGTCATCGCCGCAAAGCCAAGCATGCGGTTGCTCAGCTGCTTTCCTTCCAGCACCTGTTTTTTCAGCTGCTCCGCCGCATATCTCCCGCCCTCATATTCTCCGGGAATCTGCTGTGCCAGAAGGACGGTGTTCATCTCGTCAACGGTGTACTGCGTTCCCTTGAACGCCTCTCCAGCCTTCATCTCCTTGCCGTACTGCGCCGCCTGCATGTTGGCAGAGGCCACGTTCCCGCCGATGAGCAGGAACGTCGAGAGATACGCCGCCGCAGCCGCTTCGATGGAATCTCCGACAAAGAACTTGCCGAACGCCTCCATATCGGCCTCGGCCTTGCTCATGCCCTCTCTTTGGAGCTGCGCGGAATACTGCCGGAATTCGGAGTTATCCCCATTATACCACATGTCGAAGAGATTGTCCGCAATATTGCCCACAACTTCCTCGCTGGCCTCTTCCAGTCCCTGTTTCCGGATCATCTCCGCAATCTGCTTTACCGTCACGACACCGCCTTCTCCGATGGTGTTGATCTTGTCCAGCAAATGTTCCAAAGGCAGCTTCTCGGTCATGTACTCAATCAGGCCGGAGACGGTGCTTGTCACTGCCGCCTCTTCTTCGGAAAGGCCGGATTTCAAGCCCTGATAGGCGCTCTGCCCCGCCGCGCTCGCCGCCATAAACGGTAGGCTGGCCGAACCGAAGAGCGCGAACTGCACCACATTCTGCACCGAAGAGGTCAACGCCCCGGATGCCAGATTCAATGCGTCTTCCCATTTCCCAGTCGTTGCGTTGTACGCCTGCACACCTTCCTGAAGCGCCGCCGCCGTTCTGGCCCCGCGGTACATGTCGCTGTTGACGTCCGAGAACCGGTATTCTCCTTCGCCCGTCATATCAACGATTTTATTGTTGATGGCGTTGAACGTGTTGTCCACCCATGCAGCCGCCGGCGTCACTGCCCCGGCAAAGCCCGCGCCGACGCTGCCGCCGAGCGCCGTCCCGAAGTTTTTCGAGGCCCAGTCCTTCAGCTCTGCATACTGTGCATTGGCGTAGTTCGCCGTCATGGTGTTCTCGTATGCCTGATAATAATTCGCGGCGGAGACATAGTCCTTGTCTTCCAAGAACTGAAGCATGACCTTCTTTGCGTTCTCCGGCAGATATTCCATGTTCCGCCGGATCTGATCCCGCAGCGTAATCTCCGTCGTGTCGCCGGCGTTCTTCGGCCCCTTCTCGCCGTTCACGATCTTTTCAAAGGCGTCAATCAGTCCCTGCCCGGCAAGGTCATATGTCGGCTTTTCCACGTTTTTGGCATTTTTCTCCGCGCGGAGGGTTTGCGCATACCGGTCTGCCTCTTCCATTGTCCGGAACTTTCCGAAATACTGCCCCGTTTTTCGATACTGCGCGATTGCTTCATTTGCGTCCGTGGTGCGGACGAGGCGTCCGTTTTCTCTCCACGTCGTAGGCAGAACCATGTAAACGCCGTCCACCATTCCGCTGACGCTGTCGAAAGACGCCGTATTCGTCAGGTCAATGTTGCCCTGCCCAAATCGCCCGAAGTTTTCCTGGAGGCTTTTCCATTCGGCGTAGTTTTCATACGCCGTCCGTGCCTCGTTCCGTTCCAGCTGGTTCATCGCCTGCTGCACAAGGCGCATCTTTTCTCCGGTCTTCTCCTGCTCCGCCTTTCTGTCCTCCGCCGCCTGCCGGTCTGCGCCGGTCGCCTGATAGCGGTACTGCGGCCCGGCTGGCTTGTAGAGTTCTTCTCTCTGCCGGTTCAGCCGGTCATACTCCGCCTGTAATTGCTCCATGTCCATCATGGAATAAGAATATTTTATCGCCCGGTCGATCTCTTCCTGATACTGTTCTCTCAGATTCTGTCCGGTCTCCGCGTTCTTTTCCTCCGGCCCCGTCTGGTCAAGCTGATCCGCCAGCTCCGTGATGTACGCCTGCATCCCGGCATAGTCCTTCCCGGCATACCGGGTATTGTCGTCATACTGGCCCTGATATTGCGCAACAAGCGAATTGACCTCGTTCGTCAATTCTTCGGAACGCTTCACTGCTTCTGCAACAGGCTCCCACGCTTTCTGGCAAGCGTCGTATGCTTTCAAGTACCGCATTCGGGTCACGCCGTTTGGATTCTTTTCATACGCCTCCTGTGCATCCTTCAAAGTCTGTTCCGCAGTCTGATATTCTTTGTATTTTGTATCCGTGAGTGCATTCTGTTCGTCCAGAACTTTGGAATAATCGCCGATCTCCTGCTGCTTGTACTGCCGGATCTGTTCCGCGTCATAGTGATCTGCCGTCGGCTTCTGAACTCTGGTCTGTTTCTTTTCCGTTCGGTTGTCAACCTTCGGTTTTTGAATATATCGATTTAAGGTTCCTCGCGGACCATCCGGTTCTTGTGCCGTGGTTTCCGGCTTTTGCATGTAACGGGAAAGCCCGCCGAGGTTCGTAACGCTGGCCGCTCTTTTCTCGGCCTCGGCTGTTCCTGTCTTCGCGCCCGGAACAATGCCGCTCTCCTTCTGCATCTGATATGCCGTTTGTTTCCCGGCGAGACGCTCCTGCCGCTCTTTCCAGCTCTGTCCGCCTCTGGACGTTTCGCCCGGCTTTCTTGACGTGAAGTTTACGGTCTCCACATTCGCGGATTCAGTTTTCGGCTTTTGCAGTGCCTGTGTGCCGGACGGATTATAGCTGCGAACGTCTCTGCTTTTCGGTGCGCTCTGAATGTGGTTTTTACTCCATGCGTCTGCCTGCGAATTGATACTCTGTGTGAAGTTTTGAATAGCGCTCTGCTTTGCTGTGTTTCTCTGCTGTTTACTTGATACTGTTTGACGAGTGCCCTGAGAATACAGAGCACTCGTCACCTTTTCAATTTCCAGCTGTTTTCTTGTCTTTTGTCCCATCAGTTAGGCCTCCCCGGAGAGCGGAACCGAAAATCCGTTCCGTTCAAACACCTTTACCAGTTCGTTATATTCGGATTCAGAAACACTCGGTCTGCTTGCAATTTCACTAAAAATCCTAATCGCACCAGCAAGATCTGCGCGGTTCAAATACTGCGTCATCAGTTTTTCGGTGTTTTGGATTGCAAGTTGGCCAATTCCTTTTCCAAATCCAGAATCTACACGAGAACTACCAGATGCCCCACTGGAATAAGTGCCACCGCCAGAAGTTCCAGCCGATTGTCCGGCCTGATTCTGGGCGAGCATGAGCTGAAGCTGCGGGATGGTGTAGCCCATCGCTTCCGCCTGCTCCGCGCTCGGCAGAATGCCGGCAGACAGCAGCGCCGAACCCGCGTCTGCGAGGCTGGTTTTCTGTGCATTCCGCCCTGCCATCGTCATCTGCCCGTTGTACGTCCCCATCAGATTCGCCACAGATAACTGGTATTCCTTTTCCCACTGCCGGATGGATTCATTGAACTGTGCCGCAGAAAGGTTATATTCCGCCGCCCACTGTTCAATGGATACCAGCTGCTGCAAGTAGCTCTGCGAGATTTCAAGGAGTTTGTCCGCCTTCTGAAATTCGCCCTGTGCCCGGAGATCTGCAATCTGTCTCTGCGTGTCCGTCGCCAGCTTCACCTGCGCCGCATTCACCGTCACCCGGTTCTGCGCCGCGTTATTCTGCACGGAATTATACTGCTGCTGTCCAATGCCGCCCCGGTCGCCGCGCAGTTCGGCATAGAGCGCCGCATTGTCCAGTCCGCGCGCCTCGTCCGCGTCGATCTGGTTCCGCTGCGTCTGGAACTGTACCTTCGCGTCCTCTTCCGCCCGCTGAAGGTCGTTCACGCCCTTGTTTACCGCGTAGTCGATCTGCCGCTGCGCCTGCTCATTCGCCGCCTGCCGCCACTGGTCGAGATAGCCGGAAAGATCGGTGTTCTGCCCAAACGTGCCGCCGTTCCCGTCTCCGATCTGCCCCGGCGTGTACGAACCGCTGTAGCTCCCGCCGTAGTTTCCGCCATTGCCGTTCCCGTAGCCCTGATTCCCGTTCATGCCCACGCCGCCGTTCCCGGCCCCATTCCCCGGCGTCGCCCCATTCGCATACGCATTGCCCTGAATGATGCCGCCGTTCGCATTGCTCGCATTCTGGTAATTCGTCGGGTTCTGGTTCTGCAAGGTGTAATATCTGCCGGTGTTCCGGAGATACTCGTCGAGCTGCGCATCCGTCAGCCCATACATGCGCTTCGCGTTCTCCCGGTCGTAATTCGTGATGTCGCCGTACCCCAAATTCGCATTTTCGGTGTACCATTTCCCGGTCTTCGGGTCATATCTGCTCTCCGCGCCGCCCGCGTACTGATTCAGCAGCTCGTTCAGCTGCTCGTTCTGCTGATGCAGATAATCCTTCTGCTCCTTCGAACCCGCCGTGTGCCAGTTCTGCGAATTCTCCTGCATCTGCTGCCGGATGGCGTTTGCCTGCGAACGCAGATTGTCCTCCGCCGAGTAGTTGTTCTGCCAGTACTGCTGCCCGCCGTTCCGATACCGGTTCTGCGCATTGTCCTGCCGGTACTGGTCGAGATAGCCCTGCATCTGCTCCGCCGTCTGAGACGGACGAACGGAAGCGTTTCCGCTCCCGTTCCCGCCGCCTGTATAGCCCGCCTGACTGCGCACACTTTCAGCCGCCGCGTGCGCCGCCTGCATGCCAGCCTTGTCGCCCCGGGCTTTCGCCGCGTAATACTGATCGGTATAGCTCTGAACCGCAGACTGCTGCTCGGAACTCAGTCTGTTCTTATCCGTTGCACTGACTGCCATATCCTTACCCCTTCCTGTTCAAAATCGGGATATTCCCCTTATTCGACACATCCAGATCGAGCGCCTTTGCGATGTCGCGAATTTTAATATAATTCGTGCCGTCCTTCAAAATGCGCTCGACCTCGATCTCCTTGCCGTCGACGATCATCTTCGCTTTCGTGACCACTTCGTCCACCTCCTCC